>PVMK01125849.1_pt1 | contig 38585 bp, 37 predicted proteins | sample 1853481 | NCBI WGS metagenome assembly PVMK01 (sample SAMN08533507, study PRJNA380276) | Marine sediment metagenome, whole genome shotgun sequencing project.
GTCCATCAGGCGCCATGCAACGATTGATTAGGAAATTCCGCGATCAGGCGGAAGCACAATCACCGGTCATTTTTTTGACGGGCAACTCCATCACGCTATCAGCAAGCCTCGCCCAAACACGTCCAAGTTGCTGTTTCATTGGCAGCGGAACAATACCTAAAATTTATCGGTAATGATCTAAATATTGGTTCCAGGCATCTGCAAATTAAGCATATCGCTGCCAATTTTTTTAATGTTCATGCTACGGGATAATTTGTTTGTATGCTGGAAGAACATCGAAAATATCGCCTAGGGTGTATGAGCATTTTTTTGAAATAGTGTATAATCTGGAAAATTATTATTAACATCCCAAATGAATCGTGGAGGAAAAACATGACCCATATTATTACCAGTCTTTGTTTGAGGGATGGCGGGTGTATTGATGTGTGTCCCGTCGATTGTATCATTCCCGGGAAACCCGAAAGCGAGTGGCCCTGGATGTATATCGATCCTGATACCTGCATTGATTGCGGCGCTTGCATCCCTGAGTGCCCATACGATGCCATCTTCGAGGAAGACGATGTTCCCGAGGATTATATTGCATCGGGTGGTGAGTATATCAGCCGAGTAGGTTTAACCGGGCATTACGAAGCCACTGATCATGATGGTGATCCGGTTGTATTAGATACAACCAAACAACTTGAGGCCGGTGAGGTTGTTGACCTGACCGAAGATATCCAACCCAATTACGATTTCTTCGATGGCGGTCCGGGTTACGATTAATTGTCGTTTGAAAGCATTCTTTGGATTGTAAAAAGACGAAACCATTAAAATACCTGTTCCCGTAGCTTATTCGCACAGGTGTTACTGCTATAAGGCACTAAAAAAGAGCAAACCATATCGGGATTGCTCTTTTTTCTTTCTATCTGATGCACTCAATTTTTACTTGATTGCTGCTGCCAAGAATAATCGCAATGCGGTGCGCCTGCCCCCATCGGTGTGCTGGGCGCTCACAAAATTACATTTGTGATCATATCGTCTGAGATAAAACCCATTTCACCAAAGCCCAGGAAATAAACGATAATGTGTTTGTTCTGCATAGGCCTGATAGCCATCTAGTTCATCTTGTAGAGTTTTATCCTCAAGAGCTGTGCGTACGATTGTGATCACAATCATGATTCCGGCAGGTATCAGTGCCCAAAATGTTCCCAGGATCAATGGTGTCGTTACGGAAAAAATGATCGAGCCGAGATAACCAGGATGTCTCACATAACGATATGGACCGCTTTGACAAACTGTATGCCCGCGATCAGTTTGAATGCGCACCACGGCCGAAAAGAAACGGTTTTCGACCAATGCCCAGGTACCGAGAGCAAAACCCGATAAAGCAACCATCACAGCTAACCACGATAACCACAAAGCGATCTCCGGGGACCAGCCAAAACGCTTATCCAGGCCCGCAACAATCAGCATCGCCAAATTGCCATAAATACCTACCAGCACGCCCAGGTAACGATCCCATGATTTGACACCTTCTGCGTTTCGGTAATTAGCACGCTCTTGGGCTAGATCCGGATTCCAGCGGAACATCGCCAATCTGCTCACCAAAGTCAGCACGATCACTAGCCCTGAATGCACCCAGGCCATCGACCATCTTAATGTACCAGCGCTGATAAACAAGATTGCAGGATTAAGCAGCAAAAAGATCGCGAATGCTATCATCGCTCGCCAAGGAATAGCGTTTGCAGGTTCGGAGTTTGCAGTTGTCATAGTGACATCCTTTATTATGGTGTTGCTGGCACTTTGAGCAGCAACCCTACTGCGTAACCCACCAGAGCGCTAACGATGCCAATTGCCGTCATCTCTAACCCGCTTTTGGTCGGATGTCCAATCGTCGTACGCGCTTTATAATACCCCACCGCAAAAAGCGTTAAGGCGGAGACAGCTAGCGATATCCCAATGCTGATACCCGTTGGTAAGAAGAAAAACGGGGTCAGGGGAATTAGCGACCCCACGATGGCCGCCACCCCAACCACAAAGGCTGAGCGCAGTGCATCGGCGCGGGTAATAGGTGTTAACTGGTGCTCTTCTGCCATCATCACACCGACCCACACATCATCATCCGCCGTGATCTTATCCACGATCTGATCAAGCAATTCACCTTCAAAGCCTTTCTCGCTGTAAATATCACGAATTTCATCTCGCTCAACACACGGCACCATCCTGACATGACGATACTCCCGGTCACGCTCGCTTTCATAATGGGCGGTTTCTGCCTGTGAGGTGGTATAAGCCACAGCTGCCATGGATACCGATTCAGCAAAGGTCGCCGCCAAACCGGCCACAATGACCAAATAAGGATCTTTGGTCGCGGCTGCGATGCCAAGTACAATCCCCAAAACGTTGACTAATCCATCTTGCCCACCAAGAATAATATTTGCCAGCCCCGATTTTTCGCGATGAGGGTCATGATGTCCGTGATAGAGCAAGGGATCGTGGCCGTGGGTGGTATGAATCTCAAGGTGATGTTCGGTTATTTCGGTCATATATAGGTACTCCGATAATCAATTCTTTGGGGCTCGCAATAAACGCATACCATTAAGGGTTACTATTAACGAAGCCCCCATATCGGCAAATACAGCCATCCACATGGTTGCGATGCCTAAAATCGCCGCCACCAGGAAAATAGCTTTAATCCCCAGGGCAAACCATATATTATATTGAATTATTTTTGCAGCCACCCTCCCCAAGCCAATGGCCAGGGGTAATTGCGCCAAATCATCAGCCATTAATACAACATCAGCCGTCTCGATAGCCTGACTGGATCCAGCACCGCCCATAGCAATTCCTAGCCCAGCTGCAGCCAACGCGGGGGCATCGTTGACACCATCTCCAATCATGGCGACGTGAGTGAATTGCGCGTTTAGGTCTTGAATAGCCAATAATTTATCCTCAGGCGACAGGCTGGCGCGCACATCATCTACGCCAACTGCTGTGCCAACGGCCGCAGCAACAACAGGGTTATCGCCCGTCAGCATGACCGTGTGACGAATACCGGTCTTTTTCAGCGCGGCCAATGAATCTCGGCTATTGTGACGCAACGGGTCGCTGACGGCTAAAAAACCCAAGATATGCTCATCCTCGGCCACCAACATAACCGTCTGCCCTGAAGATTCTACCGCATCAATTTGCTCGCAAAAGTCTTGATGCAATTCATCTTCATGAAACAGGTCATGGCTGCCAACAGTAATTACACTGCCATCAACAACACCCCGCACGCCGCGCCCTGGCAGCATAACAACATCTTGCGCATTTTTCTCAACAAGCTGATATTGCTGAGCAGCGCGAGTCACCGTGCGCGCTAAAGGGTGCGTACTGCGGCGTTCAACAGCCGCGGCTAAGATCAACATACGTTGGCACGGTTTACATTGCGCTAAATGCTCAATGGAATTCCCAGTCTGAGGATCACAGTCTACGCCGGCCACAGCAGTTATTTCTGGGCGGCCATGTGTTAGGGTACCAGTTTTATCAAAAGCCATCACCTGAACAGCACCCAGTTTTTCCAAATGAGCGCCACCTTTTACCAGCACACCACGTCGGGCTAAGGTAGTAATCGCGCTGACCACGGTAACCGGTGTAGCGATTACAAGGGCACAAGGGCAGGCAACGACCAGCATCGCCAAGGCACGATACAGCCAACCGTGGCCGGCAGCTGTATCGAGAAAAGGCTGTCCGAAGAAAAGCGGTGGTATCGTGGCGATCACAAGCGCGCCAACTACAACTGCCGGGGTGTAGATTCTTGCAAAACGATCAACAAACCGCTGGGTAGGGGTTTTCTGTAATTGCGCTTCTTCAACTAAATGGATCAAGCGCGCCAGTGTATTATCGGCTGCCAATCGCGTGATTTCAATTTCCAGCGCGCCTTCACCATTGATCGTGCCGGCAAAAATCTCTGCGCCAACTCCTTTTTCAACGGGGACACTCTCCCCCGTAATGGGTGCTTGATTGACCGAAGAGGTGCCAGCCTGTACGCGCCCATCCATAGGAATACGCTCGCCGGGCTTGACCACAATCAGATCACCAATTTGCAATGCCTCAATTGGAACAACTTGTTCGTGCGTGCCGCACCACGGACACGGTCCACTCGAATACGTTCCCTCACCATCAGGGTGGTCTAAACCAAGGTGTTCTTCACAATTTAGACAGCTTCGCAAAAGTGTCGCTTCAGCAGGCGCCAGCAGCATCAAACTGCGGATGCTGTCACGAGCGCGTTCCATGGTAAAACCTTCCAGAGCTTCGCCCAAGCTAAAGAGCACGATCACGGTTGCGGCTTCGCCATACTCGCCAATCGCAAAAGCGCCAACCGCAGCAATGGTCATGAGCACGTTAATATCGAGGCCTTGACCGCTGCGCAATGCCATCCAACCAGAACGAGCCGGAAAATAAAGCCCCACTAAACCACCCAAACCAAATAAGCTTGTGCTCACAATTTCTGGGAATTGTACAGCCGAACCAATAAACGCCAGCACGATTAAGCACATCCCAATCAGGGTCAACAGGTTGCGCGGGCGTTTGACCACATCCAATAAAAGTGTCCAACCCGAAAGGATGACCGGCCGGGTCCCTTTTTCGGTGACACCGTACCCCAGTTTTTGAATAAAATTTCGTACAGCGCTCACTTCTACGTCGCCAGCAACGGTCATCTTGGCAACCGAAAAATTGACCTGCACTTCATTCACGCCCTCTAAGCCACCAACGCCTTTTTCCAAAGTCAGCGCGCAATCGGCACAATCCATGCCGGTAATGTTCAGCTCAATCTTTTCCATCATTACAGGTACCCTGCTACCAAACGCCAGATTTGTGCGACAAAAAAGGTGATCCCGAAACCCATTGCAACCGGCAGCAAAGTTGCTAACCAGGTCCACCTTTTGCTGCCAGTCTCTTTGAAAATTGTGTGGATCGTAGTGCTGCACGGATTGTGAATCAGGCTGAAAATCATCAGATTGACACCAGTCAACAACGTCCAACCGCCGGCTTTAAATATCTCATACGTGCCTTGCAGCGAATCCAACTCAAACATTACTCCCGCCCCCTCACCAACGTTAACCAGACCTGAAGAAAGTGCCGTCAGCATTAGCACGGTGGGGATCACAATTTCATTGGCTGGAATAGCAAAGATATAAGCTACGAGAATTACGCCATTCAGCCCAAGTAATAACCCAGCGGGGTTAAAAAAGTTAATCAAAGCTTCGGAGATACTGAGATCGGCAATATGAATATTAGATGCCAGCCAAATCACCGCACCAGCTGGCATTGCCCAAAGCAAAGCTCGGTAAAGCACAATGGTTGTGCGATCAATGATCGATGTGTAAATGGTCTGCCAAATACGAGGCGGCCGATAGGGCGGCAGTTCTAAACTAAAGGTAGAGACCTCGCCGCGCAATATCGTGCGCGAGAGCGCCCACGAAACCACAAAAGTCAGAAAAATGCCAAAGACGGCTACGCCCACAACCGTAAGTGCAGATACCAACCCCGCCCACTGCGCCGGAACCAGCGAGCCAATAAAAAGCGTCGCGATCAAGATGATTGTGGGCCAGCGCCCATTGCACAAAGCAAAATTATTGGTGATTATGGCGATCAACCGCTCGCGCGGGCTGTCGATGATGCGCGTCGCAATCACACCAGCCGCATTACATCCCCATCCCATCGACATCGACATAGCCTGTTTGCCGTGCGCGCCCACTTTCCGAAAAATGGCGTCTAAGTTGAAAGCCACGCGTGGTAAATATCCGAAATCTTCTAACAAGGTAAATAGCGGGAAGAATATTGCCATGGGAGGCAGCATCACACTGATAACCCAACCCGTAGCCAGGTACATACCATCAATCAGTAATCCGCTCAACCACCAGGGCATGTGGATGAGCACGGCCATATCTTTTAACCACGGGTAAAGAGTATCTAAAAAGAAGGTGGCCAACATCGCAGAGGGCACGTTAGCCCCGGCAATGGTCAGCCAAAAAACGATCGTTAGCAAAAGCAGCATCAGGGGAAAACCCAGCCAGCGGCTGGTTACGATGCGGTCAAGCGTGCTGTCGAAGTCAAAACGAGGTTTTTCGTCAGGTCGTGTGACGGCGCGATCGGCAATATGTGCTGCGTCTGCATAGATCGCCTCAACTAAATGTTCGTGAAAATCACCACCAACTTCCCAACGCAGCTCTTGCGCTGCTTCAATGATATCTTGGGGGGAAATGGTTATATTATTATTCATAAATGTATCTAACCTCAATAGCTGCGTTGGTTCACTGATTGCCGATCACTTGTATTTGGGTGGCTGCCGGCTTAAACTTGCCGTATGACAGGTCACCAATTTCACCCTTGCGAACCGCTTCAGCAATGCGGTCATCGCCATTGAGCAGCCGCAAGGCTACCCAACGAGCATTGGGTAAGTTTGGAAAGGCAGTTTCAAGCTGGGCAACCAACTTCTTGACAGCACTCTGCATGGCAGGCGCGTCATATTTAACATGATAAGGTTTGCCGACCACATCACCAACCGCCACATCATGGATTGCCTGTAATAACAGGTCCATACCTTCTCCATGGCGAGCTGCTGTGGGCACAACCGGCACACCTAAATCACGCGCTAAACGGCGCTCGTCAACTTGTAATCCATGCCGTTTAGCCTCATCTATCAGATTCAAGCACACCACAACCCGATTAGTAATTTCTAAAACCTGTAATACCAAGTTTAAATTACGCTCTAAGCGAGTGGCATCCACAACGACAACTGTTACATCAGGCTGCCCAAAGAGAATAAAATCGCGGGCCACTTCTTCATCTAAACTGGTCGCCAGTAAGGAATAAGTGCCCGGTAAATCGACTATTTTGTAGCGATTTTCACCGTACTCAAAACCGCCTTCAGCCCGGGTAACTGTCTTTCCTGGCCAATTGCCAGTATGCTGACGAAGTCCGGTCAGGGCGTTGAAAACGGTGCTTTTACCGGTATTAGGATTACCTGCCAAAGCAACCACAAAATCCCAATTGCTCATGTCAACGCCAAGTTTAGAGAGCAGCGCCGCATTGTGAACAGGGCAGGTTTCGCACGAGGCCACATCAACCGGCTTGATATTGATATCTTTATTCATAGGGTTTCCTCGATGGGGGCAATATGTATCTTGCCGGCCTGAGAAGCTCTCAAAGCAATCACAGCGCCGCGGATTCGGTAAGCTGTTGGATCGCCCATTGGGCTGTTGAGTTCACTTTGGATAATTGTGCCTGGGATTACGCCCAGGTCCATTAAACGACGCCGCTCTACACCCCGAATTTGTGGGCCGATACGGATCACTTGTCCTTTCTGACCGGGCTGCAAATCAACTAGCGTGTCCCCGATAAATTCTTCTAATCGGTCCTCGTCTGGAAGTGGTTGCACGGCAACATTGGCCGCGATCACTGGCGCAAGAGTGTGCTCATCTCCTCCGCTCCAAAATCGCACCCGGCGTGACGTCGATTCAATCAGCCGCACCGCCATACCCACATGCAATCCTTCGGCTACAAGCTGAGCGTAAACGGCTTCCGGCTCATCTTCAATGTGCACAATGCGGGCGGGTTGATCAACCTCCATCAAAGACAAGGACACACGCTCTCGGTAAACCATTTTTCCGCTGGCCGATGGGATCGGATCGCCGTGCGGATCGTGCGTTGGATGTCCCAATTGAGCATCCAATCGGGCTGTATCATCAGGTGTCAGTTGGTGTTCAAACCACTCTGCCTGGCCGTGCCATTCCTCTTCGCCAAATCCAGTCGCATCGGCCAGATAGCGCTCCCATAAACGGTGTGAGCGGATAATCTGTAAAGCATAGTCACGTCCTGACGGCGTTAGTGAAAATATTTGTCCGTCAACCTTCAGTAATTCGCTTGATTCCAACGCCCGTAAAATTCCGGTTACATCGTTGGTGACGATATTGAGCGCGCCGCCCAAGCTTTGCACGGTTGGACGCCTATCGTGAATTTCGCACTGATGAATATGTTTAAGCGCATCCTCTCGGTGCACGCGTGCGGTCATATGGCGGGAACGCTGCCAACGCCAGAAAATGCCGCTGTCAGGCCAAAAAAACCATGCGCCAATAACTGAAATAACTATGGCTATAATTAAAGATATCAATGGTTCAGACATGAGATTACCTGTGGGTTTTAATGAGTGCGGTTAGCGGATCTGCGAACACGAGCACACAACCATACTCCTATTTTCTTTGTCGATACAATTCCGGATCAACAACTGCCGCCATCGTATCAATATCCAATTCCCTGCCCAAAAATTTCACGATCGCTTCTAATTGCGGCTGGGGATTCTTGAGCATTTCATTATATTCAATATCAAGATAGTTCAATTTTGGTTGGTTTTGCATCCAGAATACAACTTGTTGAATATGTTTTTCAAACAGTTTGGCAATGGTTTCGTCATCTACTTTTTGCTCTTCGCCGCGCCGCGCTAACATTTTATTTTGCGAAGCCAAAATCTCGTCCATGTTGCGACGCATAAAAAGCACTTTGTAAGTGTAATCTGAAGGCAGTTCAACCAATAAAGCACCAATAATTTTAACAACCTTTCCTTGTGCATCGGGTAACCAGGCCACATCACCTTCTTTAAGTTTCTTAGCACGCTCAAACTCGTAATAGCCTTTGGGATTATCATCATCTGCTGTGCGGATATAATCCGTCAGCGGAGAAATTCCCGCCGCTTCTAGCATTTTCATCATCATCGATGTCCCCGAACGGGGCAATCCCGACACGACTATGATCTCCTCTTTTGACTTAAACAATTTTGATAATAATTTTTTCATAGTTGAAAACCAGTATCAAAGCGGTTCCTTCGATCACTATTCGCCAGCTTGTTTCAGAAAATCACGCATCCCAATGATTTCACTTTCTGAAATTTCTAAGTCCGTCAAGGCACCGTCATGATCGCCATCCACAATGCGCCTACCTAAGCCCGAGTAGCGCCACATTTTTAAATCCTCTTCAATTGGCGATCCAATTATACTTTCACGGGCAACTTTACCGTCTTCCAAAACAATGATCCGGTTGGTTTGCCGCGCCACGGCAGGATCATGCGTTACGATGATGAAGGTTGTTCCCTGGCTCTCATTAAGTTCATGCAACAAATTCATCAAGTCGCGACCAGCATCGGTATCTAAACTGCCGGTAGGTTCATCGGCCAAGATGATGGGCGGATTATTGGCCAAAGCACGCGCCACAGCCACACGCTGACGCTGTCCACCGGATAACTGGCTGGGCAAATGTTTCATACGATCACTCATCTCCACAAGCGCCAGCAATTCTTTTGCGCGTCTATGACGAGCCCCAGGTCTGGCCATCCCCATCATTGGAATTTCAACATTTTCTCGTGCCGTGAGCGTAGGGATCAGGTTATGCAGCTGAAACATAAATCCAACCGTTTGACTACGAAAAGTATCCTTGTCGCGGATATCGACCAGATCTTGTCCATTAATCAAGATGCTTCCCGAAGTGGGGATATCGAGTGCGCCAATCATGTTTAGTAAAGTGCTTTTACCGCTGCCGCTTGGGCCCATTACGCTGATGAATTCGCCGCGCTTAATTTTAATATTGACGCCATCCAAAGCCCGGATTTCTTCGCCATCACCGTAGATACGCGTCAGATCGTGTGTTTCTATGAGGTAAGGATTAGATGTTTTGTCTGTCATGGGTATCTCCGTTGTATCCCGCTATAACGTGTTTGCCTGCCTATTCATCTCCAACCTCAATATCAACAAAAGCGGTCATGCCCCAACGCAAGCCATCGGGAATATTATCCACCTCGAGCATAACAGGATAATTAACGCCGGAGCCCTCTGCATCTTTGGGGGCGATACGAGTCACCACACCTCGCGCAACAACATCTGGCAAAGCATCAAAAATAATCGTTGCAATACTATCAATATGAATCTGCGCAACGTCTATTTCGCCTAAATCGGTGGTTTCAATGCGCAAGTGGCTGAGATCAGCCAAGAGTAATACGCGCTGACCGGGCACAACCCACTCGCCTGCATGGATATATAGATCGCCAATTGTCCCATCAAATAATGCCTTTAGCTCCAAATCATCGAGCATTGACTGGGCCGCAGTTAATTGCGCATTTGCATTGTCTAATCGCGCTTCGGCTACCGCAACATCATCGGGATCGGGACCGTCTTGCAAAATCTCAAACCTGCGAAGCGCTGCGTCTAGCTGTGCTTGAGCGAGGGTTAAATCAGCATCTGCCTCGTCGATATCCAATGCATTGCCTGTGCTGATCAAACTGTTATAAAGGCGCACAGTCCGATCGTAATTTTTTTGCGCTTGTGCAAGCTTGCTCAGAAAAGCTGCTCGCGCCAAGTTGGTTTCAGCCTTGTCGCGATAAGGTTCGTATTTATCTTCAGCTTTGTCAAGCAGGTCTTGTGCAAGTATCATATTGGCATAGGCCTGATCAATATCTATTTGGGAGCCTGTGCGGGAATAATTAGTTAAGCGCCTCTCTGCATCGTCAATAGCCTTCTTTGAGCTAACAATAGCACCCTGCGCTTGGCCCAGGGCAACTTCGGGGTCGTCATAAAGAGTATCTAAAGCCCGCTTCGCAGCCACCACTTCAAATCGGGCAGCCGCGATCGCAGCTTCAAGGCTAGCGGCACCCTCTAGCCGAATTAATACTTGCCCGGTTTTAACTGTGTCATCTTCACCAACCAGCACTTCGGCAACAACACCGGCTGTCTTCATGCTGAGCGTAGACCATTCGGCGGGTACCACTTTGCCCGTGGCGCTAACGATAGGCACAAAATCATCAATAGCTGCCGCTGGCGTGGTTGTATCTTCGGGTGTTGATCCGGTACAAGCCGAGAGTAAGAAGATACCGATCAGTGCTGCTAATAAAATAATGGTTGATTTCTTGTTAATCATAGATTGCTCCTTTTGCAATGCCAATTCCTACTACATATTGAATACCCTTGAGAGCATATTTATTCATACTGTAAGGCTTCTACCGGCTGTAAGTACGTTGCGCGCACTGCTGGATAAATACCGCCTAAAATACCCAAGGCCAGGGCGATGCCTATGGCTCGCACAAAAATATCCAGTTCCCAAACAAGGGTGAGTGCATCGCCAACCAAGGGTGCCCGGCTTAAACCGTATCCTATGCTAAACGCTATGCCAATGCCTACCAGGCCGCCTAAAATACCGAGCAGGGCCGATTCGCGCATGATCATGCCCAGCACACGGCGCCTGCGCCAACCCAAAGCTCGCAGCACGCCAATTTCACGGGTACGTTCAAGTACAGCCATCAACATGGTATTCATCACGCCGACGCCACCCACAAAAATAGCTAAAAAGGAAATCGCGCCCATCATAGCATCCATGCTTTGCATATCAGGCATTTGTTCAGCAAACTCGCCCGTGAGAGCCGCGTGTACATCGGGATATTGTGTGTTGATCTTCTCAACGACAGCTTGCGCCTGAGATGGATCGTGTAGCTTGACCATATACATGCTTACTTTGTGCGGCTTGCCAGAAAAAGCTTGGGCATCTCGCAGCGAAATAACGCCTCCCATTTCCTGCCAGCCGCTGCCGCTTTCAAAAATCCCAACAATACGAAAGCGACTGCTGCCAATTTCAATCGTATCGCCCGGTCCTTTATGCAGCGCATCGGCAATCATGCGCCCGATCATCATCTGGCGAGAACTGGTCAGGTGCTCACCTTCGGTGATATTAAAACGGCGGATGCTGTAACCTAGAGGTTCAAAACCTTGTAAGATGAAAAACATACCAGCATCGGGGAGCGCCGAGGCCGTTAAGATCAACCCGTTTGCGCTTTGAACTTCAGGCATAACAGCGATACGATCACCAATACGCTCATCGATGACACTATAACCGGTATCAGCAATGCCTGCCTGGCGTATCATGATTTCGGCATCGCCAGCCATGCCGCCAATCAAATCTGTCATGCTCCGCACCATCGCCTCAAGCGCCATGATGCCGCCCACCGTGATACCAATCACGCCGAGCGCCAATAATGTACGTGTTGTGCGCTGCCATAAACTCTGAACGGCCATACCTCCAAAGGGCAGGCGGCGCACTTTACCGGCGCTGCCACCTTCATAGCGCATCGCTTCAACAGGCTGTAGACGAGAAGCCTGCCAGGCCGGATATACACCGCCGACAAAGCCCAGTACTAAGACGGTGATTAATGCTTGCTCTAAAACTTTGGGGCCAATATTGGCGGTTGTCGTCCCGAAAAAGCTGGTGAAATCCGATGAAGCCGCCAACATCATCCAACCCAACATCAATCCAATCACACCACCCAAAAGACCAACAACGAGTGACTCACTTAAAATCATGCCCATAATGCGCCATTTACCCCAACCCACTGAGCGCAACACGCCAATTTCTCGGGTTCTTTCCATCACGGCCATTAGCTGTGCATTCATCATACCTACACCGCCAATAATAATCGCTAGCCCTGCGATGGCCCAAACAAAACCTTCCATGGCCGTTCCCATGATTTGTTTGTCAGCGTAAGCTTCTGTACTGCTTAGTAGCAAATCGGGCCACAAGCGTGTCGCCCGTTGTTCAACACGCTCGCTAAGGGCTGGGTCTTTTAGCTGCACATAGAGCACGCTCACCTTGTGCTGCCGGCCCAGCAATTCCTGCGCATCTTCTAAGAGCAAGATCGCGCCGCTGTCTTCCATCGTTTGGCCGGTCTCATAAATACCCACAATGCGGAAAACGCTGTCTGTTAACCGCAGCGAATCGCCAGGCTGCTTGTCTAAGATCTCTGCCGCTGTCGCCCCTAACAGCATCGGTTTGCCGCGGCTGTGCTGCGCTTCTCGGCTGCTTAATTCAACGCCTTCGATGACCTTGAAGCGGCTAAGAATGAAGCTTTCTGCCGGGTAACCAAATGCAAAGAAATAAGGCACCTCATCGGTCTGCACTAAGCCCTGCAGCATCCCGCTGACTGCCGCCACTTCAGACATAGCCGCCAATTCTGCGCCAATACTCTCATCAACGGAACTCATGCTAACATCAAGGGCATCCGGTTGGCTGAGCACCAGAGTCGGCCTTGCTGCCGGTCAGAAACGAGTTGTACCCAGATTGGATGCCATCAGCCAAGGCGCCCATCGCAACAATAGCCGCTACCCCAATGCTGATGCCCAGTATGGTGAGAAATGTGCGCCCTTTTCGACGAAGGAGGTTTTTTAGAATCATCGTTGTGCCGCCTCGCTCGTGGGGTAATTTTCCTCATCAGCATCCACAAAAATTTGATGCACGACGCGCGGACCTAAAACTATAGGCGCTTTCTGCCCGTCAATTTCTAAGGTTAGATTTTCGTCAAAAGGGGAGTATGCAATGACTTTGAAAACAGCCTGGGGCACAACCCCGCGCGCACTGAGGTACCGCAGCAATTCCGCATCATGATCTCTCACGCGCTGTATGGTACCTCGCTGCCCTGGCTGAAGTTCGCAAAGACAGAGTTTAGCATGGGATGGCAATTCTAAATCTCGGGTGGGAATGGGATCACCGTGCGGGTCGTGCGTGGGATCTCCCAGCGTTTGAGCAATACGCTCTTCAAATTCTCCAGAAACGACATGCTCAAGCCGATCGGCTTCAGCATCGACTTGATCCCAAGAAAAGCCTAATGTTTTATGCAAAAAAAGTTCTAATAAGCGATGCGTGCGAAGAATTTCGAGAGCCAGTTTTTTGCCTTCAGTTGTTAACACTGCCCCATGATGTTTTTGATAATCAACCAGAGGCGGCTGCGCCATAGCAAGTTTCTGAAGCATGCCGGTAACAGACGCGGGTGTAACACCCAATGCTTTCGCTAGCTGCGTAGTCGAGGCTCGTTTCTGCAGCCGCGACAAGTCATAGATAGTTTTTAGATAATCTTCAATGGCGTGAGTCAGGTGATCTCGCATTACATAAATCCTAATTTAGGTATTCCTAAATTAGGATTTAATCACATTTGCAAGCTGGAGTCAAGGAATTCAACCCATGAAACTTTCCCCTCTTAGCTTGACACAGAACATTCGCTCCTGTATAAAGAGCATGTGCCTATTCAACAAGGAGTTATCTAATGACAAATTCGGCTTTCAGTGGTTTTCCAGCAGAATCCATAAATTTCCTGGGGGCATTACGGCTCAATAATAACAAACCTTGGTTTATTGAACATAAACCAGATTACGAATCTTATATTCTGCGTCCGGCGCGTGAGTTTGTGGTCGCCATGGGAGAACGTTTGCGTGAGCTTTCCCCTGAAGTTGTTGCCGACCCGCGTGTGAACAAATCGATCTTTCGTATTTACCGCGATATGCGCTTTAGTCACGATAAAACACCCTATAAAACACACCTGGCTTTATTATTTTGGGTCGGTGAGGGGGCCAAGCTTGAAAATCCCGGCTATTATTTTCACCTGGATGCAGAGAAATTAATGATTGGCGGCGGAATTTATCAATTTGCAAAGCCCATGCTCAAAGCTTATCGCGATGCTGTGGTTGATCCCGTCCTTGGCCCCACTTTAAACCAGTTGATTACCAACCTCAAAGGGAAAGGGTATGATGTAGGCCATCAAACCTATAAACGCGTGCCACGCGGCTATGCCCCCGATCATCAGTATGCCGACTTGTTACGCTACAGTGGATTCACGATGGGCATAGATTTAGGCCTGCCCGAGACATTACGCGCACCAACATTGATCGATACATGTTTTGAGATTTATCGCCATGCCCAACCGATGATCGCCTGGCTCCAACGAGTTAAAGAAACCATACCGTAATGTTTTTACCCCTGAATCGACGAGAGCCGGATTCGCCATATCCGGCTCTCACTAAGGAGGAGAAGAGAAATTGCCCTTCAATACAGAAATAATACCAAGACTCCCGCATCTTTGCATGACGCTAACCCTACGGTTAACCTACGGAAGCCAATCAATCTTGTAAGATTCATGGAAAAACATGACAAAACACATAAATCACATCTATATTGGCGTACTTGACCCCACCCCACTGGGCATTATTTGGGTTGCTCTTAGCGATCACGGTTTGATGGCTGTAGAAACCCAAAAGAGTAAGGCACAATTCATAGAGATATTGAGGTTGCGATATCGAGCTGAGATTATCTTCGATCAGCGTCGTACTGCTATGGTGCTTCAACAAATTGATGCTTATCTTAATGGTCAGCGCTCTCATTTTGATATCCCCATCGACTGGTCGGTGATGACACCTTTCCAGCAGAAAGTCTTGCAAGCAACCTATGCCATCCCCCGGGGGGAGGTACACACCTATGGTCAGATTGCGGCGGGTTGTGGCAATCCGGGTGCAGCTCGCGCCGTGGGTCGCGCTGAAGCCACCAATCCCATGCCGCTTGTTGTGCCTTGTCACCGCGTGGTGGCCGCCGACCAGAGTTTGCATGGCTACAGCGCGCCTGGTGGGTTACATACCAAAGCCTGGTTGTTGCGCTTAGAAGGGGCGCTCCCCTGAGTACCGCGTAAATACATCAAGCGATACTCTTTTTTTGCGGTCGTGCTAAATCATGTCGTAGAGCTGGAAAATGAATATCAACACATAAGGGCAATACACGCCCGTTGGTTTAATCATTCGCCATCTTCCAAGGCTTCAGGTTCTTCGGGTTTGCGATCAAGCATTTGCATCTGTGAGGCAATGACTTTCGTGTAGTAACGCACATCGCCCTCATGCTCGACACGATCAACTTGTAAGCGCCCCTCAACAAAAACCAAACGCCCTTTGCCAAGATACGATTGGCAAATTTCTCCTAAGCGCCCCCATGCATCGACATTGAACCAATCCGTGCTTTCTTTGGTTTCTCCATCGGCATTTTTCCAGCGACGGCCTACAGCCACGCTGAACGAGCAAACCTTTTTCCCGGCCGGTGTAAAGCGGGTTTCTGGGTCTTTCCCTAAATGACCAATTAACTGTACTCGATTGAGACCTGGCATATCATCCCTCCCGAATCTAAATAATGAACTAGTACTTAATAGTGTAGCTAAAGTCCACTTGAAGTCAAGTAGGTATTTTGAGGTTTGTACGGTTCTTTAAAAATTACCTTAGGCAGCAAAATATGTGGATTCAAGAGCACATACGCCGTTAAAAATCTCTATCAACAATAGATTACCGCATTTCCTGTTTTTTACTTTTAAAAGACAAGGCAAGCCGACGGCTTGCCTTGTCTGCATATTCTATTCACAGAAACAGGTTATGGGATTGGGGTTGCAGTTTCCTCAACAGGAATTTCGGTTGGAATGGCGGTCACAAGGTTGACGCGGATAATAAGCAGCTGCCCGACAAAGATTTCATTTGGATTATCGGCCAAATCTTCATTGCGTTTGATGATATCTTCCACTGTGCTGTTAAACTTTAGAGCAATCCCATCCAAGGTGTCACCAGGCTGTATGTAGTAATCTATGGTTGTTCCTGGGGGCAGATCAGCGGGCAAGGTGGTTGGCGTGGGCAATTCTGTGCCGGGAGGCGGAATCAAGATTTCATCACCTACTCTAATAACGGGATTAGCCGGATCTAATTCTAAGCGCTCGCGGTTGGCCTCAATGAGCACCAGTAAATCCATTTCAAATTTCTCCGCGATGGAATAGAAGTTATCCCCCTCCTCAACCACATATATCACCGATCCAGAGCGCGTTGGCTCCAAGGTGGGTTCAGGTGTATTGGTAGCGGGCAGCGGGGTAGAAGTATTCGTGGGGGTTGCGGTGGGAGGCATCGCAGTTGGCGTAGCAGTTGCCGATGGCACTGGCGTATCCGTTGCAAAAAGTGACGATAAGGAAATATTCGATTCACCAGATCCTGTCAGCCAAAAAATCAGCACGGCAGCCCCGGCAATCAACAAGAAACCGGCCAATGCAAACATGAGCGGTGCTCGCTGCGAGCGGTTCTGACTTTTTCGATAGGATTCAATCACGTCTTGAGGTGCTTCTTGTTTACTCATAGGCTTATCCCTGTCTTTCAATGATAGAACAGTGCCCTGATTCTACCATGTCAGCGTGATTCTATAAAACCGGAGAACGTCTGATCAAAGGCATAATTAATTATGCAAAATAGCAACAATAGCAGTATAATAGCGCCATTAACTTAATCAATTGGAGAAGACTATGTTAGAAAAAACCACTTTCCATAATGAAAAAGCCGTGCTGCGCATTGCCGCATGGTCCAATGCCATCGCCTGGGTATTACTCGTGCTATTTTTGCTCAGATTTGGTAGTGATGTGAGCCAGATTATTGCGAACTGGCCTCCTCAAATTCCAGGGGGGATTTTTGATCGGATCGTTGCTTATTCAGGCTTGTTCATTACACCTGCCATTGCACTATTTTATTTCCTGTTATTGCGCGCGGTTTCAGAAATTTTATACCTGGGACTTGATCTATTCTACGGCGATGTCGTAGACGTTGAAGAGATCGATGTAGAGGGCGAAGAAGAAAAGTAGTTTGCACTTTCCCTGTATATGCGCGAGCCGTGTTCTTTTGAACACGGCTCGTTTTCATTTATTATTCTTAACGCATCACACCTAAAGACGACCAAACTGCCCAATCTTGTTCGGGTGAGCCATCCGCCAGCAGCGCCAAATAAAATCGCACCGTCTTTCCCGCAAACGTCTCCAAGTCAATATTGATTTTGTGCATCTCACCATCGCAGCGCTCTTCCCAAGATCCCAGTTGCTTCAAGGTGCCCATATCATCGCCGACCGTATAGTAAATGCGGAAGGTTGCCCGCCCAATCCCACAGGTACCATCGGCTTTAGGAAGAAAACCCAAGCGCCCTTGCAGGTGGTCCCCAAACCCAATCGTGGTTAGTGGATAACGCCCAACAACATAGCCATTCTGCACGCGCTTGGGACCTGTCGTTAATATTTTACCTGAGATATCGCCATCTTCGGTTTTTGCATTGTCTTGCACACTTGCAAATCCTCCAGAATCGGATGCCTGACCGCCGTAAGTAATCTCTTGATGTCCTGGCTTGGCAAAATTAATGGGGGCTGTTCCACTGCCCCACTTGGCGTCATCGGCGCGAGCGATAAAATCAAAAACCACACCTGCTTTATCTCCGACGCGAATTTTGACCCAAAAGGATTTCGACGATTCTCCTAGCCCAAAATTAACCCCAGCAGCATTACGCAGCTTATAAAAGCCTTGATATTCACCATCGTCATCCGGGGCCACCAAGCTGATTGAGATTTCAGCCTTTTGTCCTGGAGCAATACCGCTGGATGTTATTTGCACAAACACAGGCGCTTGCATTGCATCACCAGACACAAAAACCAAAGCATAATCTGATGTCCAAGTGCAAAGACCGCTGTTCTCCAATTGCCAGGTTTTGGTGAAAACCTGGCCGGGTTTTAGCGTTGTGTCATCGGGGATGGTAATATCCGCGCCCCAAGTAATATGATCACAATCTATATCGGGAGATGGAGATAAAGTTTTGGCGGCCGTTGTTGGGGTCTGAGTTTCCGAAGGTGGCGCCGCGCTTTGCATTGGCTGCTGCGTGGCAGACACGACCTCAGTGCCCGATCCTGTCATGCGGGCGGCCACAGTTTGCGCAGCAACCGTGTGAATATTAATTGCATTGGGTGCCGATGATTCGGTGGGCATATTACAGGCTCCCAATAGTAGTGCGAAGTAAAAAATCACAATAAAGCGCTTCATGTTTTCTCCCTTTTAGAAACGGTATTTCGCTGCACCTGTCACTTAGATTCCCTCCAGGTTGGCTGCCCAACTGCAATGATTGGATCAACGCCAAAGGTAGGCAGCGCGCCCTGCATGGACCATGGTCCTGTCCAAGTGATGTTTGCCGGCAAAACCCGTCCGCGCAGATTATTCTCCGATTCGACAAAAACTAATTTATTAGTTGGTGTGCGACCTCGCCAACGACCGCGCACTTTTTCTTCAAATAACACCTCAACAATTTCACTGTGATAGCGGCCGTTAATTTTGGCAGCAATACTTTCCTGTAGTTTCTCCAGCACGCGGAAGCGATCCCACTTTTCTTCATCGCTGACATCGTCAACCATACGGCGGTCTGCCACCGTGCCGGGGCGCGTGGAATAGCGTGCGAGATGGGCCACATCCATTTTGAGTTCGGCCAGCAAATCATAGGTATTTTGAAATTGCGCCTTAGTCTCACCGGGAAATCCAACAATAATATCCGTCGCAATGGAAACGCCTGGAATACGCGCCCGAATTTCGGCAACCAAATTGCGGTAGTCATCAGCTGTGTAAGCACGGCGCATATTGGCAAGCACGTCATCGTTACCGGCTTGTACAGGTACTTCGATATGCGGCATGACCTTAGGCAATTCGGCAACTGTGTCAAGTAGATCTAGGTCCATCCAATTGGGATGCGAAGTCAAGAAGCGAATGCGTTGCAGCCCTTCAACCTCATGGATGGTGCGCAGCAGCGCAGCCAGGTTGGGTCCGTCAGGCACGTCGGCACCGTAACGATCAACGATTTGGCCGAGCAGTGTGACCTCTTTGACGCCTTGCGCCACCATCGAGCGCACTTCTGCTGTGATATCTCCAACCGGGCGGCTGCGTTCAATGCCGCGTCTGTAAGGAATAATACAGTACGTGCAGGCATGCGAGCAGCCCAATACGATCGGGACAAAAGCCGAAACCAGTTGATTTTGCTCCGCCACGGGCAAGACCAAATCACCATCCATAAAAGCAAAGCGACGAGAGGTGACGGCATCTTCCTGGGATTTGCTTTCATCCTGGGTGAGGTAGGTTACTTGAGGACCAGGGGCAGAAGGCGGCGAGAAAACATCTTCGATCGCGAAACGTTGTTTAAGTTTCTCATGACCTTTTACCCCTACCAAGCAGCCCATAAGATTAATTACTAAATTTGGGTTGGCCATCTTAAGGGGTTTAAAAGAATTTAATCGTCCGTAGGCCTTATCTTCAGCACTTTGACGCACGACACAAGTATTCATCACAATCACATCGGCATCCTCGGCACGTGCAGCGGCCTGGTAGTTAAGTTCTTCCAGCGCGGCTGCAACGCGGCGCGAATCGGCGACGTTCATTTGACATCCAGCAGTCCAAATATGATATTTCATGTCCGGTATTATATCAGCTTGGGAAAGGACCGGAAAATCGATTCAGCACTGCTTCACAACAGCATATTCATCATGCTGGAATCGTACCTCGTCGCCAACCTGTGTTACGGGATTACAAAGTGAAATACTTTGCTCACTTGCCATTAGTGCTATAGCGATGACGCACACACTCCGGCCACCCAATAGCGCGCTTAATATATGTACGATCATGGTCAGCGATCACAGGCTTATAGGCTAGCTAAGGCTTGTTCTAAATCTGCGATCAGATCGTCTGCATCTTCAATGCCCAGGGCATAACGGACGAGGTTATCCTTTAACCCTGCGATTTTTCTAGCGTCGGGATCAAGCGAGAAAAGCGCTGATGGCTGCTCGATGATGCTTTCTACGCCGCCCAGGGTTGGACCAATATATGGCAGACGCAGCAAATCAATGAAGCGGCCTGTTTTCTTGAAGTCGCCATCAAGCTCAAAACTAACCACGCCGCCAAAGCCAGCAAGATACTCTTTGGCAATCTCATAATCAGCGTGGCTGCTCAAGCCAGGATAGTGAACCTGTCGAATGAGGGTGTGATGCTCTAAAAATTGTGCAATCCGAAGCCCATTTTCATTTTGACGGATAATTCTTATGGCCAGCGTTTTTAGCCCTCTCAGCAGCAGGTAGGCATCATTGGGGTTGCTGATCCCGCCGATCACGTCGCGAGCATATTTTATATCCACAAGATGGTCTTCACTGCCAATGACCACACCCGCCAACAGATCATTATGCCCGCCCAGATACTTGCTGGCGCTGTGGATCACCAAGTCAATACCGTGCGCAAGCGGGCACATATTAAAAGGCGTGGCAAAAGTGCTATCAATAACGCTGATAATATTCTTTGCTTTCGCAATCGCTGCAAGACGGTTGAGGTCCATGACGCGCAAATATGGATTGGTTGGCGATTCGGCAAATATCATGCGCGTGTTGGGGCGAATAGCGGCGGACAATTGCTCAAAATCATCAATGGGCACCTTAGAAACCTCAACCCCCCAGCGCAGCAAAAAAGCGCTGCAATATTCTCGAGTGCGATGATAACAACCATCGACGAGAATCAGATGATCGCCTTTGGATAAAAACGCCGCGAAGGTGGTTGTGATCGCACTCATGCCGCTGGGGAAAAGAAGCGCCATTTCACCGCCTTCGAGAGCAGCCATTTTTCTCTCCGCAGTGCTCTGCGTGGGGTTGCTGTAACGGCCGTATTCGTCCCGCAACCCACCCTCACGGCGCGCAGCTTGCTGCATGAATTCTAAAATTTCGGCCGAATCCGCAAAAGTGAATGTTGAGGTCTGCACGATTGGCATTGTAATGGCCCCAAAAGGTTTAGGCTTTATCTCTCCGGCATGTACGGTTTGGGTTGAAAATTTTTGAGACATAAAAAAACTCCTCTTGGATTAAGGCATATCCAAAGAGGAGAAACAGGTAAAAAAACACCTCTTCGCCTGGTGAAAAGGTAGAAGAGGCAACAACATAATCGCTGCAAACTCTCATCTCCCAGAACCCACCAAGGGTCTGTCGGAATTGGCACCTTGGTCATGCAGTAGTTAAAATTTCTGCATAAATTCCGGTTGCCGAGGTTTCATAGGGCCGTTCCCTCCACCTCTCTGGATAAGATTGCTTATTTTATTAGCGGCAATATTAGCACGGAGAAAACAACCTGTCAACCTGTAGCCACGATCTCAGCGCATTAAGGCATAGGCTCCAACATTGCCAGCGATGTGTTTCGTGTGCTGACAATCGTCCAAATTAATTTGAGAATTTCATGACTTCAACATCGGCATTTTGATACCGTGCCGTTTAGCCGCATCAATAGCCTGTTGGTAACCTGCATCGGCATGACGCACAACACCCATCCCTGGATCAGAGGTTAAGACTCGCTCCAAGCGCACAGCAGCCTCCGGGCTGCCATCAGCAACAATGACTTGTCCCGCGTGCTGGCTGTAGCCAATGCCCACACCGCCGCCATGATGGAAGGATACCCAGGTAGCGCCCCCAACCGCGTTAATCAACAGGTTAAGAATAGGCCAGTCGGAGACAGCATCAGTGCCATCTTTCATCGATTCGGTTTCGCGGTTTGGGGATGCCACGGAACCCGCGTCCAAGTGGTCGCGGCCGATCACGATGGGAGCTTTGACAATGCCATCCGCAACCAGTTTGTTAAACGCCAATCCAGCCTTGACACGCTCGCCGTAACCCAGCCAGCAAATACGCGCCGGTAATCCTTGGAACGGGATTTTTTCCCTGGCCATATCCAGCCAACGATGTAAATGTTCATCTTTAGGAAAAAGTTCTTTAACAACCTCATCGGTGCGGTATATATCTTCGGGGTCGCCAGAAAGTGCCACCCAACGGAAAGGGCCTTTGCCTTCGCAGAAAAGCGGACGAACATATGCTGGCACAAAACCAGGGAAATTGAATGCATCTTTAACGCCATAATCATAAGCGCGCTGACGGATATTATTGCCGTAATCAAAGGTCTCAGCGCCGCGTCGCTGTAGTTCAAGCATAGCTTCAACATGCACAGCCATCGATTGCATCGCGCGCTGGGTATATTCCTTAGGATCACTGACTCGCAGTGCATCAGCATCTTCAATGCTTAGCCCGCGGGGAACATAACTGAGCGTATCATGCGCTGAGGTTTGATCAGTGACCACATCAGGGGTGATGTTTCTCTCAACAAGAGTCGGATAAATATCGGCAGCATTTGCGACTAGTCCAATCGATTTTGCTTCTCTGGACTTCACCGCATCAAATGCAAGCGCGAGCGCTTCATCAAGATCGTCAACGACAATATCTACATAGCCGATCTCTTGTCGCCGATAAGCGCGCTGGGGGTCTACTTCTACAATCAGGCAAACACCTTCGTTCATGGTGATGGCTAATGGTTGTGCACCACCCATACCGCCCAAACCAGCTGTTAGGGTTAATTTTCCTTTAAGTGAATCCCAACCTTTTTGTCGAGCAAGCGCCCCGAGGGTTTCATATGTTCCTTGCAAAATGCCCTGCGTGCCGATATAGATCCACGAGCCGGCTGTCATTTGGCCGAACATGATTAGTCCTTTGGCAGCCAGTTCATCAAAATGCTCTTGTGTAGCCCAATGCGGAACAAGGTTTGAATTAGCAATCAACACACGCGGAGCGTCGGCATGAGATTTAAAAACTACCACGGGTTTGCCCGATTGCACCAACAATGTTTCATCATCTTCGAGTTCTTCCAAAACCGCCAATATAGCATCGAAAGATTCCCAGTCGCGAGCGGCTTGCCCACGACCCCCGTAAACAACCAAATCATCAGGGCGTTCGGCTACTTCGGGATCGAGATTATTTTGGATCATACGATAAGCGGCTTCGCTCAGCCAAGATTTACAAGTAAGCGTTGCGCCGCGCGGCGCTCGTACAACTCGTGGTTTCGACATCGCTGATCTCCTGTTCTCCCATAACCCATAAAATGGGCATCACCAATTCATAAAAAAAGCCTCTGGGCAATTATACGCCAAGAGGCCAGAGAAATGGGGGCAAGGTTAAGCGATTCTATAGAGAATTCCGTAGCCTGGAGTGCAGGATAAATTTGGGGCAACGGCTAATTAGTCTTTGTCCATCTGCATCAACGTTGATTCGGTTTCAACAAATACCACGACTTGATGAAATTAATAATAGCGTGATGCATAGGTTTTGCAGGCTACTAAAAACAATATTTCTTCTAGGAAGGATGTTAGTTATTTGAAAACTGTGCAAAATGGGTAGATGACAAACGATCGACTAAATCTTTTTGTGCATCACACCAAACAGGTTTCATTGGACAATCCTCGGTAAAAAAACATTGCGAGCCATTGCCAACACACTCATTGAGCTTGATAGGACCATCAATGGCCTCAACAACATCTAACAGCGTGATATCCTTGGGTTTGCGGGCTAAGGAAACACCACCCCGCGCACCGCGTGACGTTTTCAACAACCCGGCTACCGAAAGTTGAGAAACTATTTTTGCTAAAAAAGACGCTGGAATATGTTGTTTTTTAGCAATTTTACTGGTTGCCGCGCGCCCATCAGGCCCCAGCTTGGTCAAATAATAAACAGCGCGTACCGCGTAATCTGCTTGACGTGTGATTTGCATAAGGATATGCTCCTTTTAGGGTCTTGAAGATAGTAGTTATTTCTAATATTTTAGAGTGTTTTTGTCCAATCTGCAAGTGACATTGGTCATTGCCCCCAAATGACCTTAGTCGCTCCATTATATTCAAGCTATGGTAAGATAATCGCGTTATTTCCGTATTTAGATAAACAGTACTATGAAATAAAAAGGGGATATTGGAGGTTAATATAGATGAAACAGATTTGTGTTGTTGGTGTAGGCTATGTAGGCTTGATTTCGGCGGCTGGGTTTGCCGATTTAGGCAACCGCGTTATTGCTTTAGACATTAGCGAAGAAAAAGTTGCCGGTTTAAAGCGCGGTGAGATGCCCATTTATGAACCGGGGCTTGAAGAACTGGTTGAGCGTAACGTAAAATCAGGGCGTTTATCCTTTACGACATCTTATAAAGAAGCGTTAAAAGGTACCGAAATTGTTTTCATTGCTGTAGGAACACCGTCGGGTGTGGATGGTGAAGCTGATCTGCAATATGTAGAAGCTGCAGCGCGTTCAATTGCAGAAAATATGAGCGCAAATTTGATCATTGTCAACAAATCCACCGTTCCTGTAGGTACTGGCGATTGGGTTGCTGGCATCATCAAACACCACCAGCCCTTTCCGATCCCATTCGACGTGGTTTCCTGCCCAGAGTTCTTACGAGAGGGATCGGCTATCCTTGATTTTATGAACCCGCATCGCACGGTTTTAGGCTCACTAAACACGAAGGCCGCTGATATAGTCGCACAACTTCATCTACCGTTGCGCGCTCCCATCATGATCACCGATTTGCGCACAGCCGAAATGATCAAATACGCTTCGAATGCTTTCCTGGCTACCAAGATTTCTTTCATTAACGAGATCGCCAATATCTGTGAAGAATTGGGCGCCGATGTCACCGAAGTAGCCAAAGGCATGGGCTATGATGAACGCATTGGTCCACATTTCCTTTACGCCGGCTTAGGCTATGGCGGCTCGTGCTTCCCTAAAGATGTTAAGGCGCTGGCACATATGGCCGAAGAAAAAGGCAAGCATCCGCAATTGCTGCACGCAGTGATGGAAATAAATGACGACCGTCGACCGATGGCTGTCAATCGAGTTGCAGAAATGTTGGGCGGCGATGTCAAGGGTAAGGTGATTGGTCTCTTGGGGTTAGCCTTTAAACCAAACACCGACGACATGCGCGACGCACCCTCCATCGACATTGCCAAAGCGCTGCTCGCAGCAGGCGCCGAAGTGCGCGGGTACGACCCTGTTTCAATGAATGTGGCTGCACCGCTGATGACTGACGTAACAATGTACAATGACCCTTATAGCATGGCCGAAGGTTGCGATGCCCTGATGGTCAATACCGAGTGGAATGAATTCAAGCAACTTGACCGCCGTCTACTGCGAAAGACCATGAAGCAGCCCGTTATCTTTGATGGGCGCAATATCTACGACCCAGAAGAAATGAAGGCGCTGGGCTTTGTCTACCGCGGCCTGGGACGCGGCTATAATGGAGCATCTATTCCCGAGGCCAAATAAAGCACACGTTATCGTCAAAGGAGTTTGATAAAATCGAACCCCTTTGACGAGAAATTACATGACCGAACAACATCCCCCCATTTGCAATTACGAAGGCTCCGATTACCAGACCTCTTTCTGGGAACAGGGCGGGCGCGCATACGAAGATGGTGCAGAAGCTGTGGCCCTCAAACGCTTGCTGCCTTCAAGCGGCAGGCTGATGCTGGAAATAGGCGCCGGCGCGGGCCGTAACACACCCCGTTATCATAACTATCAACGTATTGTTGTCATGGATTACTCGTTGACCCAAGTGCAGCAAGCCCAAGCGCGCCTGGGTCGCAGCAAACGATATATTTACGCCGCAGCCGATGTTTATCGTTTGCCCTTTGTCGATGGTTTATTTGACGGCGCCACTATGATCCGGGTAATTCACCATCTTGCAGAGCCAACTCGTGCTCTAGCGCAAATCCGCCGGGTGATGGGTTCAGGGGGCATTTTCATATTAGAGTTTGCCAACAAACTAAATTTCAAAGCCATCTTGCGCTATGGACTGCGCCGTCAGGATTACAGTCCCTTTACCAGGGAGCCAATCGAATTTGTGCCCTTAAATTTTAATTTTCACCCCAAGACCATGCGTGCCTGGATGCGTGCGGCTAATTTTAAAATCGAGCGCCAATTAACCGTTTCACACTTTCGGATTGGCTTACTAAAACGGCTGATACCAACCTCGATACTGGTCGGTCTTGATGCGCTGGCACAATTGACCGGTAATTGGTGGCAGCTTTCCCCCAGTGTGTTCACCCGCTCCGAAGCCATCGGCGACTCCCCCATCGCCCCATCCGATGCCATTTTTCGCTGCCCAGCTTGCATTACCAGCGACTTAACCGAAAAACCGGAAGCCTTGGTCTGCGCCGGCTGTGGGAAAGTATGGCCCATCGTTGATGGGATTTACGATTTTCGGAATTGAGGTCGGACCTCAACACTTAAGGAAACACTAGGGGGTGGGCTACATTTTCTCCACGACCCAATAATGTGATAATCCAAAGATTCGCAGCGGTGTGTGCTCTAAGAATTGCAGCACGACCCGTAGGGTGCGCCCCAATTGCGGGAAGCGTTGAATTATATTATCGTAGGCGCCAAAAATCACCGTGCGCGTAACATATTTGACCGGCAGCCCTTGAAAAAGCCGCATCATATCTCGGTGGGTATAAACTTTCACGTGCGGCGCAAGATAATCACGCCAACTTCTCGGCAGCCAATTGATCAAAGGTATATTGCCAAACTTGTATTCCCCGCGCCAGTAAATACCATGTGTTTCAAAAGGATAGCCGCGGTTGGGACAAAAAATCACCACTCGACCGCCAGGGCGCAGCGTGCGTACCATTTCTGCTATGGCGGCGCGGTCATCTTGTACGTGCTCAATCACTTCGTGGCTAAGCATCAAATCGAAACTGTTGTCAGGGAAAGGCAAACTCTCACTGGCCGCGTTGATGATGTGCCGCGAATTTTCGTGCGCTTCAACAGCGCGCCCAAAATCGTATTCATGACCAAAGACCGTTTCAGCGATAGGCGTGATTTTTTGCATGTACATGCCCACACCACAGCCATTCTCCAACACGCATCCGTGGATACGCTCTTCAGCCGAATCAACCATCATCTGAAACCGACGAACTTGCCCGGCCTGCCAAACATAGGATGGCTCACCGCGTAAGGCAGCTTTGGCGAAGTCTCGATCAGTCATAAGGTGTAATCCATTATTCTCCCCACCTCCGGTATAGCTCATTCTCCACCCCCATTCTGGCTAACATGCGTCCAACCAGATCATCAACTATCGTGGCGATGGAATCCGGTTTGGTATAGAATGCCGGTACAGGCGGAAAAATGATCGCGCCATATTGCGCGGCTAAATCCATCAAACGGATGTGGCCAGGGTGCAGCGGAGTCTCACGCAGCGCCAAAAGTAGTGTCCGCCCTTCTTTTAGTGTGACATCAGCAGCGCGTGTGAGCAAATTTTCATTATAGCAATTAGCAATCGATGAAAGCGTTTTGACCGAACAAGGCAGCACGAGCATACCCATCGTCTCAAAAGAACCTGAAGCTATCGCCGCACTGATATCTTGATGCTGGTAAACAACGTCGGCTAGATCTAAAACATCGCTGATCTTCCAGTCGGTCTCGTGGGCAATGGTAATTTTGGCTGCCGGAGAAACGACCAAATGCGTCTCGATGACAGTAGTGCGCAGCACTTCCAACGCGCGGATCGCCATAATTGCTCCCGAAGCACCGCTAATGCCGACGACCAATCTTCGTTGTTTCGTCGACTCGCTAACTCGTTGACTCATTTTTCCCCCCAATGGATCGCGATGGTGCCAAACATCAATCGTTGAAAACCAACACTTTGAAAACCAGCAACTGCCAAATGTACTGTCAGTTCTTCAGCCCTCAAAAAATCTTCCGACGAATCAGGTAGATAGGTATAAGCATCGGCTTCTCCAGAGATCAGCCTTCCCAAAAATGGGATCACTGTGTGCATATGAAAACGGATGGCAGGAGAGAGTAGGTTTTCACCCGGTTTGGTGGTATCCAATATAACAATCCTGCCGCCGGGTTTGAGCACACGATATTGCTCCCGCAGCGCTTGGGGAAGATCAACAACATTGCGCATTAAAAATCCAGATACCACTGCGTCATAAGTTTGATCATCAAAGGGCAGGTTGAGCGCATCGGCTGCAGACCAGTTCAAAGTTTGGGCGCCGGCACGCTGTTTACCAACGCGCAGCATCTCGAATGTGAAATCGGCTTCAACCGCAAAGGTAGTTGGGTTTTCGCGCAAGGCATCAAAGCCCAAGTCACCGGTACCGCCTCCTAAATCCAGTAATAGGCCCCCGTTTTCAGGCAGCGCGGCTTGGCGGATGACAACCCTGCGCCAAAATCTGTCCTGCCCCGCCGTCATCAGGCGGTTCATCAAATCGTAACGCTTGGCAATACGGGTGAACATCTCCTGCACATAATCTGCGCGTTCTGCACCGGATAAGTGTGTCATGGAGGCTAGTTTACCATCGACAGGTAAGAAGCAAAACCCTAACAATTCTTATTACCACACTGCAGCACACAACTTTCCCCTTCGAGAAGATTTTGGCTATAGAACAAAACTCGCGTAAGTTGCTGAAAGATTTGCTGCTTCGCTAATTAAAAAATCATTGGGCGATGACCAGTTGCTTCAACCGTAATAATGCTATAATTTCACAGCACGATGGCTACAATCAGTATGCACTAAAGGAGCAGCTCATGTTCAACGATCAGGATATGACGCAACTAAAAAAACAACAAGCACACTGGGAGGGTGAAACTCTCGGAAAAACTTTATCCCGCTTTCCTGAGCGGCAAGATGAATTTATAACCACTTCATCGGAACCGATTGCGCGCCTCTACACCCCCTTAGATGTAAAAGACAATACTTATGCTGAGACATTGGGCTTCCCTGGTGAATATCCCTACACGCGCGGCGTGCACGCAACCATGCACCGCGGTCGGCTGTGGACGATGCGTATGTTCGCCGGTTTTGGTGCGGCCAAGGAAACCAATCAACGCTTTAAATATTTGCTCGAACAAGGACAAACCGGTCTTTCGATTGCCTTCGATCTACCAACACTGATGGGCTATGACAGTGACGCCCCAGAAGCTTTAGGGGAGTTTGGCAAATGCGGCGTAGCCGTTTCCTCGCTCAAAGATATGGAGAACCTGGTTGATGGCATCCCGCTTGATAAGGTTTCCACCAGCATGACAATCAACTCCCCGGCGGCCATCATTTGGGCTATGTACATTGTTGCCGCCGAGAAACAAGGCCTGCGCCACGACCAACTACGCGGCACAATCCAAAACGATATTCTTAAGGAATATATCGCCCAAAAAGAATATATTTTTCCTCCTGAGCCTTCGATGCGCCTGGTGACCGATACGATTGAATTTGGCACCAGTGATTTGCCGCAGTGGAACACGATAAGTATTTCTGGCTATCATATCCGCGAAGCCGGATCAACTGCTGCCCAAGAATTAGCTTTCACCCTGGCCGATGGTTTGGAATACGTGCGCTGGAGCTTGGACCGCGGCCTCGATATTGATGAATTCGCTCCACGGCTTTCATTCTTCTTTAACGCGCATAACGATTTTTTCGAGGAGATTGCAAAATATCGAGCAGCCCGCCGCATTTGGGCCCGAGAGATGCGCGAGACCTTCGGAGCAAAGAATCCGCGCTCGTGGCTGCTGCGCTTCCACACTCAAACGGCTGGGGCCTCCTTAACCGCTCAACAGCCAGAAATAAATATTGTGCGCGTCGCACTGCAAGCGCTGGCGGCAGTATTGGGCGGCACACAATCACTGCACACCAACAGTATGGATGAGGCGCTGGCCCTGCCTTCTGAGCACGCCGTCACAGTGGCTTTGCGCACCCAGCAGATCATCGCTGAAGAATCTGGTGTTACCAACACGATTGACCCGCTGGGTGGCTCATACTTCATGGAAGCACAGACAGATCGCATGGAAGCGCAAGCTTATGAATATTTCCAGCGCATAAATGACTTTGGTGGCATGTTACCGGCCATAGAAAAAGGCTTCTTCCAAAGTGAAATTTCCAACGCGGCTTACCGCTATCAGCGCGAAATCGATCAAGATATCCGTAAAATAGTTGGCGTTAACGCCTATAAAGAAGATACACCGATATCAATCCCGATCTTGGCAATGGACCCAGACGGCTATAAACGTCAAGTTGCTCGCTTAGAAGCATTGCGGATGCAGCGGGACAATGGCCATGTGGGGCAGACGCTGGATCGCTTGCGCATCGCTTGTCAAGGTACCGAAAATACCATGCCTCTTATTTTGGAAGCCGTGCGCGCTTACGCCACCCTGGGCGAAATCGTCGATGTGATGCGTGATGTCTTTGGTACATACTACGAACCAACTTGGATATAAAAATCCCACGATTAGAAAAAACAATCCTATTGATACCTTATGAAAAATAATCCTATTTTGTTGTTCTTTGTTTTCCTAAGTGTGGCCATTGCTCTTGCTGTCTCAAGTCCGGCTGAAGCCACGCTGGGAGTTAACGCCCGCATCGTATATTTACATGGCGCCTGGGTTTGGGCCTCCTTGATAGCTTTTATTTCCGCAGGGCTGGTTGGTTTTGTTGGTTTGCTAGCTCGACGCCAAAAATTGCACCTGGCTTCACGGGCGCTGGGACGTTCGGGCCTATTTTTCTGGGTCACCTATCTCCCCCTTTCCCTCTGGGCCATGCAAGCCAACTGGAATGGCCTTTTCCTGGCCGAACCTCGTTGGCGTTTGGCATTAATTTTTGCTATCGGCGGTCTGTTGTTGCAAATCGGCATAACACTTCTAGAAAAACCCATTTGGGCCTCAATCACCAACCCCATCTACGTGCTTGCGCTCTTCGTCGTGTTGCAAACTACAGAAAAAGTGCTGCACCCTCCCAGTCCAATGCTCGATTCTCAGGCCTGGCGTATCCAAATCTTTTTTGCCGGGCAAACGCTTTTCTTAACAATCGCTGCGCTGCAGCTCGCCCGCTGGTTCAACACCTTGAAGCGCTGACCGCGCCTCGCTATATGCAGCGTTCCCTTTCTTTCCAAATTATCATCTTCGCGCTCATCCGGATAGTATTTAATACTATCCACCGGATGATCTATCCCTTCTTGGGCGATTTTGGGCGCGGGCTGGGTGTTAATCTCTCAACGCTCTCCCTGGCCCTCACCGGTCGCTCGATCATCGGCGGCGTAGGACCGCTGCTCGCTACCATTGCCGACAGTCGTGGTCGCAAAACCGGTTTACTCCTGGGTGTTATTTTCTTCATCACCGGCCTATGTCTTGTGGTTATCTGGCCTACTTTTCTCACGTTTTTTCTGGCACTGGTATTCACAACTTTGGGGAAATACATCTTTGATGTCGCCATGCAAGCCTATTTGAGCGATCAAATCCCCTACCAACGCCGCGGCTTTGCTTTGGCGGTTACCGAATCTGGATGGTCACTCAGCTTCATCCTGGGGATGCCTTTCGTTGCGTTCTTGATCGCCCGCGGGGGTTGGCTGACTCCTTTCCAGATTTTCGCTGGGTTAGGGATATTAATTTTAGTAGTGATCGTTTGGCTAATCCCCAAAGATCCGCTTCCCGAAAAGCGCGCCATCTCCTTTTGGAAAAACATAGCTGCGATACTGCGCTACCCGCCGGCTTTGGCTGGTTTCGCCGTTGGCATTCTTGCCAGCTCTGCCAATGAAGTCATCAACCTGATTTTTGGCATTTGGTTAAGCGATTCTTTCGGCCTGCACCTGATTGCATTAGGCGGCGCCTCCGCCATCATTGGGGCTGCCGAATTTGGCGGCGAAGCGCTGGTAGCTGGCTTGGTGGATAAGCTGGGCAAAAAACGCGCCATTGCGCTGGGTTTATCACTCAACAGCCTTGCAGCTTTGGCGCTGCCCACCCTGGGAGTCAATGTCTCAGGCGCGCTGCTCGGATTATTCTTCTTCTATATTACTTTTGAGTTCACTTTGGTTAGTATCATCCCCATGATGACTGAAATCAGACCCTCAAACCGCGCCGCGGTAATGGCACTCAATATCAGCGGACTGTCGATAGGGCGCGCATTGGGTGCTTTTATCGCCGCGCCGCTTTTTGCTCAAGGGTTGTATTGGAGCGCAGGCATGGCTGTTGTTTTTAATCTGGGGGCTTTATTAGCTTTGCGTTGGGTACACGAGGCCAAATAGCTGCAGCTTTGGAAACCTCCCTGATCAGCGGACTTTAGGCAAATCTTATATTAATACACCATATCTTGTATAATGCTTACATCATGAAAAATAGTTTACTAATTGGTTTGGCCATGCTCACCATTTTGCTAGGCTTTACACTCCCGGCCTCGGCTGCACCGCACGCCCAGCCAACAACTTTCCCAACCCCAACGCCTGGCCCTGATGGGCGCATTGTTTATATCGTCCAAGCAGGCGACACACTTTGGCGCATATCCGCCGTCTCCGGTATCAAACTTGATGATTTGCGCGCGCTAAACGGGCTGAGCGCCAATGATGTCATTGCTCCTGGGGATCAGATTTTTTTAGGGTTGGGAGGCCCCTCTTCCTTTACGCCTACACCCAAGGCCGTGTTTACGCCAACACCAATCGGCCCTACGCCAACACCAGAAATCGGCTATGGCACGCTGTGCGTGATTTTATATCAAGATATCAATGGCGATGCCGTCCGTCAGGAAGAGGAACCATCCTTGCCAGGTGGCGCGTTGAGTATTAGCAACCCTGATGGGTCTATCTCCATTACCGAAGAGACAGTTGGCGGGCTTGAACATTATTGTGTTGATGATTTGCAAGCAGGCTCATACACAATCACCGCCGCAATCCCCGATGGCTATAACCCAACAACGGTACTGAGCACCACCACGACCCTAAAAGGGGGCGATCAATCGTATTTGGGCTTCGGAGCGCAAGCTAACGCCAAGACCCTCGCTGAAGCTCCTATTCCGGCCGGCAGTGGAAAATCTCCCCTGCTGGGGATTCTTGGAGGTCTGTTTGTGTTATCAGGGATTGGCCTGGGGGTTTACGCTTTCTTATTAAAAAAATAATACCGTCAAAATGCCGCATTATGCATCTTATTTATTTCAGAGGCGCCCTGCAATAAACATTCCAGAAAGGGGCAGCATCATTTTTATAGGCTCATCTATAAAAATCTTTGCGGAGCAGCATACCTTAGGGGGTATATGAGAAGTTTTGTGAACCTAACTCAACGATCTTGATACCCATCAGGATGCTCGCGGTGCCAATCCCAGGCGCTGGCAATAATATCCTGGATGCTGGTAATTTTAGGTTCCCAGCCTAACTCTCGTCGAATACGCTCGGAGGATGCCACCAGGCGGGGAGCATCACCGGGTCGGCGGGGGGTTTCTTTGGCCGGAATTGCATGCCCCGTGACTGCTCTAGCGGCATCGATAACCTCTCGGACCGAATAACCAGACCCATTGCCTAAGTTATAAACCAAATGATCGCGCGTTGATAAGGCGTCCAAAGCCAGCACATGCGCCGAAACTAAATCTGAAATGTGTACATAATCACGGATACAGGTGCCGTCAGGGGTCGCATAATCGGTGCCGTATATATAGATTTTCTCTCGCTGTTCAAGCGCGACTTGCAGCGTCAGCGGGATCAAGTGTGATTCGGGCTGGTGAGCCTCGCCGCGATGCGGCAGCGCCCCCGATGCGTTGAAATAGCGCAAGGCCGCGTAGTGCGTTCCGTAAATTTTTCGATACCAATCTAAAATTTGCTCAATCATTAACTTTGTATGCCCATAGACGTTTTGCGGCCCCAACGGTGATTTTTCGTGGATCGGCTGATCACTAGATTTATAAACAGCCGCGGTCGAGGACAACACAAAACGCTTGACACCTGCGTGAGCCGCGCTCTCAATCAAATTTAACGAATTGCCTAAATTATTATCAAAGTACTTCCCTGGATCAACCATGCTCTCCCCGGCTTCGATAAAGGCCGCAAAGTGTAATACTGCCTCATAGGGTTGCGCGTGCAGAGCCGCGTTGAGCTTTTCACGGTCAGCCAGGTCGGCTTGAATGAAATTAACGCCATCAGGAATTGCTGCTCGATGACCGGTAACCAGCGAATCATAAATAGTCACTTGATGGCCTAAATTTTGCAGGGATTCTGCAGCCGTAGAGCCAATATACCCTGCGCCGCCAGTGATAAAGATATTCATGGGGTTGGTCCTTTCATTCAGCCGTGGGTCCGTTGGTTAATGTCATGGTTCACAGATTTGATTTTTCATCGGCGCGCTGCATAAAACGCGCTTTGTTGACCACGGCCCGAGTGTGCTTACCCGAACCGATTTGATCTTCATGGTCCCAGGCAGCTACAGAAAGCGTGATGCGATTCTTGCTCACTGCCAGTATTTCAACTTTTACTCGGATAATACTGTGAATGGGTGACGGCGCCAAATGGTGTACATCAACGTGTGTGCCCACGGATAGCGCTGTCTCGGGGAGATGCTCTGCAAGCAGGCGGTTGCAGACGCGTTCCATAAACGAGATCATCCACGGTGTGCCCAACACACGCTCATCACCACTGCCAATATGATAGGCAGTATGCTGCTCTGCAACCGCAAAGGTTTCTGTGCGGGTAAGCCCCGGTTTTAGTTGTTTCGTTAGTTGTTTCGTGGGTTGGTTCATTGATTTTTCCATTAAAATTTAGCTACATCGGTGAGGCGTTTTCTCATTACGCAACCGCCAACCAATCGTTTCCTTCGCGTAGACCAAATTTAAACAAACGGGCGCGGATCAGTACCCGCGCGCCGCGCGCGCCCACCGCCGCCAGCACAATCGGGGTCTGATAGCGGTCTCGCCACATCAGCAAATCATCAGGGGAGATGATCGGTTTGCCGCGGCGGGTGCTGCCGATCTTCTTAGGATCAATATCCACAAACGCCACGACCGGGGCATGCTCCGTGCGCATCAGATGTTTACTCAAGCGGCGGCCCATCATACCCGCTCCCCAAATGATGACGGCATCACGCCCGCGCAGTGGGCCGCGTGCCAGATAATGAGCCTTGGCGCGCAAAAAATTTTCAAGCGAATAGCGGCTGTCTGTGCGTGTCAACCTTTCGGAGTGTTCTCGCCAGTCAACAAGTTTTTGCGGGATTTTTGAAAAGCGTGCACCAGCCAGGTACATTCGCAGCCACAGATCATAATCTTCGGCCCAACCGTGATCTTGATATCCGCCCAACGAGGTAATGATGCTTTTTCGAAACATTACGCTGGGGTGTGGCAGCGGGCTTTCGACAAAAATTTCACGGGTAATTTCTTCATGACTGATCAGGCCATTGAGCCACTCGAGGTAAATACGAAAACCAGCGCGCATATTTTCTTCAGGAAAGCCAGAAACCAGCGCGCTGACCAAGTCTATATCAGGGTTGGCGTCCAGGTAGGCTGACTGCAGTGTTAAACGATCTGGATGAGCACGGTCGTCGGCATCCATACGAGCGATATAAGCAGCCTGGCAAACGGCCAACCCCGCGTTTAGTGCAGGGATAATTCCCTCGTGGGGACGTGACAATATTCGCAAACGAGGCCTGAGCGCAGCCCAGGATGCTAATATCCCCGCGGTACCATCATCCGAACCATCATCTACGGCAACCACTTCAAAATCGGAAAACGTCTGCTGAAAGAGCGTTTCCATAGTTTCATCTAAGGTTTTTGCAGCGTTATAGCAGGGCATCAACACAGATATCGCGGGCATGGGTGCGATTGTAACTTGAAAATGATTGACTTGCAAACTTGCTAGAGGGTGCGGTATGATTACGTCGCTCTTCACCTTGGAGGTGTTTTATGGATCCGGTTTCTCAAGCATTACAAAGTATGTTGGTTAATTTCTTAGCATTTCTGCCCAATTTATTGGCATCGTTAGTAATATTTTTCGTGAGTTTATACCTGGCGGGATATCTCACCAAGTTAATTTCTCGCACATTAGTGCGTCGAAAAACCGACCCTGAGGTACGCATTCTGGTAGTAAAAATTTCGCGCTGGGCAATTGTTATCCTGGGTCTCACGATCGCATTACAGCAGGTTGGTTTTGATCTTTCGGCATTTTTGGCAGGCCTGGGTATTATCGGATTTACTATCGGTTTTGCATTACAAGATGTCAGCAAGAATTTTATTTCAGGATTGCTGCTGCTGCTTCAGCAGCCATTTGACATCGGTGATGCTATCGAGGTGGCAGGGTACAGCGGCAATGTTGTTAATGTGGATTTACGCGCCACTGAACTCTTTACTTTTGACGGGCATTATGTACTTATTCCAAACGGTGATATATTTACCAGCCCAATTACAAATTACTCGCGCTCTGACAAACGGCGGGTGACAATTAACGTTGGTGTGGCCTACGGCAGCGATCTTAATCTCGTGCGTAAAACTGCTCTTGAGGCCATTTCTTCTATCGAGGGCGTGCTGCCCGATCCTGCTCCATCCTTGGTTTTCAACAATTTTGGCGAATCTTCAATTGATTGCACAGTATATTTTTGGACCCAATTGAAAATTACCGGCTATTTGGGTGCATTGGATGCTGGCATTGTAAAAATCAACGCGGCATTCAAAACCAAAGGGATTGATATGCCCTTCCCCACCCGCACGGTGCTCATGCAGCCATAGCAGTTATTGCAGATCAAGAACTTGTGTCATGGCGAGTAAGGCCATTTCCCGGCGCAGTGACCCCAGGCATATGCTATGCGATTGAGACCTGCGAAATTTTCGAGCGTGCGGAGGTTCGTGTTTACTCTCCTGCAATGATCTCACTGGCTAATATTTGTAGTGCTGCCATCTCATCGGATTCGACATGGTGGGCCTTCCAATAATATTCCAGCAGCTCACCCGGGGAGAGGCTGCCCATCGTTTTATCTTCGGGCAGGCGGATACGCGTTACTTGCTGCGGGCGCTTGACAAGGTTGAATTGAAAGGCCGAGGCCGTGTACTCATATAATGCGGCTTCATCGATCAGCGATTCCCACTCGTAAGGGTATTCCAATACCAGGCGTACGACAGCGCCTGCAAGTTTATCGCGGGATGGCAGCGCGGCACGTAGTTGGTCAGTTATGTTCTCACCCTCTTCAAGCTTGATGAAAGCATCTACGAAAGGGCGAATCCCGGCCAGTTGGCGCCATGACACCTTGGTATCATTTTTCTCCACCTCCGCAATGATAAAGAATTTCTCGTCCCCAGCCTCACCAAAATCAACACGTTCAATCGAGCCGGGGTATATCACCGGGGGATGCGCATTCTCATTGAGATTTTGCGGTTTGTGGATATGCCCCAGAGCTACATAATCCAGACGCTTGTCTTTGACCAACGAACCCGAGAGCACGAGATCGCCGCCCAACATGACCGTGCGCTCACCACCGTACTTGGCGCCCTGTACCGAAGCATGCGCGGTCAGCATTACGGGTAAATCGGGGTCAGCATTTTCAAGCCAGCCGTTGACAAGATAGGTTAATTTCTGCTCAAGCTGCGCGTAGATCTGATTCAGGTCACTACCCTGAATGTCGAGATGGGCGATCATGCCCGAGCGGGAAATCCAGGGCAGCGCGATGACTTGCAGCGGCAGACCCTCGAGGTCGTCGGAAGTGAGGAACTGCGGCTTATCAAGCACTATCACGTGCGGCACCTCAAGCGTATTGAACTCGTCCAGGGCATGGGCGCGTCCTAAGGCGGGTGAGAGATCGTGGTTGCCAACCAGTAATAAGGTCGGGATTTGAGCCTGCGAGAGACGCATGATGCGTTTTCCCCACTCACGCTGAAAGGTGGGCGCCGGGTTGCGATCCTTGTAGGCGTCACCGGCAAAAATCACCAGATCAACTTTTTCGTTGATCGCAGCATCCACAATTTCATCGAGCGATTTAAGAAAATCGAGCACACGCAGCGGCAAACCGCTTTCAGGATCGCGGCGTCCGTAGTTGGCCATATCAATATGGGCATCGGCAAAATGTAAGATTTTAACCATAGGCGTTATCGTTTCACTGCTCAACTATAGGTTTGTATTGCTTAACACACATCATCATCCCACAGAACGCTGGGATAGTGCAATAATTTTCTTTAGAGGGTGCTCACCTTTGGCTCGGAATGATAAAAGCGGCATTGTCATTTCGGTCTGCACTCGTTCAAACAGGTCAGCATGCCTGCTTGGGTGAGGGGATTGCTGCGTCGCGAAAAAACGCTGCTCGCAATGACATTCTTTAGCAGGATTTCTCGCCTGCGGCTCGAAATGACAAAAT
>PVMK01119602.1_pt1 | contig 38582 bp, 42 predicted proteins | sample 1853481 | NCBI WGS metagenome assembly PVMK01 (sample SAMN08533507, study PRJNA380276) | Marine sediment metagenome, whole genome shotgun sequencing project.
TACATGATCCGGGCCCAGAAACGCTTGATGATCGTGGTGCCCTTAACTTTGATCATCATTTTCCTGTTGCTCTACTTCAACTTTAAGAACATCACCGAGAGCCTGATTATCATGCTGAGTGTTCCCTTCTCCCTGACCGGGGGGATTTGGCTGATGTATCTTCTGGGTTACAACATGAGCGTGGCCGTGGGCGTAGGCTTTATTGCATTAGCTGGGATTGCGGCTGAAACAGGGGTCGTTATGCTGATTTATCTGGATATTTCCTATAAAAAATTTAAAGCCAAATACGGAGACAAATTTAATCGCCGACATCTCGAAGAAGCCATAGAGGAAGGCGCTGTATTGAGAGTTCGACCCAAAATGATGACCGTGGTGGCCATTATGGCAGGTCTTATGCCCATCATGTGGAGTCATGGCTCCGGGTCTCAGATCATGAAGCGCATCGCCACGCCCATGATCGGCGGCATGGTCAGCGCCACCATCCTCACGCTTGTTGTAGTACCGGCGATCTACGAGCTGGTGAAAGGATGGAAATTGCCGAAAGGGCCAAAAGCCCGCAAGAAGGAAAAAGAAAAATGAAAACTCTTGTTGCTGTTACGGTCCTTATTTTGTTTGTTAGTAATGCTTTCGCGGCAGAAGTTTCCTGGATGTATGTTCAACATCGAAGATATGAAAATGGACGAATATTAAACCGGTTGGTCTTTGGATTAGTTGATGAAAATGGCCACAATCTGACCGACGGCAGCAGTGTTGCGAATGTGAAACTGTATGCCCCCAATGGAGCACCTGTTAAACTGTCCAAATACAAGTTTGCTTCCGATGAGGAAATTTTCGGTTTATATGATGCGATTAGAAGCCAGTGGTTTTATACCGATACCTGGCAGTTTGACAGCTGGTTCAGGGCTAATTTTTCCGAAGCGTTGATTCCCGGAATATACCGGCTGAAAGTGACCACTATTGACGGCGAGATCACAGAAGGTACTTGTAAATTCAAAGCAATCGTTGATTTACCGATTATTTTTTCACGTTCGTTTAAATTTTATCCCGACTTGCTCGGCAATATCATTTGGAAGTGGGATATTCCCGATAACTTGGGCCACATGGTTTTTAACCATCAAACTGAGGCGAGGGCATCCATCGATATCTATAGAAACGAAAATAATGTTGCCTATTTTTTTGTAAAAGTTCCCTCGCACATGGGATATGTTTTTATTCCGCGAAATGTGGTCCAAAAAATCAATTCGATGGGAAATCAATTTGGCTTAAAAGTCCAGCTGGAAACCGGGGATAAAAATTCGCGTTCCTATTCGAACACATTGGTCATCACCGATATGCTTGCGACAATACCCAACCCGGACAAGCCGGAATTGGAGATTGACGATTGACGATTTGTGGATGTCGCTTCAGGCTTCGCCTTCGGCTACGACCCGACAGGTCGCGCAGTCATTTTTATAATCGATCCGCCTGGGGGGCAAAAAAATACGTGTAGCAGCTCTGGGCATCCTTCATATGACGCCAAAAGTAGTTTACATTTTTTATCGTAGGTTGGGTTGTGCGGGCGTAAACGTCGGGTAAAGCTTAGTTCAACTAAATAACAATTTTCTGCTATCTAACGTAATTTTTCTGCAATAGCACTACCCAACATTAAAGTCGCTTAACCCAACCTACAACTACGACGTTCAAAATTAAAAACAGGGCAAAAAAACGTAAACCGGTAAATGAAGAATGCCCAGCTTTGAAATTAAAAGAATGAGCTATTTTGCCCACTATGGCTATGGCATAAATCATGCGTAAAAATTATGTGATTTCAATAAATTAAGTACTGAAAGGGATTAGGCCCTTATCGGGGTTTTTCTGACAACATGTTGTAAAAGACTGAAGGTGTCAGGAGTTCGGAAGCTGGAATGCGGAAAATAAGAAAAGGCGCAGGGCGTATGCATGCGATCTAATCTGATTCTTATCGTCGTTGTCCTCTTTAATCATAATTTTATAGGAGACGAGGGACGAGTACGAGGACGAAGTCTGTACCCTGAAATCGTGCGTGGAACTTCACGAAAATGACATTGGATTTCATGTAGTTTCATACAAGCGCCGCCTCTGACCAAAAAAACGGCCAGTCTAATCAAAAAAGAAACTTTGGTCTTTGCTATTTTCCTATGACGGGCTAACTAAAAAATGAACGTCGAACATCGAACATTGAACGTCCAACATCGAATAATGTATTCTGTCAATTTAAAAAAAAGACAGAGCACAGCGATTCAATTCTTCGAAATTATGCGGTTCAGTATTCTTCGATTCGCTTGTTTTAAAATAGATAAAGCGTAGCGTCATCAATATTCCATGTCGACGTTGGACGTTCGATGTTCGACGTTCTATCTATTCATTGTTCCGGCCAGGCGGAGTTTCATACGAACCCGGCCGCCGTCGGCTAAAGTGACCAGTTTAATCATCTATAAACCGTGCCATTTTGGCGTAGTTTCATATAAGGTGTCAGGGCGTGGAGGTGCTTACTGAAACCATTAACCCGCGTCATTAGATTTTCGATGATTCTGCTGCCCCGCAGGGGCCACTTTTTCCGAGCGCAGGCTCGGAAAAAGCATAGTACCTTTTTTAGATTCCGGCTCGTTTGGGTTAGGAAATAATGACAATGATAAAACTCAGGGGATTGCAGCAACGCCTGGCACTGTATATGTTTCTTCCGGTGGCGATTCTGCTGGCCGGCATGGGAATTGCCGGTTTTATCTATGCCAGAAACATTTTAATTACAGAATGGGGCGAGGCTGCAACACTTAAACTGCAAAGGGCGGCCCACAACGTGGATATGCGCCTGGGGCGGGCCAAGGAATGGCTGAAGATGTTCCATACCACCGGCGATAATCCATATGCCGGCTATGTTCATGAGCTGGTTATTAAACAATTAGAGGGGTTGGACGGTGTTACCCGGGTCAACCTGACGTGGACGGATGCGAGAAGACCCCTGGAGGTCGCCAAGAGAGGCCTAATCCCTTTGCGCAAAGGCAGTTCGCTGCAAGTTACGCTGCCGCGTTATGATTCACTCGTAGCAAATAAAACTGTCGCACTTGTTTCCGATCTTAAATCCGAGACCGGTAGAACCGTCGGTAAACTGGAAGTAGTGCTGAACTTTGATTATCTTATCGATACCATCCTGGCCTCGGGCTGGTGGCAAAGCGATCAGGCCTACCTGGTAGACGATTCCGGCAAGATCCTTTCCAGCGCCCGGTCTGACGAACGGCGCCGGCTGGGTGACGGCAATGATTCTTTAGAAATCAAAACGCTGAATGCCATGAAAGAAAAGCCATACGGAACCGTGCTGGGTCATGGGTTTTTCGCTCCCGAAGTGAGCGGATTTTATCGACTGAAAGAAGCCCCCTGGACCCTTATTATGATTGCCCCCGCAAAGAAGGTCCTATCGTCTATTATTCGGTTTCGCCTGTATTACTTTATAACAGGGACGGCCTTTATTTTTATTATTCTGTTGTTGATTAAGCAGGTCATGGGCAGCACGGTTTCTTCGATCAAAGCGCTTTCCGACACGGCCCAGAAAGTCGCCCGGGGCGATTTCGTTACCCTGGCACCTTCAAAAACAAAAGATGAAGTCAGCGACCTGATCGGCAGCTTCAATACGATGGTATTGCAGCTTAAAGAGCGGATCCGGCTCAAGGAAGCGATGGACCTGGCCATGCAGGTTCAGCAGAATCTGCTGCCTCAAAAACCCCTTCAAACTGAAAAATTGGATATCGCCGGTAAAAGTATTTATTGCGATGAGACCGGCGGAGATTATTTCGATTTTTTTCAATTCCCGGCATTGGGCCCGGGCAAGGTCGGTATTGCGGTGGGAGATGTGGTGGGACATGGTATATCGGCGGCCCTGCTCATGACGACTGTACGGGCATTTTTGCGCAGCCAGATGGCCCAGCCCGGCGATTTTGCCCAAAAGGTGGCTGATGTCAACCGGCTTTTATGCCTGGACACATTTGAGTCGTGTGATTTCATGACCTTATTCTTAATGGTCATTGACTCAAACAAAAGGGAACTGCGCTGGGTGCGGGCGGGACATGACCCGGCCATCGTTTATGACCCATCCAGCAGCTCGTTTAATGAATTAAACGGCCGAGGGTCCGTGCTTGGAATCAATGCCGATTGGACATTTAAAGAGTATAAATACTCAGGGTGGTGCGACGGACAAATTATTGTCATCGGTACAGACGGAATTTGGGAAACAGAAAATCCTGGCGCCGAAAAATTCGGCAAGCGCCGTCTGCGAGAAATCATCCGCCAAAACAGTCATGGCTCCGCCGAAGAAATACTTCACGCCATAACAGACAAACTGGCCGCATTTCGCCAGACAGCACCCCAGCTGGACGATGTGACCCTGGTGGTTGTAAAAGCCAAAACATAAACACAGCAAAGGGCAGGCAGATTCGGGTAAATTGAAAGCGAAAAAAATGATAATCAAGTGGGCAGTGTTTGGAGCCATTTTTGGCTATTTTGTCTTTCATCCATTAATTCACATCATATCCGTATTTCATTTTTCCGGTGGACATTCAGAGGCCACAAATCTTGTTTCTGAGATCTTGCAAGCATTTTCTGTTTCAATGCTACCGTGGGGTCTCGCTTTTATAATATTAAACGCTTTTATCGGTATTTTTTGGGGAAAAATTAGGCAAGTTGATGCAGAAAAATCAAAAGTCATTACCGATCTTCAAGAAGCCTTAGCCAAGGTTAAAACACTGAGCGGTTTTCTACCCATATGTGCATCTTGCAAGAAAATTCGAGATGACAAAGGTTATTGGAATCAAATTGAAGCTTATATCAGTGAGCATTCAGCAGCGGAATTCAGCCATGGTATTTGTCCGGAATGTATTGAAAAATTGTATCCCGACGTTTACCATGATAAGTAAGTCATATTTTCAAACCCAATTTTTTTTTGGTGGTCAAATATGGCTGATGATTGATATGGATCATGAATACAAATTTAAGCGTCTCGGAATTTCTACAACCTACTGAGAATATAGGAGTTTTTTGGGGCTTCTGAATTTGCCCCGGAAATGGAATAATGGAATGGTGGCCTCCGGCTCGTAGGGTAGCGCCTACGCCTCGGAGAGAACGATGGAATATTGGTTTGGTATCATTTTTGCTTATGTTTATAAATAGTATGTCGATTGGTTATCTCAATGACAGGGAGGTATTATGAATATTATCGCATCCATTTCGAATTTCTTAAAACGAGGGAAATCTCCAGCTCACTCAGAACAAAATCCTCAAAAAAAAGCAATACCGCAAGACAAATCCCAGGAGGGAAATATTAAATCTGTTGAACCGGAGCCCGGTTTTGAGTTCCTGGATGGTATGAGCACCGGTACAGCCCGATTTATCATCGACCGGGAGGTCAGCACGGATCTTTTGGAGAAATATGACATAAAGGAGCTGGAAAACAAGGGGCGCTACTATCTTGCTAAAATTGTAAATCAAGATGGCGAGGTAGCAGACACTGTATTAATCGACAAACTCAACCGTTCCATTCATTTCCAGAAGGCTAAATTTAAGTAATTTTTAAACTTGACAATCTCGTAAAAAGTCAAAATTCCCGAATTTCGATCTCATAACTTACTGAAATTATTAAGTGTGAAATTTAATTTTTGTGCTTTTTGTGCCTTTTTGCGGCCATATCAAACTTGGATAACGATTACGGTCACATTATCCTTCCCACCCATATCAAGGGCCCCTGCAACCAGGCGGCTGCATTTTTCATTTAATGCAGTATTCTCTAAAAGAATATCTTTGATTTCAATATCGGATAACATATCGTATAGTCCGTCACTGCACAACAGAAAGAGGTCGCCCCGCTCAACTTCCTCTATTTTATGGAAAATGTCCTCGATTCCCTGCCCGACCGCCTGGGTCATAACATGACGGATTGGATGCTTGGAGGCCGCTTTATGTGTCATAAATCCTTTCCGAAAAAAGAGTTGTGCAAACGTATGATCTTCCGTTAGTTGCTCCAAACAACCTCGGCGCAACCTGTAAATTCTGCTGTCTCCCACATGAGCGATCAGCGCCTTGTTTTTTAAAAGAATCAGGACCGACAGGGTGGTTCCCATATCTTCATACTCTCTGTTTAACCGGCCGTATTCAACAAGTTTATTATGGACACCAGAAAGGGTTGATTTCAGGTGCCGAATTTTGGCCCTGAGACCATCCGAACCGTTTTGGCCGCCTGATGTTTCTGAGTAGTAATCAATCATCCCCTTGCAGGCCATTTTGCTGGCGATGTCACCGCCGGTGTGCCCCCCCATACCGTCGGCCAGGGCATACATCATACCGTGGTGTCGAATGTCGACATCTTTGGCCCCATGATCAACGACAAGATAACTATCTTCGTTTTTTTCTCGTTTGAAGCCGATGTCCGTCTGGACGCACACCTGTATATTCTGTATCGAATCCATCATAAGGCTCCTGCTTTATTCAGTGTCCGCCTTGCTTCCTGCATTACAAACCGGCAATACCTTTAGCACTAAATCTGGCGAAATGCTTTTTTTTCCTCCAAAAAACTGTTCTTGTGTTTTGGTGACTTCATGCTTTGCGTCATGCTTTGCGAAATCGGGAAAAGGCCTTTATCCAACCCTGCCTCCCATATACCGACCTCGGATGCGGCTAGCCGAATCATAAACCGCAAGGGGTGAATTAAAAATTTGCAGGGAATATTCTTTCTTTCTGGCCAATCTGTTGCAGGGGCTATGCCAGGAGAGGCAAACAAATCGCAATAATTTTAAATTCTATATTATTCCAATGCAATCGGCAATTTGACCATCATCAGAGATGCTTTTGTTAGCGAAGGATCAACTCAATTGAGTAGATATTGCACATTTAAACTGCGATAATACGCGGATGGTGCAAAAATTCTGCGCAGAAAAAGACCATTCAGTTTTGACTCTATATTAGAGACAGAAAATTTGTTATCCAATTGAGTACTTCTTCCCCAAAAAGTTGTGCAATTAATATCCACCCCATATGTGAAAGCTGCAGCAAAACTCGCTTTATTATTAGAGCAAGCGAATAAGGCATTTAATGTTAGCCACTTAATGGTGCTCACCTGGAACTGGCACACCTCTTGCTTAAACAGTTAGTATTCAATGTTATGCGTCTATATTAGGCCTTAAATAAAAGCTGAAAAGAAATAGACTTTAGAACCATGATGTATCATGTTATTTATTACAATGTGGTATATAATGTCCACCCCTATTATTTTAAACACAATAAAGAGACATACGGGAAATGCTGCCAAGGAGGGAATCATATGAAGCTGTTATTTTGGTCTTTAATTGGCGGGCTAGCAGGCACCGCTTTGATGGACATCGCCGGAATCTATTCCGAGAAAGTAAAATTTACGAGCGGCGGGGAGTGAGGAGGCACCAAAGCCCTTGGGCGTTGGGTGCTGAGCATGTTTGATGGGCGTTTTATACATCAAAATATTGTTGATTCCAGCCCTATAAAAAACGAAAAATCAGCTGGCTGGATCTTTCATTACCTTACTGGCGGTAGTGTTGCATTGATCTATCCGGTCTTATATTTCGTCTCTAAGGTGTCCGTGCCAGAAGGTCACCTGATTGCTAGTCTGTTATTTGGGCTGGCAACGTCATTCCTACCATGGTTCATTCTTTTTCCTGCATTTGGTTGGGGTTTCTTTGGGATTAGAGCGCCCAGTGGCATAAGACCTTTAATCGCAACTATCATTTTTCATACAATTTATGGGCTGGGATTGGGAATCGTTTTAAATATTGCTTCATAGCTTATGGGTTCTTTAACGATCCGGCCTATTGGGAGCACGTTTATGAGCGCAAAAATAGAGAAAGTCATGAGCGATCGGGTAATCATTTACGGTTTATCGGGTTGACCCTACACTATCAGGGCTAGGGAGGCCTACAAGGAGCACGAATTTTACAGCGTTATAAAGGACCAGAAGAAGCTGGCTGAAATGCTCAAAATTTCAAACGGTAAGCGTCAAGTACCGGTCATTGTTGAAGGAGACAAAGTAAACATTGGCTATGGCGGCACTTGATGCTTCTGATTCTCCGGCCGTGTATGCTGGGAAGAATCAAGTATCGATTTGTAAATTAATCCTGCGTAAAAATTTATCAGATCATATCCGGAATTGGCTGCAGATGTGAAAAATGTAATCATGTAGATTTCAACATTCAGGGCTTAACTTAAAAGTTTAAGGATTTATTTAAGTCAGCGTACTTAAGAGACGCGGTAAATCAGTAGGGCTCAGGCTTGCGCTTAATACATTTATCGATCATTGATAATTTTTTGTGTTCGAAGATATATTCTTTTCTGATTGGCCCCCGGTTTTTTCGTATAATTTGTCGAAAAGAATGCTTTCAAAATCACGTGCATTAACAGGGCGACCCTCTGTATAAAAACATGAACACTTCAACACTTCCCTTATTTTGAAAAGCCATTGTTATTTTTTCCTCAACCGTCGGGGCAATTATAAGGTAGGTCAATAATTTGGTGTTAAACCGCAGGTTCCTGGTATTTGAGGCCGATTTTGTAGTAAGTGCCAAAATCGCTGGGCATCTCCCGGCACCATTTTACTTCAGCCAGGCCTATTTGCCGCACTTCGCCGCAATTACAGACACCGGCCTGTTGATCATCATGTGAATTATAATCCATTCTGACATAAATGCTTGCTCCGGTATTGAGTGGAAAATCAGAAACAAAATTAATTCCGTTTTGACTGTGATCGGTGGTCTTCGCATGGTAAAACCTATCTGAATTAGAATATGCACAGATGACGGGAGTTTGATATCTGCAGCGCTTATAAGCTCTTCGTTCATTAGGAACATTCATTATAATAATTGATGGATACTTTTTATCCAGGCAAGCTGTTCCAAAAACCGTAAAAGCGGGAATTTTTTTTGCACTTTCTTGAAGAACAGGTAAAATGTGATACTTCAATCCAGGCAGAATTATAAATATTTTATCTGATATTGGAGGGTTATGTTCGTCTTTATTCTATGTGGCACAACGCTTGCATTTCATACAGCTAAGGGCACGAAAAAAACGAAATGGAGATAATGGGTGATGAACGAAACAACAGATTTTGGATTGTGGCAGCTTGTTTTTATCAACTCCTTGATATTCTTATTTCTCACCTTCAGCTTTTTTCAGCCCAAGACAAAATGGGACTGGCGAACGTTTGGTGCCTTTTCGGCATTTATTATCGCACTGTTTACCGAAATGTATGGATTTCCGCTCACAGTTTACCTACTTTCGGGTTGGTTGAGCAGTCGTTTTCCTGAAGTAAACTGGTTTTCCCATAATTCAAATCACTTTTTCCAAACTCTCTTGGGATGGAAAGGAGATCCTCATCTGGGCCCATTACATATTGTAAGTGATTTCCTGGTCCTCGGTGGAATTATTCTGCTTGGGGCGTCCTGGAAAATTCTATACCGAGCTCAACGCAACTTCGAAATCGCCTGTAAAGGTCCGTATTCGTGGATCCGGCATCCGCAATACACAGCCTTCATCGTAATCATGATAGGATATCTGATACAGTGGCCGACGCTTCCAACCCTGTTGCTGTTTCCGGTATTGATCTGGCTTTATACTCGGCTTGCCCGCCGGGAAGAACAGGAGTCGTTGGTTCAGTTTGGGGATGCCTATGCAAACTATGCCGAACGTACGCCACGCTTTTTTCCGCGGCTGCAATTCGGGACTTCAACTTTGAACTAAACGGCAATTAATGCATAAAAGGAACTCATAAATAATGGATAGTAAGCTGCATGAAATGTATCCGGCTAAAAATTCAGACCATGATCAGATGAAGACGACTGTTACTGCTGTAGATTACCGTCTTGATGAAAGTATTGAAAAAGACTGGAAGACAAACGAGTTCTGTAGCGAGCAGCCGTTGCGCTGGTTTTCTTCCCCGCATGCCTACTTATTCGGGATACTTGCCGCCGTCGCGATCGTGGGAATCTATTTGACCATGAATACGCTGACCTCCGACTGGTATTTTGCCAAGGTCCAGTTCAGCGAATATCGGTGGTGGATAATTGCCCTTGCCATCGGGTTGGGTATTCAAGTGACCCTGTACACCTTATTCAGGGCCCATCTTCGCGGCAAAAAGAAAACAGCGGCTAATTCGAGCATGGCCGCTTCCGGCGGGGTCTCCGCTGTGGCGATGATGGCCTGCTGTTCTCATTATCTGGCAACGGTCATACCGCTGCTGGGAGTATCCTTTCTTTCCGCAACCGCGGCAGCTAGCATAGAACAGTATCAGCCTTACTTTTTTCTGGCAGGAGTCGTGTCATGTCTCTTTGGTATCGGGCTGATGGTACGCATGATGCGAAAACATGGATGTTCAGGACCGGAGTCCCAAAAGTGCTAAAACGCATCAGGCCTGGTCGTCTTAGTAATGTCTAAAGGAGAAACGGAAATGAAAATGGGCAGGATATATGGAATTTTTGGACTTGCAGCGCTGGTGATAGTAGCGGTGGCGGTAGGATTGGCGATTGATGCCGGCGCCTATGAAATGAGATCAAACCGGGAAAACCGGGTGCGGGTGGATGTAAAGCCGGTCCAGCTTACGCCGGGGCAACCTGCTAAATTTGAAGTGCGAATGAATACCCATTCGGAAACCCTTGGAGAGGATATGGTTGCAGTCAGTTCACTTAAAGATAATGCAGGTCGGGTATATCAGGCAACCGCCTGGCGGGGATCAGAGCCCGGTGGGCACCATCGCAAAGGTGTACTGGAGTTTCCGAGGTTGGAGGACAACACGGAATCTATCATGCTCATTATTCGAAAGGTCGCCAATGTACCGGAGAGAACCTTCGAGTGGTCGGTGGAGCGCTAAAAAACAAGGAATAAAAAAATGATAAAATTACTGATAGAAAAAATTAAACCAAATCATGCTTTGGCTATGATCCTTTGCTGCGGAATCCCGCTAGTTGGGATACTGGTCCTCTCAACATTTGGCCTACTGGGATCCTGGGGCTATTATGCCCTATTTTTAATTTGTCCTGTCGGACATCTATTGATGATGCGGGGAATGCATTCAAATTCAGAAGAAACCATGGTTCCGCTGCAGATCGAGCATAAAAATGACGAGTCCTGAACTCCTTGCCGATAGTTTTATTACTGATTGAAAAATCAGGCCCAAATAGGTGCCCGGCGTCGGTCAAGACTGGAGATCTAACCATGTGTCATCTGATATTTTTTATACCTTTCTTTGCATTACCGGTTTTTTGGATATTCCCGTTTAACACCGCGTTGACGATTTATTTGATAATCTGCGGGATTTCCTTTTTTATCTATTTCAAAATCTTTCAAGCCATGCGAATGAAACCCTGGAATGGTAAAGAGGCCATGGTGGGGAGAACCGGCCTGGTGATTCAGGACATCGATCCGGAAGGTAAAATCCAATATGCTACCGAAATCTGGAATGCGATTGCCGATGGCAAAAAGTTTTCAAAAGGGGACAAAGTTATAATCCATGGATTTAGTTGGGGATTGAGAGTACTGGTGCAAGAAACACCTGTTAAAAAAAGATGACAGGAAGGAGGTGATGGCCATAAGGCATTTTATGATTCCCGAACTATTCCCTGTATACACTCCTAACCTTTTCACCTTTTACAACGGTGGCAATAGGGTCTGCGGCCAGCGGTTTTCCTGAATACTCCCGGGGAACGGTTAGAACGAAGGTAGCGCCTTTACCATACTTGCTTTCAACCTCAATGTCACCTCCCATATCGAGCAAGCTCTTCCGACAGCTGGCCAACGCCAAACCCTGTCCCATTTTCTTGGTTGTAAAAAACGGCTTGAAGATACTGGGCATGTCCTCAGGTTTAATTCCGGGACCTTCATCTTCGATTTCAAGTCTACAATAGTTGCCATGCCGTTCCGAGCGGACATGGATCGCCTCACCTTTTGACGAAACTTCCAGAGCATTTATAATGATTTGATCTAAAATCCATCCGATTGTGTCGGTATTTACCTGAGAGGGACATCCGCTTTCGTCAAGCTTTGCCTCAAGCTTAACGCCGATTTTTTTAGCCTCTTTTTGTAGATATTCAAGTCTCCGGAGGATAACTTCATTTAAATCATGGGAAAACAATTGCATGGTATCAGCCGTAGCAAACGATGACAATATATCGACCATTTTTTCCAAACGACTCATCTCAATTTTGAAATCGCGGTCCACCTCTGCACTATTCATTCCTTTCACTTGACCGGCTATTCTTTTAAGTGCCCCCAGTAAATCTTTCATTTCATGGCCTACAGCAACCGCGGCGCGTCCCAAAACGGCTAGCTTTTCAATTATAAAAACTTTCTCTTGCCGGCGTTTTTCACGCTCGACCAATAGACCCAACATGATAGCAACTATATTAAAGACCACAATTTGAAAGCTTACCGGCAAAATATTGTTTTTAAGTGCATCGTGAATAAATACATGCGGTGCATAAATAAGGCTGACTGTAAGCGATGTTACAAGCCCAAAACTTAAACCGAACCAATAGCTCGCGAGCAAAATAGGTATAAAATAGAGTTCACGATGAGGAATGTGCATCCCTAATTTCCCGTGGATGGTACTATAATGTAGTATAGTGACCACTGCTACCAGCAAAACAATAAGTCCTATTTTGGCAGGTTTCAGTATGTTATCAATTTTAAGAGGTTTTTCTAAACTGTCCATTTCACTTTTCTCCTTCACTTCATTTCATATATACTTGAACTGTTAGTTATGTAAAATTTTTTTGCAGCAGCTTATCACAAACCCCACAGACATAAGTGCTGCAGCCTATTACTGCATTTATCATGCCACGCGCGGGAAATTGATATCGTTGAAAATTCTATTTTACAATAGAAGAGCCAATGTCATTAACTTAACCCCAACTTCTCGTGGGAGTGGCTTTCCAGTCACGAAAATAGGTCACTTTAACGCCATAATCGTTTAATCGTGGCTGGAAAGCCGCTCCCACAGAGATAACAGCAATCCTAAATGACATTGATAGAGGAGCTATAAGGCGGTGTTTTGGGTACAAATTTCAACTATTTTGGTATTGATGATTTCGTAAAAAGCCCGAAAATTGCCAACTTTTGCAATCAGAATGCTTTCAACCCGTAAAACCTGTGGCGCGGCAGAAGTGGTATTCAAATCCGGTGTCTCGGCATACATTGCAGGATTGAAATCGCTGACAAATAGTGATTCAGTATCAATATAGACGCCATGTTCTTCTCTTTCAGTAAAAAGATTCGGTGTTTCAGCCCACATATCTACTTCCGGTGACTCATGAATAAAAATAGACGAACCGGTAACCACAATAGGAACGTTGTCATTATTATTTAAATCAGGTGTTTCAGCCCACATATCCGTTGCGAAAGCTGTAAACGGAGTAAAAGCAAATACCATCAGTGATAGAAGCGCTATTATTTTTTTATCTTTTAGTGTTTTCATTTTTCGATCCTCTTAGCGTTAAAATTTTCATTCCGTGTTTGTTATATTAGAACCAATAGGCAGTAATTTTATTCCCTTTTTATTCTATCCGCGCTAATATTTTTCAGTAAGGTTCCAATTATAGAGTCAATCGACAGCATTTTTATTTTCTTTTATGTTGCATCTAAATATTATTTCACCGGCCCTGAAGGCAGACCGGATGCCATTATGGGGATTTATCGCGATTATACCCTCGAAACCACGCAATGGACTGAAATCGATCTTACTGAAGAACAGCTCAAAAAACTGATTGATTGGATTAATTTCCATCATCGTGACAATACCCGCTACTATCCGGATGGATTTCTAATTCTGGATCACGACGGCAGGCAAGTTGGAATTTGGTATTCGATTTGGGACTGGACCACGGTCATAGTGGAAGAGAACAGGCGCATTATGGTCTACCCGCCATTAAAGGACCATCGATTCGGTAACGGTGACGAGCGAGAGATAATGCAAAGGCGCTAACGTGTTATTATGACTTTTGTCATAAGGGATAAAAGCGCTGCTTACAGGTCTAATTGATAGGCTAGCAGATGACTGTTGCGCCCTTTTCCAAAGAGATTTCCGGGCTGGGTGACCACAAATAGCACCCGCTTATCGGCAACCACCAGTCCTTGCAAGGGTGTATCCATCTCTTCACCGAGGGTGCCCTTCACAAACCTTCCATCTTTGAATTTTACAACTTCCAGCCAGCTTTTCTTAATACCGGGACCCGCGGCAACATCACCGATGATGTTTCTTTCGGAGGCCACGGCAAGAATTTCCAACTGCCCGTCACCGTCAAGATCGGCGGCCACCGGCGATACCTCAAAGCTGGCGGATGTGGGCTGAATTTCTTTAGCGGTGGGATCAATCTCATAGGTTAAAAAAGAAAGGCTGCCGCCCATTTCTTTGGGTGAGGTGTAAAGGCGATTTTTTTTATTATATATGTAGAGAATACTGCCGCGGATAAAAACGGTTTCCAGTTGTCCGTCACCGGTCAGGTCCGCAAAAAGACTGCCCAGCACGGTAAATCTGCGGGGCAGCGATATCGTCGGTTTAAAAAGTTTTATTTTACCTTTGATCAGCTTTAATTCTCTGACACTGCTGCCGAAAAAATCTTCACTGTCAAATCTCTGGCCCAACAGGGTTTCCGGCCTTTGGTCTCCATCCAGATCAAAGGTTCCCAAAATTCGCGGGATTCCCTCTTTAACGGCCGAAAGCCTTTGGCCTTCCAGTTTAAAAATGTTTCCGCTAACCGATTTGTCAGCCCAGGAGGTTACAGCAAGGTAAAGGGGTCCTTTCTTCGATGGCTGCCACCACTTTAATGCCAGAATTTGTCCCGGATAAGAGGGGGCGCCGGCGGACACAGGAATCAGTTCTTCGGCGACATCATAGACTGCAATTTTGATCCCGTCGGTTGATGCCATCAGGAGCTGATCGCGGAATTTGATAAAGTCCGTCATCACCGAAAAGCCGGAAATCTTGGCGATGGTTTGGGCACGTTCGTATTGAGGTTTAAAGCGAACGGCCTCTTTGGTAACGTTAGCATGTGTTTGCGCTTTTGACGGTCCTTTTGGCGCAGGTTTAACGACCAAGGGAGCCGGGACGAGTACTGCCTGGGCCCCACCGGAGGGTTCGGCAGAACTCGATGTTAGGGATTTAGGGATGTCGTAAGTGTGAATGACATAAAATTCAGGGTCGCGCACTTGCACCCCACGATCGGTCAGGATGAAGATCATCGATTCGGATTTTCCAGCCGGAGCAGTCGGCTGTGATGGTCGTAAACGTTGGGCACTCTCATAATCCTGCCATTTTAATGCGGGCAGTGTTTGTTGCAACTGGGCAAAAAAGGATTTGCCTTTTGCGGTATAATCCCAAAACAGGGCCGACATATGTTCATAGCGCCGGATCGGATCACCTCTTTTGATATTGCCGGCCTTTCCCAGGGGACGCGCAAAAGAGTATCCGGATTTTGTGCGGATGACTTTCAGAATTCCCTTCACTTCTTCCAGGGTGCCCAATACCTTTCCGGTTACGGGATGGACAATCTTTTTTCCGGTCGTAACCACACTGAAAAGGTCACCGGTGACAACACCTTTGGTGTTGTCAAGATCGATAATATACTCCCCTTCGCTTGACATGACCACATAGCCGGAAAGGGGTTTGAAATCTGTGGCGATCTCATCGATTACCGCCGCATTTGCCGGCATTGCAATCATGATCATTATAAAGGCTGTCAATGGTATTCTGTAGGACATTAGATAACGCTCTTTTTATTTGGGGTTTTTTGATTCTGAGGGGTCGGACGCAAAGCCGGCCCCCCTAAACTCATGATTTTAAAATCGTTTGGACGATTTTAAAACTTGTAACGAATTCGCGCACTGGAGACGAAAATATTCTCGTCAGAATTTCCATCCCTGTCATCAACCTCAAAGAAATCCATACCGTCGCCTGCAAATAGATAACCGGCGTTGAGGGCGCATTCAACATTTTTGAATAACATATACTTCACGTAAGCGTTAATTTCAACACCGATTTCATCTTCATTCTGCTTATTACCGTTATCGTCAATGTACTCGAAGTCTTCGGCGGTCAGCATGTACATGGCGGCCGTTCCAACCTTCAATTTTTCGGTCCACTGGTAATCAAGGGCCAGTTTGTTCATCACAAACCCCTTGTCGAGCATATAAGGCCGCTCCGTCCAGTATGAGACATCATCGGCATAGTTGCCCTCAAAAAGTGATTGGCTGTCCTCACGGTCGACATCAACCGCTAAAAAGGCATCGAAATCATCATCTTTGGGGTTGTCGTCACCGGAAGCATACCAGAAGGTATAGGTCAATTTGGCCTTGCCGAACTTGTAGCCGAGGTCGGCATGCAGCAAATAGGCATTGACGTCAAAATCACCGCTGGAGAGCACGGCTCCGCTATTTCGATCCGTACCTGGGGTTACGGATAAAAAATTGGCATCTTTAATTTTCCCGGTCTGGTATATCAGGTTCCAGTTGATAAAGAAATTTCCGAAATCATAGGAACCGTCGGTCCCCATAGTGAACAGATCAAGCTTAACGTCATCGGCAAAGTTTTTAATTTCATAATCTCGAGGATCGATATTGCCAAAGTTCGCCGGGTCATTCTCGTTCGGATCACCTCCCATATAAGTACCCCAGAGCCCGACTTTTAAGGTATCCAGCGGTTTGAAATTAACCCCGGCAAAGAATGAATCGACATTCTCAATATCATTAGATGGCGTATCCGCTATGTCATTAAACTTATCCACACTGCGTATCCATGCCAATCGATAGTCGATCGTGTCGGTTATGATGCTATTGAAAATAAGGCCCGTGGCCGTTTCCTGCCAGAAAAACTCATTGATTTTCCAGGGTAAGAGGCCCATCCGGGTGCGGGCTTTGCGCTCAATGAAAGGCAACTGGAAGTCGAGATAAGCCCAGCGGGTTTCAAGATTGACGCCGTCACCGGAGAAGCTGCCCCCTTGAGACTTTCCGCTGCCCTGTCGGCCCCAGCGAACTCCGCCGATCTCGATGGCGTACACACCTTTGACCATGCCCTCGTCATCGCTGATCTCCGTCCAGAATCGATACTTGAGTTCAGCATATGAATCGGATACGGTTTTGTCATGTACCACACCAAATGAATCATTTCTTGAATCCAACCAATCGGTGTGGTTGGTGTAAACCAAAAACCGGTTGTTCATGTCGCCATGAAACGCGAACTCCGCTCCCCAAGCCGAGATGGCGAATCCCAGCACCAGAACTGTTACTGCAATAAAGCCTAATTTTTTCATCTTATTTCTCCTCCGTATTCTTTAGATTACGTTATCACCAAAATATATTTAGTTTTCACCTCCTTTCTTTTTTAATCGATGTAAATTTCGTATCATTTAATCAAGGACGCTCTCAATGGGGCAAACCCTGTATTTTCTAAAAAAAAACACTTTAGCCGATCAGGCTGCTTGAGCCTCATGTCTGGGTTAGGAGGAATGCTCAGGTGTATGCTCGTCCTCCCGCCGGCCTTCATGTTCGTTAATGTCCGGATCCGACAAGATAGATCGAACCAGGTCAATCATGTCTTCACCGGTCCACTCGTCTTTGGGGACCAGGTGCTCAACTCCTGACTTTTTTGCCGCAGCTTGATATTCCGGCAAATCATAACTTGTCAGCATGACGATGATAATGTCGCGATGACTGGTTTTTATTTTGCGGGCAAGCTCGAGACCGTTTTCTGACGGCAGATGAATTTCCAGGAAGATGAGATTCGGCTGAAAGCTGTTCACCTTATCCAATCCCTCATTTCCGTCAGAGGCTAATTCAATCTCAACGAACGGAAACCGGTTAACCAGGATCTTTTTTAAGGATAGACGGAAGGGACTGTTTGGATCAACGATGAGAATTTTAAACATGAAGATTGTTTACTAAAAAAATGCGGCGTGATAAATAAAGTAAACACTGTATTTTGGGCATAATTTAGCTGTATTTTCCGTTTGTTCCATACGAGCACCGGTACCACAAGGGGGAGAGGATGGAAAACAGCTTGTTACTGTGGTCCGACCCCGCAAATCTGGCCCAATATGCCGGCAGGTGAAGGGGCTATGTGCCTCAGTAAAATTTTTCAGGGAAAATTAAAATGAATTATGCCTGTGAAGCTCCGAATCCCCATACCAGCCAAAAAAACAACGCGAAAATAATGTATTGGGTTTGTCCCGAACTTTTTCTAACATTACTACGAAAGGGGGGATAAGGTGATGAGAATGAGAATAAATTTTAGACTGTTTGCAATGCTGTTGATTTTTGCGCTTGCCTTAGTTGGTTGTGCGACGGTTGAAAAGGACACCGCAATGGATACCGAACGGCTGTTGGCGGCATCGGGTTTTCAAATGCGGCTGGCCGATACACCACAGAAACTTGAAAAAATAAAAACGATGCCCCAAAGAAAGCTAATTCGTCATCAACGCAACGGGACGATTGATTACATTTACGCGGACGCAACCCATTGCAAGTGTCTCTATGTAGGAACGGAAAAAGCCTATAAAAAGTTCAAAAATCTCTCAGCACTTAGGCTATCAGAGGATGAGGCGACTGCAAGAGATGAAGATGTAAAGATGGATTGGGAAATTTGGGGTGGCGATCCAGGATCAGCCTGGCAGTATTGGGATTAGAGGAATCTGAGCGGTTATTAAGAAGCTGGCCGGCCGCATGTATATGGTGTCCATTTTCGGATGATCGAAAACGACACACGCAGGGCAACATACCGATTTTTGCCGCGGGCAACCCCAACGTCGTGCATAGGAGACGGGTATTGATATATTGATTGACCTGAATATTGTTGCCCGGTGAGTCTACAACCCGGCCTTTATGGTATATAATGAGAGTGCTGATGTTTCACGGTAGGTGGTCAGGGTTCGAACTGTGGACTCTTCGTCCTCACCCATAAGATGAATATAACCTTTGGCATCTGCGCTGAGGACGGCGGTAAGCTTGTGCTTAAAACCTTCTTGGGTCATGGAATTACCCTGCAATATTGGGTTTTAAAACGAATGTGGAGATAGCGATTAAGGCCATAACCATTACTTAAAAGGTTTGCATACATTGTTATCTTGCAATTCAGCCCTAAGAACTGGGATGGATGATATCACAGGTTTTTTGAGCCACTAATTTTGGCGATTAGATGCAGTTATTTGCATATGATAAGAGCCTGAGATAGTTGGTTTTATATTAGCAACTATCAAAATTTATACTTATTTTACCAACCCACTATATTTTGTATCTTTAGCGCTGCTAATATCCGCACCTTAAATTTCTTATTTCCATCACTGGGAAAGCATTGAAATTTTCTTGACACATATACCACTATGTGCTATAGATGTCGAAACGTGTCATAAAAATCCGCCTACAGACAATGCAAATTGATAAAATGTTATGCGTCTATATTAGGCCTTAAATAATAACTGAAAAGAACATGACAATAGAACCATGATGTAGCTATTATTTGCCACAATGTGGTGTATAATGTCTGCCCCTATTATTTTGAGTACGATAAAGAGACATCCGGGAAATGCTGCCAAGGAGGGAATCATATGAAACTGTTATTTTGGTCTTTAATTGGCGGGCTAGCAGGTACCGCTTTGATGGACATCGCCGGGATCTATTCCGAGAAAGTAAAATTTACGAGCGGCGGGGAGTGAGGAGGCACCAAAGCCCTTGGGCGTTGGGTGCTGAGCATGTTTGATGGGCGTTTTATACATCAAAATATTGTTGATTCCAGCCCTATAAAAAACGAAAAGTCAGCTGGCTGGATCTTTCATTACCTTACTGGCGGTAGTGTTGCATTGATCTATCCGGTCTTATATTTCGTCTCTAAGGTGTCCGTGCCAGAAGGTCACCTGATTGCTAGTCTGTTATTTGGGCTGGCAACGTCATTCCTACCATGGTTCATTCTTTTTCCTGCATTTGGTTGGGGTTTCTTTGGGATTAGAGCGCCCAGTGGCATAAGACCTTTAATCGCAACTATCATTTTTCATACAATTTATGGGCTGGGATTGGGAATCGTTTTAAATATTGCTTCATAGCTTATGGGTTATTTAACGATCCGGCCTATTGGGAGCACGTTTATGAAAGCAAAAATAGAGAAAGTCATGAGCGATCGGGTAATCATTTACGGTTTATCGGGTTGACCCTACACTATCAGGGCTAGGGAGGCCTACAAGGAGCACGAATTTTACAGCGTTATAAAGGACCAGAAGAAGCTGGCTGAAATGCTCAAAATTTCAAACGGTAAGCGTCAAGTACCGGTCATTGTTGAAGGAGACAAAGTAAACATTGGCTATGGCGGCACTTGATGCTTCTGATTCTCCGGCCGTGTATGCTGGGAAGAATCAAGTATCGATTTGAAAATTAATCCTGCGTAAAAATTTATCAGATCATATCCGGAATTGGCTGCAGATGTGAAAAATGTAATCATGTAGATTTCAACATTCAGGGCTTAACTTAAAAGTTTAAGGATTTATTTAAGTCAGCGTACTTAAGAGACGCGGTAAATCAGTAGGGCTCAGGCTTGCGCTTAATACATTTATCGATCATTGATAATTTTTTGTGTTCGAAGATATATTCTTTTCTGATTGGCCCCCGGTTTTTTCGTATAATTTGTCGAAAAGAATGCTTTCAAAATCACGTGCATTAACAGGGCGACCCTCTGTATAAAAACATGAACACTTCAACACTTCCCTTATTTTGAAAAGCCATTGTTATTTTTTCTTCAACCGTCGGGGCAATTATAAGGTAGGTCAATAATTTGGTGTTAAACCGCAGGTTCCTGGTATTTGAGGCCGATTTTGTAGTAAGTGCCAAAATCGCTGGGCATCTCCCGGCACCATTTTACTTCAGCCAGGCCTATTTGCCGCACTTCGCCGCAATTACAGACACCGGCCTGTTGATCATCATGTGAATTATAATCCACTCTGACATAAATGCTTGCTCCGGTATTGAGTGGAAAATCAGAAACAAAATTAATTCCGTTTTGACCGTGATCGGTAGTCTTCGCATGGTAAAACCTATCTGAATTAAAATATGCACAGATGACGGGAGTTTGATATCTGCAGCGCTTATAAGCTCTTCGTTCATTAGGAACAATCATTTTTGCCCTCCTTAGGTCTTTTTTGAATTGTGTTTAGAAGTTGCAAAGGTGGTGCCAAGATTCGAAACAAACATTTAAATGCCTATAATATTTGGTTTTTTAATTTATGGGGAAGTTATGATCTAGTTTGCGGTGACATTCCGGAGTAAAGTGGGTAAGAAGTAACCGGCATTAACAAATCAAAGTAGCAAAAGTGAAAAAAAATTATGCGGTTAATATGATGGCTTAGGGACAGGAATCTCCAGCCCATGTAAAACACTATCCGGAAGGCGGTGCAGTTGCACTGCAAGGGAATTGCATGAAATTTTCAAGCTTCGCTAAAGAAGGACGATAATCCATCCATATGAACGTAAATGAGTTTGTAAATAACCAAAATGATGATCACGGTACCGCCCATACCATACCAGGTCCGGACTTTTACTCTTCTGTTAGTTTTCATATTCCGACAAAATAACAGCAAACTCTTCTCCGCCATATCGATAGGCCAAATCAAGTCAACAACGGCTCTTGACATTGATGTTTGTACTTTGGTATGAGAGTTAACTACATAACTATAGGGTTTCCAGCGGACTTTTCACGGCCTGGATATCCTTCTCCATGACGTGAGTATATATTTCGGTGGTCTTCACATCGGCATGTCCCATTTCATTTGATTTAGAACTTGGCGGATCCTGCTCTTTGTCATCACCATAGAAGGGCGGCGGCGTTTCATGGCCTTCACCGGGGCGATGTTGTCCCCGATAACCTTGTTTGAACCTGATCCATGAGCCGTAATTTCGGATTTGGTTTGAATCTGGGCTTATTTTCAATGATATTAAACAATAAAATCAACACATGGAAAAGCCAAGAACTATTTTTCCATGTTTAAGGTTGCAATATAACTATAGATGGAAATTTTTCCATGATATAAGGGTAATATATGGAAAATTTTCCATATATCAACACTGTTAGCGTATTTAACAAAGGAGCATAAAATGAACATCGATGAATTAAAAAAAATGAACACGGTTGAACGCCTTCAAGCTATGGAGGCACTTTGGGATTCAATGCTATATGAGAATACAAAAATTGATACCCCTAAATGGCATGAAAACATACTAAAGGAGAGAAAAAGGATAATCGCAAATGGCAGTGCAAAGTTTATCTCTCTTGCTGAACTTAAGGCGAGTGGTGGCCAATGAAAATAAAAGACGTATATATTTTGAAAGAAGCTGTTAATGATTTGCATGAAGGCAGATCCTTTTATGATCTTCAAGAACCAGGAATTGGTGACTATTTTTGGGGCTGCATAATCACAGATATAGAATCACTAATAATATACGCTGGTATTCATCGTAAAAAGTTTGGTTTATTTCAAATGTTTGCTAAACGATTTCCCTATGGCATTTACTACGAAGTTGTCGAAGATATAGCGTATGTTGCCGCTATCTTGCCCATGCGCAGAGATCCAGCATGGATTTCTAAACAACTAAGAAAAAGACGCTAACCAATCAGTGGAGCTGACGGCGTGAAGACCGCGGGTTTTCGTAAAAGACCGTGCAAGCTTGCCACTCATCAGGGCCGCAGCTCACTTCCACTTAGAGCCTTAAACTTTATAAATTAAAGAGGTCTCCTATGGACGGACTTGAATATATATATGAATTATGCGAAGCACTGCCACGAAGTGGTCCTGGCAACAATGAATACACCAGACGCGCATTTAACACTATCCCCCAACTCCAAACACCTCCATTTATTCTAGATATCGGGTGTGGTCAGGGGATGCAAACCATAGAAATAGCAAAAATTTCAATCGGAAAAATAATTGCTTTAGATAACCATCAAACATTTCTTGATATGTTGATGGAACAAGCAAAAAAACAAAGGTTCGAAGAAAAAATAATCCCTAAAAATATATCGATGCTAGACATGGATTTTGAGGAAGAAACCTTTGATATTATTTGGTCAGAAGGGGCATTGTATTTGATGGGATTTCAAGATGGATTAAAACGATGCCACCAGCTTTTGAAAGACAAAGGCTATTTAGCTGTGACAGAACTTGTATATACTGTTTCCAATCCGCCTAACCCCGTTGTGGAATATTTTGAGAGTGAGTATCCAGATATTAAAAATATTGAAGAAAATATCGAAACAATAAAGCAAGAAGGATTCAACTTAATCTCAAATTTTACATTACCTGAATCGGCATGGCTGGATAACTATTATTTACCGATGGAAAAAGAATTACCTCGTTTGAATAAAAAATATCAAGGGAATGAGGTCGCATTAGCTGTCTTTGAAGGATTTAGAAATGAAGCAGATTTCTATAGAAAATACTCGAAATATTACGGTTATGAATTTTTTGTAATGCAAAAGAATTAGGATAACAATTGCATTCACCAGACGGCAAGAAACTCGGCGGCGCTGACGCGTCAAGTTTGGGTGGGCCGCTGGTGATGCAGGTCGTTATCTTATCTAATAGAAAGAAAGAACAAACAATGAATCTTTACGATATAAAGCATGGCCTTTTAAACCTCAAAGATATTGAATTTAACAGATTCCAAAATTGGTTTGAAAAATTTGGCTACGATCGGATAAATAAAAATGCGAAGAGCAGTAAAATAAGACAGTCAGTTTTGAAACTGTCAGAAAAGGAATTTAATCATTTCTGGGATTGGTTTGACAATTTATGCTATGAAAAATGGGCAGAAGAAGTCGAGAATGATCCAATGGCTAAAAAATGCTTAGAAATAGCTAATATTATAATGAGTAAGCCTGATCCTGGAAAATTTTTTGTTGATCTACTTGGCAGGAATGAAGCTAAAACCAAGGAATAAGATAATAAACGTGTTGACTCAACCGGGAAAGCCGGCACGTTTTTTTCTTTTATCGGAGGCATCACACAACTCTCTTTACGGAAATTGGTAGCTATCAGATAACCAGCCAGTGGAGCAGACGGCGTGAAGATCGCGGTTTTACGTAAAGGCCGTGCAAGCTTGGAATTTATTTCAGCCGCTGCTCACTTTTTATGTATCATAGAGAAAGATGATGCAAAATTATAATATGAATATAGAAGATTTCAAAACATATATTTCCTCATTAGGCAATGCTTTCCGTGTCTCAAAAGGAACGGCCTTAAATAAAACGAAAATAAATTTAATTCAAAAACGAATGGATTTTAAATTTCCACAAGATTATATTGACTTTCTCAATTGTTTTGGAAGTTTACATATCGAAGTATGCGAGGATGTTTGGCCAAGAATAAAAAATCTTGATGCTGCTCCTTACTGGATCTATCAATATGGCGTAATTGCCATGGGTATTAGTGAAAATATTACTGACAATCTCAACGTTGAAAAAATTTATTATCATTTTCAAAACAAGTATAATCCTGAAATAAAAATTGTACCTGTATTCAAACAGATAATGATTACCGAATATTACTACTGTTTAGATGAAAGCGGAGCTGTTTATTTTTGGGCTTTTGATGAACCTTGGCCGAAAAGAATTCTAGACAATTTTTTTAAAAGATTTTATACGTATATCGAAGAATTAAAAGGGAAATAAAGATTATATTGTTAATAATAAAGAAGAAATATATGGCTATTTTAAACAATCATGAAGGACCGTCATAATTGCAAATTATAGCTCCTATAATATTAGATAAACATCAGGAAACATAACAAAAAAATGGAGCTGACCACAAAAGCCGAACCGATTTTGGGTGAATTGAAAGTGTTAGATGGCTTTTGTGTCAGCTCATTTTCGACGCATTCAATGTATGGAGGAAACACAGCGCTTCTTTAATAAGCTCGAATCAGAGCATCGTTCTTTTCCGGTATTCATGTCAAAAAATACCATCGAATCAGTGCGAAATCGGCTATCACGTTTACTTGGCTGACAATATTAGAAGAGCCGATATGTAAACTGCACATGTGAAGATGTTGATGCCCAACAAAAAGCTGAACCTGACCGGGAAAACAATGCGGTTTTTTGTAAAGTTCTTAGCAGCCTCGAAAGTCCGGAGGCCGGCAGGTTAGCTTAGGACGTTGGGCATCAGATTGGGCACTGTAACCTATCCAAGAGGTAAACTTTGAAAGCTGACGATAAAAGATACGGTTTGATGGGGTGGAGGGAGTTTCATAATACCCGTAAGGAAATACTAAACGAGTTCAACCGATCCAAGGGTTATAACATAAACCGACCAGTACGCACCGAGCACGGAAACGCAGGGGAAGCCGCCTTGCGTAAATGGTTTTCGGCATACCTTCCGAAAAAATATGGTGTAACTTCAGGATATATAATTCCAGATATAATGACCACCGAATATAAATTGTATCACTTTGATCTGTTAATCTATGACCAAATAAATGCCCCTATTCTTTGGATTGACGGCGACTACGATCATTCAGATCAGGGCAAGAAACGGGCAATTCCTGCTAAGCATGTTAAAGCTGCTTTCGAGATAAAGGCAAGCCTCACTCGTAAATCGGCGAGCGATACAATAAACAAATTGTGTGAGTTTAATAAATTGAAAGAGAACTTGCCAAGCAGTTTTTCGTGTGGTGCCATTTTCATCGACATAGATGCGATCTTGGCGAATCAACAAAATATTTTACCTAAACTTATTCCATCAAGTCCAATAATCGGTTATTGGGGAGGACTCGTCCTGCATTGTTCAATAGACGAAGAGATGACTGGCCTTATAGAGTTGATAGATTTTCCTAAGGACAAAGAGCAAGCTAAAAACCTTAATATACCGATCGTAAAAGATATCGAAGCGTTAAACATCTATAGAAATGAAGATGGAAAAGTCACCATCGCTGAGCAAGGAGCGGGAGTTATGGCATTCGCTGGCCCTGACGAAAAGTGGCACTTTAGCAAACAATACGGCCCCATTATTTATGGTGAGCTATTCGGTTTAATGCTCGCTTGGTCTCATAACGGTTTTGCGAGATTTGCTCTGGACCTCTTGTCGCGGTTAGATGGAATACTTCCAAATCAGAATCGGCAGTATATATTCGGGCAAGTGTTTGACAAAGTTGTTAATCGCAATAAAATGCCCAACAAGGCCAATTCAGCCGCCGCAAAAAAGCTGCGCGGCTGATTGGCGACGTTATACCATCACATGGAGAATGGAGAATGGGGGTCGGGCCAAGCTAACTGATGAGAATCACATTAAATAAGCTTCATTTTCCCCCTTTGAAGTGTGCCATATCGCACTTTTTGGGGTTAAAAACAGCATTATTGCCATGGCGAGCGCAAAGCGGCATTACATACCTGGGCAGATATGGCACACCCCAGTTAAACAAAGTAAGAAAAGGTTTAACGGGGTAAATAACCCACCGATGCCATAAGCGAGAATTCTTGCTCAAGTTTTCAAAGGATCGCCGAAGGTGTCTACAGTGGCATTTTGAAGCAAAGAGGCGTTATGGTCTGTCGATACTGAATTACACCGTCACATCGAACCACATCCATCTTCTCGATTCTGAATGGCATTTTTCTGGCTGCAACGAGATACAAGAGCCAAGAAGAAAAAGCGTTTTGATAAATTATGAAAGGCTCAGAGAGCTGCTTGGAGTTGACACCTACGATAAAGTAAAAACCTATCACAAAAGGCGGGTAGAGAGTTTTTTAGAGAACGGTGACAATAATCGTGATGATAAATGGAGCAGGTGTAAAAGATAATGGAAACAGATTTAATCAAAATAGAAAATCATGCAAAAGAAAGTGAGAACGAAAATTGGAATTTTCGCACTTTTTTAAAAGGCTATGATATCAAGAACCTTGATACAATTGTCCATAAATTATTTAAGCAGGTATCAGAAGCGATTGATTGCACTGCTTGTGGTAATTGCTGCAAAAAAATACAGCCTATTCTCAAGAAAAAAGATATAAACAAATTGTCAAAAAGCTTAAACATCACTCCGAATCAATTTATAACCAAATACGTTGATAAAGACGAAGATGGGGACAATATATTAAATCAACTCCCATGTCCGTTTCTCTATGATAATAAATGTACCCAATATGACTCACGTCCAGTAGATTGTGCATCATATCCACATTTACACAAAAAAGATTTTGTTTTCAGGTTAATTGGCGTAGTCAATAATTATTCAATTTGTCCAATTGTCTTCAATGTGTATGAAGCTTTAAAAAACAAACTAAAATCTGAATTTATCGACTTCCAGGAAGAGTTTAATGAATTCGGGTACTATTAGCACCGAACAAATCACTGAACCTGTCCGGGAAAATTATGCGGTTTTTCGTAAAGTCCGTACAGGCTCGAAAGTCAGGTGGCCGGCACGTTAGCTCAAAACGTTCGGATGAGGAGGAAAGATGGAGGAGATAACGATTGTCTGGTCGGAGTACATGAAGTACCGGATTGATTTGCGAGGATACGATCTTATGACGATCGAACAAATCTTGAGATACTCCTCCGAGCGATACGTGGACACAGCTACTGGCCGTGTGGTCGCGATTGGACGACATGAGAAACTTCTGGTCATGATACCGTATGAGCTGAAGGGGCGCACACTGACGCCCGTAACGATTCATGCAACTAGCCGGCAACAAATCAACTCTCGAATCAAATCAGGGAGGTTTAAAAATGAATAAAGCACGAATGACATACTTCGAAAAGGATGATGTTCTTCATCTTGCCATATCTGATGAACCAGAGGCGGGTAGTGTAGAGGTTAGCCCGAATATCACGGCGGAACTCAATGCAAAAGGCGAGCTGATTGGTATTGAGATCCTCAGCGCGAGCACGTTCATTCGAGATTCCGTGCTCGAAAGTGTTCAGGCGAAAGTCCTAGATCTGGCGGAAGCCAAGACCGCCTGACAGAACGTTCGAGAGAATGGTGAACAAGGACATCCGAACCAATCGCTTAACCTGACCGGGAAAAGTATGCGGTTTTTCGTAAAATCCTGTGCAAACTCGAAGTAATTATGAATTCAATCAGCTTTTCTTGGGATGATCGGAAAAATAAAGCCAATCAAAAGAAACAAAGGGTGTCATTTGATAGAGAACTCCGTCTGGGGAAAAAAATTAAAGAGAAAATTTCTTTACCATATGGATATTGAAAAATTCTAACATGGCGAATGCACCTAACCGGAAATAGCTGGTGGGTTTATCGTAAAGACCTGTGGTAGCTCGGGAGGTAATATCGCCGGCAGGTGATCCGCAAACGATATGCTCGTAAAGGAAACGAGATGTCACGTGAAATGTTGATTCAGAAACTTGCCATTGTTCAAAAAAAAATTCAGCTAAAAATAGAGGAGATCAGGGAAACACATCAACACAAAGGAAGCAAAGGCTCAAATGTTGAGCAAATAATCAGAGAATTCTTGAGAGTGTATTTCCCTTCTGACAATAGAATTGGCCAGGGTGAAATTATAGACAGCGATGGAGGGATATAAAGCCAACTCGATGTAATAATGACTTAAGTAAGCCGAGTATCTATTTCATAGAAGGAGTTGCATGCGCCGGAGAAGTCAAAAGTATCTTAAACAGTAAAGATCTTGAGATAATTTTGAGTAATAGTTTGAGATATAAGAGTTTAAATCTACGCTTGTCCAAAATGAACCAAACGTGCTATTCAGTTTTGTTACATGGGTTTCTGTCGTTATTCAAAGGTTTACAATTTATGACAATATTCTCATTTACTGCCTCATGAAAGGACAAATGAGCTGAAAGCATATCAAGTCAATTCAGGCGACGGGAAGAAGCGCGGCGGCGCGGACGCGGCAACGCTCTTGGCCCGAGCCTGATTTCTGTCGAGTTTCGCTCTACAGCCGGCGTTCGGTATAAAATAGAAGAAATAAAAATATGAGATATACTCACACAAATATTGCGGCAAGAGATTGGAAAAAATTATCAGATTTTTATATTAATGTTTTTAATTGCACGATAATGCCACCAGAGAGAAAACTTTCCGGCGATTGGTTAGATCAAGCTACAGGTTTATCCAAAGCTGAATTAGAGGGAGTTCATTTATTACTGCCCGGACATGGGGATAGCGGTCCTACTTTAGAAATATTCTCTTATAAAGATACGCATGAGTGTGAGCCTGTAATGGCAAACTATACCGGTTTTACCCATATTGCCTTTGAAGTCGAAGATGTTGAAAAAAAATTTAGCGAGGTTTTAAAAAGTGGTGCTATTAAATTAGGTGAAATTACTGATAAAATTATTGATGGCATTGGGGTGTTGAAATTCGTTTATTTTAGAGATCCTGAGGGAAATATAATTGAAATACAATCTTGGGAGAAATAACCTTACCGAACAAGCCAGTTCACTAGACAGGTAGGGTCGAGCGGTTTTTGCATCAATCGCTCAGGCTGTCTCGAATTTCTCAAGCCTAAACCGCGGCCTTGTAGCCCTTCCTGCAGGTGACCGGCAGCCCGCTATAAGGATGAATAAATATGGGGAAAAGCAGAAATCCGTATCTTGGAAAATGGCGAATTATTGAAATGGAAATGTGGGATCAAGACTATGTTGATCTTGTTACCGAAGGACATTTCACATTTGGCAAAGATGGATTTGGCGATTTTCAATTTGGAGCTGTTGTAGGGGAAATAGATTATTCATATTCAATAGAGAAACTCGCAAATACTTAACGAGTTGAGTTCTCCCTTGATGGACAAGACGAATATGATCCAGTTTCTGGTCGAGGCTGGGTTATTATTGAACATGACACTATGAAAGGGAAAATATTTTTCCGTGCAGGGGATGAATCTGAATTCAGAGCCAAGAAAACTAATTGATAGCTTTAAACATTCAGTAAGGTGAAGATAATGTTTGATAGAAAAACATATTCGCAAATGAGAAGAGCAGGATTTGGGCTTGGAATTTCAAAAGAAAAAATGAAACAAGCAATGCTTGAAATCCTACTACAATTGCCAGAGGGCACTTCAAACTTAAAAGAAACAGTGATTTACCATCTCGGACAGTATGGACAAATGACTCCCGTAAGAGAGTTATAAAATGAAAAAAGGCTTCGTTCCCATCAAACTTAATGAGTTTGTGGAAAAACATATAAAAAGTAATCCCGATACAAACCGAAAAGAAATTGAAACTGGCTTAAAAGCTGCGCTAAATGATTATAAATTAGGAGTGAAATGTGATTGCGGCAATCCAATTTGGGTAATTGGCTCAGCTATCACAGGCAATGCATGCTTCACATGTATCACAGGTGAGGCCGTTCCTGATTCTGATTATGAAATTGATGAAGCATGTAAATAGAATAGGGGAGGAGAACCTGTCAGTTCACTCTGACCGCAAGGGTCGGCTTGTTTTTTTAGGCAATGTTTTGTGTTAAACTCACATCTGCAAAGTCCTTCTTCCCTTGCGGCAGGTGACTTTGGCGTTAGTCGCGACACGACCTTTGGCCAAGGGGTGAAATTATGACAAAAATACGAAAACTTCGGTTTGTCCAATGGGTACTGGCTGCGAGCTCAAGCAGCACACGATACTGAAGTTGCAGAACGTACTTTGAACAATGTAATACTAAAAATTAAGCCTTGGTCTGAGCATGTTGCCCAACGAGGCGCTTAAGCGGGACCGGGAAAGACCGCGGCTTTTTTAACCGTAACCAGTTAACACAATTTTCGGGATGCAAATTAAATTTCCGGTTATCGTTTCCCGGCCCTTAAGCTTAGCCACAAATAACCATACTTCTCATTGAGGTATCAGTAACGTATTTCACGAGGTAGAAATGACTGATTTTGATATTCTCTACAATAGGAGCGAATCGGCAGGAGAGAAAAGGAATAAATCTGCACGAAGAAAACACTTCGGCAGCGACGAAATTTTACCATTTTGGGTCGCGGATATGGAATTTCAAGCACCACCCTCGGTTATTGAAAGTCTGGTTGAGCGTGCTCAAAATGGAATATTTGGTTATGAATATAAAATAGACAGTTTGTATCAAGCGATAATCAAATGGTATTCTACCCGTCATGGATGGATGATCAATCGGTCTCACATCAGATTCAGTCGCGGAATTTTAAACGCCATTTCTGTACTTATTAATTTACATACTGAAGAAGGGGACGGCATCATTATTCAACCACCTGTTTTTTTCGAGTTTCGTCTTCTGATAAGAGACAATAATAGAGAAGTGATCCGTAATCCACTTAAAATGATTGATGGGCGTTATCAAATAGATTTTGATGACTTGGAGAAGAGAGCGGCAGAACCACGAACCAAAATGATAATCTTGTGTAACCCACATAACCCTGTTGGACGAGTTTGGGAGAAAACAGAACTAGAACGAATAGGTGAAATCTGCCGAAAGCATTATGTTTTAGTGATTTCTGATGAGATTCACGGAGATATTGTTTTTCAAGGACACAAACTTACACCGTTTGCCTCACTTTCTGATGAACTCGCTCAAATGTCATTTACCTGTTTATCACCTGCTAAAACTTTCAATATTGCGGCAGTAACCGACGGTCTTGTCATTATCTCAAACGATTTTTATCGTAATCGCTATGATGAGTATGTTGGTCGGTTATTAATTAATAAGACAAATGCTTTTTCTGTTGTAGCCATGGAAAGTGCCTATGGTCATGCTGACAAGTGGTTAGATGAATTGCTGATCTATTTACAAGAAAATTTGGAATTCATAAAAAGATATCTAAGAGACAGCATCCCAGAAGTTCAATTAATTAATCCAGAGGGGACATTTTTGGCCTGGTTAGACTTTAGAAAATTAGATTTTGAAGCAAAGGGGTTGGAACGATTTTTAGTGGAACATGCCCAAGTAGCACTCAATTCCGGTTATTGGTTTGGACGACAAGGTGCAGGCTATGCACGTATGACATTTGCTTGTCCGAAGACAATGTTAGAAAAGGCTCTATTGAGACTAGAGCAAGCTATCCAAGGATTACGGAGATTAAATGGCTAACAAAAACATTCAGACCTATTTCACCCGCCGATCGTTCGTCGCTCTCGGTGAAACGGCTGATGCCGGCATTCAACCGGACAGTGTTCTTAACCCTCATAAGGAAATCGCCAATCTGAAAAAGAGACTGAATGAACTTCAGGCCCGAAGAATGGAACTTGAGAAACAGATGATGAAATAGGAGACCGAACATGGCGCTTGAGAGGGACCGGGAAAAGCCGCGCCACACTTAGAAAATATACTTGGATCGAATATTTTTCGCTTTTTCATAAGCTTTCGGCTACCGTTAATAGTGCAATTACTTGAAAATCTAGAATATTTAAGAAAAAAAATAACCTGACAAATCGCAAAACTGGATCCTAAGAATCTGGCTTCTGAAAAATTGAAGCCAGATTTTTGGAGCCAGTTAGTTTTCCGGTTGGGGCAAAAAATAACAAGGAGATGATTGGTGAAATCGAAAGCAATATCTTTGAAATTTGTCTCGGAATCAGATGAACCGGTGGGATACTTGATGGTCGAGACGGATGATGAAAAATTTGCTAAACAAACCGCCCGTCAATGGGGCGAGAGCAAATTGGACACACCGTTTACAAGAGTGGAGCTGCATCAAGGGGTCATGGATTCGCCTGATTTTGATTCAGACATTTTCAATGGAGTGCGGGTCTGGGAATTGCCCTTTTGATTTTTTGTATTCTTTCCCTATTCGTACCCAAAGAAAAAAATTAAAAGTTATCAATGAGGCCATGACCGAATAAGGCGGTGCAGTTGACCAGGGCCATTGGATCAAATTGTAAAGTAGTTCAATATCAGACACTTATTTCCAGTCTTGTGCATAAGTATCTGAATGGCTCCTTAGCCCCAAGGTCATAGGAAGGGCAACAGAACATATCACTTCAGCAGACAGCCAGGGCGAGGCGGCTGTGGTAATCCGGAAGTCCTGGTTGCCCTGGCTGCAGCCGGTTATGTGTATAGAAATTACAGTGTATAAGTGAAAAGCAAACAAGAACAATTGATAAGTCGTGGATATTTAGCTGAAAATGCTGAATTTGAATATCTGAATAAATCCTTTGAAGAAAAAAAATGAGTTACTTCAAAGCGGCACTCCGGCGGATAGAACTCTTGGAGCAAGATTGCTCGCAAATTCAAAAAACGACCATGCGATTGATTTTTTAATAAATGCGGTAACTATTGATAAAAAGTTATATCCCAAAATAGAAATTTGCAATTCATTGGTCTCTTGCGGGCAATGCTCAATTAAACCACTAATTAAAATTCTTGGACAAGTGGGTACAAATCAACATCGGAAAGTTCCAGAAAAGGAATTAAAAAATTGTTACTCAACGAATATTCAAAGCGACCTGATAAGATGGAAAATTATTCGGGCAATGAGTGGCTTCTTAAAAAGCGAACCTTTTCTGCAGGAGTAAAAAATGCTCATCCATTATGATAGGCTATAAAAAGAGATCGACCGAAGCCTTTCGTTGATAAAAAACCGAGATTGAGAACAAATTATGAAAATCAAAATTTACACAACGGGTGGTACTATCGACAAGGTCTACTTCGACAAGAAATCAGACTATCAGGTTGGAGATCCACAAGCAAACGGTGTTTTGGAGCGGGCTAATGTCGTTTTGGATTACGAGGTTGAATCTATTATTAGAAAAGACAGCCTCGACTTCACAGATGAAGACCGTGAGCTGATAAGGAAGAAAGTGGAGTCTACGCCATTGGAAAGAGTTGTTATCACTCACGGCACTGATACAATGATTGATACCGCAAAGGTACTTAAGAATATTTCAGGTAAAACGATCGTAATGACTGGCTCAATGTATCCCGCCCAATTCCGAGATAGCGACGCGGTCTTTAATATAGGATGCGCCGTCACTGCGGCTCAGATTCTCGGACCCGGTGTCTATATAGTAATGAATGGTCGGATTTTCAAACCACATCACGTCCGAAAGAATGTAGAATTGAATAGATTTGAAGAGAAAATCATATAACAAAATAAGGTTGTAGTGTTAATTTAATGGTATCCAAACTAATAAAAGCATACGAGAAAAAAAAGGCTTGATGAATCGCTAAACCGGACTCCAAGAATCAGGCTTCAATTTTTCAGAAGCCAGATTCTTGGAGCCAGTTAGCTTTCCGGTTGGGTTGCGCATTCCGTGGCATGATGCGGCACTGGCCATAGAAAATTCTTAACAGCTAATCTTAATATAAGGAGGCACCAAGATGAAAAAAATCAAGTTGTACATCCAGGTGTATGTACTTGCGCTGGCGCTTGCAGCGACGGCATGCACAGCACGAACTAAGTCAAGTTTGCAGTCATTTCCCACGCTCTCTAAATGGAAAGTCGTAGATCTTACCCAGCCGCTCACTGCCAACATACCTATCTGGCCCGGTGATCCGAAGTTTGAGCTCACTCCCTGGGCGACTTACGAGAAGGACGAATACTTCATCAACCGTATTTCTATCGGAGAGCACAGTGGAACGCACTGGGGAACGCCAAATACTTTCATCAAAGACGCACGCAGCGCTGAGATGTTTGCGGGCCACGAACTGGTGGTGCCGGCCGTTGTGATTGACATCCGCAAGATCGCTGACGGAGATGTGAATTACCGTTTATCGATAGACGACGTAAAAGCCTGGGAAAAGAAGAATGGCAAAAAAATTTCTTCCGGCAGCGTGGTAATCCTTTTCACTGGCTGGCAAGACAAATGGAACGATCCGAAAGCCTTTCTTGGTATTGACGATAAAGACATTCTGCACTGGCCAGGATTTGGCGCAGACACAGTTAAATTCCTGATCGCAAAACGAGGAATCGCGGGTTTGGGTACTGACACGCACGGCGCAGATCCGGGCAACGACCAGGAATTCGGCGCCAGCTTCGCCATGTATGAGGCCGATGGGATGATTCTCGAATGCTTAACCGGACTGGATCAACTACCCCCTTTCGGGCCGACACTGGTGATTGGTGGATGGCCCATTAACGGCGGATCCGGCAGTCCGGCACGTGTCTTGGCTTTCGTGCCTCCAACCCAATAAGGCGTTGGAGAGATTATCAAAAAAAGGCAGCTGCGGAATAGCCGCCCAACCAGAGGTTGCACCAGACACCAGAAGCCGAGCCATTTAGAAATTTTTGATGGAATTGAAATTTATCGGTTTTAACCGATTTCGGTGGAAGCCCCTGGCGCAGGAGAGCCGGAGGAGTTATACTGCTCGTTAAGATCATGTAAACTTCTTAAATTTATATTGAAGAAGGGATGACATGGCTAAAAGTAAGAAACGCAAAAAACCGAGGGCTTCTAAGACCCAGCATCGGATATTCAATCGAGAACAAATAAGCATTACCGGAGAGGCTGAATACATAATTAGCCGAGCAAGGGAATATGATTCCCGTGTTGTCTCCTTTGGCCCTTTGGTATTCTTCTCTTCAGAAACGGGTGACGCTTGGATGATAGACCTGGAAGATCATTTTGCCTTATGCTTAGCGCAGGGAGGTGAACCACAGCCTTATGGTATCACAGAAACAACCACTAATTTTACAATTGAGTGGACTGCAGACTATCAAATTGAAGGAGATGAGTTCATTGCTATGGAGAGATCTGGACAAACTAAGTCTATTTTCGGCTATCCTACAAATAAAATTTTGAAAGCTATTAATCGGGTAAAGTAGCTTTATTTGTTTATCAAAAATATTTCTTAAATTGAAAGTCACTTTTAACAAATAATTACATACGCATAACCGCTCAGGCTGACCGGGGGAAGCCGGGGCATTTTGTAACGCATTGGTTTTAATAACATTTTCTGATTATAGGAACTTCATAGCTGTTTATCCCCCGGCAGCTTAGCTTTTCGTTCGGGCAAAAAATCATAAGGAGATGATTGGTGAAATCGAAAGTAATATCTTTGAAATTTGTCTTGGAATCAAATGAACCGGTGGGATACTTGATGGTCGAGACGGATGATGAAAAATTTGCTAAACAAACCGCCCGTCAATGGGGCGAGAGCAAATTGGACACACCGTTTACAAGAGTGGAGCTGCATCAAGGGGTCATGGATTCGCCTGATTTTGATTCAGACATTTTCAATGGAGTGCGGGTCTGGGAATTGCCCTTTTGATTTTTTGTTTGTGTCTTGGTGCCTTTGTGGCTATTCTTTCCGGCTTGTAGGGGTTGGGATTTAATAAACGTGGATATACAATCCGCCGAAACCCACACTACCAAAGTTAAAAGTACCAGAAGAAATGAAACAATATCTGAAACAAAAGGGTGACGAGATTGTTGAAAAAATATTCAAGCCAGAATATTTAGAACCTGTTCCTGAAAAACAGGCACTCAATCATATCGTTGATATATATACGAAATGGCATAGGAATTGTTTTTACTTTTGTGTCAAATATCAATGTCCTCCAGGTTCCTATTCATCATTTATTGAAAGCAAGTTTGTAAAATTTGAATATCTTGGTGATGAGAATTTTCAATACAGCTATATGAGGCATACTGGAAAATGGTTGAAAACATCTAAAATGGCTATAGATGAATGTCTGAAACGGGTTACTGCAGAGATTCCTTTTTGATAGACGGAATGGGGCAGGTTTTACATCCAACATCTGAAACGACAGGGTGAAATCAAAAAAATAGCTACGCGAAAAAAAAAGGAGTTTCCATAGAGAATCGTATGGTAACTGAGAAAGAGAAGATGCTCGCTGGAGAAATGTATGACGCTTTGGATCCTCAGCTTACTGTTGATGTTGAGCGACGGCGGGCGCGGGACCTATGCAAATCGCTCAACGAGACGCATGATAACGAGCAGGAGTTGCGCGAACGCATTATTCGGGAATTACTCGGCAGTGCAGGCGAGGCTGTCTGGATCGAACCACCCTTTTACTGTGACTACGGATCCAATATCAATCTTGGAAGTAAGGTCTTCTTTAATTTCAACTGCGTCATTCTGGATCCGGCGCCTGTCCTCATAGGCAGCAACGTCCTATTCGGTCCAGCTGTACAGGTCTACACAGCCACTCACCCGATGAGTGCTTTAAAAAGGCGCACAGGGCGCGAGTTTGCCCGCCATGTAGAGGTCGGCTCTGATGTTTGGGTAGGCGGTGGTGCGATCATTTGTCCAGGTGTTCGTATTGGATCTCGATCCATCATTGGTGCCGGCAGTGTGGTCACCCGCGACATTCCTGCAGATGTATTCGCGTCCGGAAACCCCTGCCGGATCATCCGACAGCTCGATGATTAGGAGATGGGTTGGAAGGGCAAACCGGGTAGCCTAGCGAAGCGTTGCACCGGTCGCGCATATGCGCCGGTGAACTTAGCGCCCTTCGGGCGGACTTTTAGACAGAATAAACAGGATGTACTGGATAATTAGAGAATATTGTATTGATCCAGTGAATCCTGTCTAAATAAATTAATAAAATGGAAAATCCGAATCGTTGGGATTCTCGCCAAATAGAGATGAAATTCGATATTGCTGCCCAGTTGATGATCGCATATGCCGTAAGGCATATATCCCTCTATGGATGGCGCAAAAAATCGCGCGACCTCTGAGCAGGGGCTATGGGTAAACACGAAGGAGCAGGCAAAAGTGGCAAGAAGATATTTTGAAGATATTACTGATGGTGAGCTCCTCCATTGTCAAAAGATTATTATTACCCGTGAGGACATCATTGAATTTGCCAAGAGATACGATCCACAGCCATTTCATACTGATGAGAATGCAGCAAAGGAATCCATTTTTGGCGGTCTTATTGCCTCCTCGCTCCATACTCTTTCCGCCTGTACTCGCGTGGTTGTGGAAGCACAGGGTGACGTAGCAATTTTAAGTGGTGTCGGTATGGATGAGGCCAAAATGTTCAATCCGGTAAGACCAGATGACATCCTTTCTGTCGAAGCCTGGTGGGCTGATCTCAAACGATCTCAAAGCAAACCGGATTTAGGATTCGCTGGGATTAGATGCAAGGTTACCAATCAGAACGGGGAATCAGTCATTGAGTATGGCTATCGATATATAGTTGCTTGCCGAAAATAGGCTTAACCCTAGATCGCCAATTGTCGCATAACCAGTCATTCACCGGACGATTTCACAAAGATTTAGCTTGTTACTGTGGTCCGATCTTGCAAAGCCAGCACAGCACTGCCGCAGCCGCCTAAAATCAGCCAGAAGGCACTAAAAATTCAGCACCAGTTGTTTTGTTTTCATTTTTTTTGTCAAGTATCCCGAAAGCTTGCGAAGATTAAGAGATGCATAAGGCATTAATTCCCAACTTCCATCCCGAACCCCCCTACCAACCAAAAAAACAACGCGAAAATGGCGATTTGAGCAATCCAGCCGATAAGACAGACTCCGACTGCGCGCCAAGTACTTTTATAATCAAGCGCCTGTCTGACGGCTATGATCATCGCCACCAGCATCCAGATGCCAATGATGAAATTGAGGATGGTCCCCAGCATGGGGATGATGCCCAAAACGCGCAGAATTCCCGGTGAACTGGAGAATCCAATGGTGCGCAGCAACTCCCCATA
>PVMK01116631.1_pt1 | contig 38579 bp, 37 predicted proteins | sample 1853481 | NCBI WGS metagenome assembly PVMK01 (sample SAMN08533507, study PRJNA380276) | Marine sediment metagenome, whole genome shotgun sequencing project.
CTGGTCCACTTTGGTTCCCGCAACATCCTCTATTCGCTTGATATTCCCCGGAGAGGTCGGACAGGCGATCAACGGTTCAACGGTTGACAGATCTATCTCATCATATTCATCGTAGACACAATCAGGATCAGCCTGTAGCTCCTGCCAGTCGTTTTCGCGGCTCTGTGCGGATAGCCACTTTCTGGTTCGTTCGTCGGAAGGGAACACGGTTGATGTGGCTCCTAACTCAGTCCCCATATTGCCGATAGTCATCCGGTCTGTTGCGGACAGGCTGGCGACACCGGGGCCGTAATATTCGATTACCTTGCCGACGCATCCTTTGACATCATAACGCCGCAACATTTCAAGAATGACATCTTTGGCACTCACCCAATCAGGTAGGCTGTTGAACAGTTTGACTCCGAGTACCTTTGGGCAGGGTAAATAGTAGGGATGACCCGCCATTGCCAAAGCCACATCCATGCCGCCAGCACCAATTGCCAGCATCGAAACACCTGCCGCACCCGGGGTATGGCTGTCGGCTCCAATCATAGTCAAACCGGGACGACCGAATCGTTCCATATGAACGATATGGGAAATGCCATTGCCAGGTTCTGAATAATGAACTCCGTAGTGAGCGCAGGCCGTGCGCAAGAACTTGTGATCATCGGCATTCTTAAAATCGGTCTGCAGCAGATTGTGGTCGACGTACTGTGCGGCCAAATCAACTTCGACCCGGTCAATGCCGAGGGCTTCAAATTCCAGCATCGCCATGGTTCCGGTGGCATCCTGCAATAAGGTATGGTCAATTTTTAAGGCAATTTCCTGGCCGGGAACCATCTCTCCGGAAGCAAGGTGGGTGGCGATGATTTTCTGAGTCAGATTCTTTGCCATTTCAGCTCCTTCACCACAACGATTCGGCTACGGCAAGGGAGTTGGCAGTGGTTGTTCAAGGCGATAGCTGTCGGGCTAATACAATCTCCGGCGGTTTTCTCCGTGTCGTATCGCTGCTCGTGCCAACTTCCTTCTACGAGTAGAATTGTTATCAGACCCTTCTTGTTCTGCGTACTCCCCTTTATAGTAACCTGAACGGGTCGCGAGAGTAAAACTTCTCAATTTACAGTGTTTGATGTGGATTTTGTACTATGATTCAAGTTCCTGGTCTGCTTCGATGATGCAGTTTGGCCTTTCTTTGGGCCGCAATTATCGAGCAACTCATTATTGATGGGTGAAGTCGTTATGAAATGCGAACAGATCTTTGAGATCGAAAAACTGCGCGACAGAACGGGACTCTTTGCGGACCGCGACGAGGCGGGGCAGGTGCTGTCAGGGTTGGTCAGACAGCTTGGTCTAAAACATCCCCTGGTACTCGCCATCCCGGCTGGCGGGGTGCCAGTAGCTGCCCCACTGGCCGAGGCCCTGAACTGCCAGCTGGATGTAGCGGTCGTCAGTAAAATCACTTTGCCCTGGAACACCGAGGCCGGTTATGGGGCGGTTGCCTTTGATGGCAGTTACTTGCTCAATGAAGCAATGATCAGGGCTGTTGGCTTGGACGAGGCTGACATTACCCAGGGGCTCGAAAAGACCAGAGCAAAGGTCGTCAGACGGGTCGCGGCGTTACGAAAAGGGCGGCCAATGCCAGATATGACTGCACGCGAAGTCATTGTGGTCGATGATGGACTGGCTAGCGGCTTCACCATGTATGCAGCTGTGGCCGCCTTGCGTCGGGCGGGAGCCGGAGAGCTTATTGTCGCTGTTCCTACCGGCCACGAGAATTCCGTGCGGAGCCTGGCGGATAAAGTTGAGATAGTCTGTTGTGCCAACATCAGGAGTGGTCCTTCCTTTGCCGTGGCATCAGCCTATCGGTACTGGAATGACGTCAGCGAAGCTGAAGCTGAACGGGTATTGCTTGAATTCCCAGAGACATGATACTTGTTGTGGGAAGGTGATACTTGATCGGAGATCCCCCTTTTTAGGAAAGCTTCCATCCGATGCCCAAAAATTGACCAAAGTCATATCCCTCTCTCGCAATTACGAGTATTTTTGTAGAATCATGAATAAAGCAATTAATTGGGAAAAAGCGAGTCACTGGCGGTTGACGATCCAGTGGCTTTTCTTCGGCTGGTGTCTCTATCTCGGCATACAGTTCTGGCTCTTTGTTCGCCACTTTGAAACTCAGGGACAGGCAGGCTATTACTCACGGCCACCGGGAGTTGAGGGCTTTTTGCCGATCGGCTCTCTGGTAAGCCTCAAAACCTGGTTGTTCACCGGCCACTTTGATACGGTTCATCCGGCGGCATTGGTTCTCTTCCTCACCTTTCTTGCCATGGCGTTACTAACGAAGAAATCGTTCTGTTCGTTTATCTGCCCGGTAGGTACTCTCTCGGAAGTGAGTTGGAAGCTGGGCCGTAAGCTGTTCGGTCGAAATTTTCGCATCTGGCGAGGTCTTGATCTCTTCCTGCAGTTCATCAAGTATGTGTTGCTTTTCTTTTTCGCCAACTTGATTCTGGTTGGTATGCCGACGGTTGCCCTTAAAGAATTCCTCAATGCACCTTACTGGGCGATTGCGGATGTGAAGATGCTGCACTTTTTTACCGGTATGTCGACCACCAGTATGGTTGTCATCTCTGCACTGTCGTTATTGTCAGTCCTTTACAAGAACTTCTGGTGTCGCTACCTCTGCCCTTACGGTGCGCTACTCGGCCTGTTGAGTATGTTCAGCCCGTTCAAAGTATCGCGATGCCAGGATAAATGTATCGATTGTGGTGCCTGTAGCCGCGTCTGCCCAGCGCAGATCGATGTGCAACATAAGGAGAGGGTTTATTCGCCAGAGTGCACCGGTTGTCTGACTTGTGTCAGTAACTGTCCTGAAAAGGGTGCTTTGTCGATGGCTTTCTTGAAGCGGCCTGTACCGGGAGTCGCATTTGTTATGATTGTGATGATGCTTTTTACAGGAGGGGTGTTGACAGGTATGCTCACTGACCACTGGCAGACCAGTTTAACTTATGACAACTATCGGCAATTGATCCCGATGGCTGCTCGTTTTGGGCACTAATTTTTCTGTAACGGGAAGATAACGACAATATGAAACGGGGACAGAATTGAATTCTGTCCCCGTTTCATATTCATGCTATATCGATCAGGTCGTTAATCAGCAGCAGGGGTTTTCTTAATAATAACTGCTTTACGCTTTTTCCCCTGAAATGACCCATGTGTATATCCCACCACGTCAAAATCCTCTGCTAGCCGTTCGGCCAGAGCTTCGTAGCCAGCACTTTTGGTGCGAAGGCAGGTGGAAAGGTGTACCACCTTAACCTGATGCTTTTTGAGATTGGCAATTTTACGCTCAAGATCACCGCTTGCATGGGTGAAGGCGATGAGCTGTACATGCTCATCGTAACCGGCAAGGGCATCAATGCGTTGAAAAAAATGTGTTGAAACATCCTTTACCGGTACATTTGTCCAGCGTTGCCTTGTGCACAATGATGGCAATCCTGAGGTTCATCATATCTCTCCCCGATAAAGTTTACGCTTCGGGAAGCCGGTAGTCTTTTCCTGCAAATTGAATGTTGGCCGCGTCGTCAGCACGTGGAGGTGAGACAGCGTGTACGCCGTTACATGTCTGGCACTGACCTACAAAAGTGGTTAAGGTGAATTCAGCACCACAGCCCTGGCAGATAGTCACCAGGCCGCCGCTTGGCACCGGTTGATCCCGGAGACCGCCGCCGTGTGCCTGATAGACAAATTCAACCAGCTCTCTGCCTTCGGCAAAGGGTCCTGTATTTCCACCATTATTTGAACAACATCCCATTGTGAATCTCCTTAAAGTGTGATTTTTTACGGATTATAACTGTGGGGTCATTTGGGGAACATGACTCAAGTCAATTGATCCGTTACAGATTTAACTTCAGTACGAACAAAAAAATGTCATTCCCGAGGGTGTAATCGGGAATCCAGACTTTAGAATCATGGATCCCCGATAGAATCATTCGGGGATGACAGACGTTTTGGCTGACAGCTCAGATTATGAAGAAAAGTTACAACTCTGTCTTGGTGTCAGTGTATAAGTGATGCCAAGGCTGAAATGCAAAAGCCCACAGATCGTGGGCTTTTGTCTTCAATTGGAAGGTTACTCTGCTATTTGATTTGCTGTTCGTACTCTTCGACCAGTTTCTGATATTTCGCTTTGAGTCCAGGCAATTTAGCCTCGGCGACTTCGTATGCTGTCAGCATGCCATCACGCACATCTTCCGGCAGTATCCGTTCCGCCAGAGGGTAGAGGATGTCGTTTTCCTTCTCAATGTGGCTCCGTAGCAGCTCTGCGTAGCCTTTGGCATGACTGGCAATGATGCTTGCCTGGCCGGGTTCGCCAGCAAGTGCTTTCTGTGCCGCTTCTTCCATAGCACGAACGTGGGCGCGTCCTTGATCATGTTCCATATGCATTGCTTCGATCGGTGACTGTTTCTCCGGCATGCCGTTTTTTACCAGTTCACTGAAGAGTACATCTTCTTCCTTGGCGTGATGAAAGTGGTCAGCAAAGTTGCGAATAAAATCAACCGCGTCAAGGTAGAACTGCCAGTTACGGAATTTGCCTGCTTCGAGCAGGGCCGTGTTGTGCTCTACCAGAGAAATCATACGCAGAATCAGTTTGTGTTCGTCAACCATTACTTGAGTTACATTGGCTTTCACATTGGCTTTCATTTCAGCTCTTCCTCTCACCATCGATACCTATAATGACAATCTCGACGGGGACATCCTGGCCCGATTGTTTCACCGCTTCCTGGGCCATCATACCCAAACCGCGGCAGCAGGGGACCTCCATAATCGGTACCGTGATTGATTGAATGTCATTCTGGCTGATCATTGCGGCCAACTTTTCTACGTACGAACTCGTGTCATCGAGCTTTGGACAGGCGTTAACCAGTACGCGGCCCTTGATGAAATCACGGTGAAAATCTGCATAAGCGAAGGGTGCACAGTCGGCAGCAATGAGCAGATGCGCATTCTGCAGATAAGGTGCACTCGGTGGTACCAGATGCAATTGGGTTGGCCATTGGCGAAGCTCGGACGGCCGACTTTCGGTTGAGGTGGTCTCGTCAGTATCTTTTTTCTCTATGGTGCGGACATTAGCGCTGGGGCAGCCGCAAGCTATTTTACTCATGCTGGTTCTCCTTCAGTTATGTTCTGTGTGTTCAGATAATCTGTAATTTCCTGCTCGATCTGAGCTTCCGCTTTGTCGCCAAGGGCATGGATTGAAACGACATCCTTCACCAGGCAGATACCGACTCCGCAGGTGGTGCAACCGATGTCGAACTTTTCCAGAATCTCGCCGATGACGGGATGCTCTTCGATAACTTTATTGATGGCTTGTTCGCCAATGCCGTGTGGGATGTTCATGTCGTATGGCTCCTTTTACCTCGATTGTTGATCAGAGGTTACGATCTTTGTTGCCGGGAAAATATGACCGAAGTCAAAAGTCTGACAATTATTGTCAAGTATAGGCCGGGTGTGAACAGATAAGTAAGCTTTTTCTCCCCAACAAAAAATATATAGCGCCAATTCCATGTTTTTACTTGGTTGTAGTGAGTTCACTCCCATGTGGGTGATTTTGAGTTTGCAAACCAACATGTAGTGGCCTATACTTGCTGACTATACAATATGTGGTGTTTTTTTTGTGCGGGCGCTGGTGGCGTTCCAGCCCGCGAATGCGTGTGTTTCCCGGCCTGACAGGGCAGGAGTGGACAAAAGGATACAGAATCGATGGCAGGAAATGTGATTAAGAAAACGGATGAGCCGGTCGAGATCCCTTGGCAGGAAGCCTCTCTGGATATTTGGGATAGCAAGTACCGTCTCAAGGATGCGTTGGGGCAACCTGTTGATGCTGATCTGAATGCAACTTTTGAGCGTGTTGCTAAGGCGCTCTCTGCTGTCGAAGAAGATGAGGTGAAACAGCGCCATTGGTTCAAGCGGTTCTTGTGGGCGCTGGAGAACGGCGCCATCCCGGCCGGGCGTATCACGTCCAATGCTGGTGCCCTCGGGCATAAGCCCGCAACTTCGACGATCAATTGCACCGTCTCGGCAACGGTCGAGGATTCGATGGATGATATCCTGGGTAAGGTACACGAAGCAGGTCTGACTCTCAAGGCGGGCTGTGGCATCGGTTATGACTTTTCAACCCTGCGGCCGCGCAACGCTTTCGTCAATGGTGCAGGGGCCAACACCTCTGGGCCACTGTCGTTCATGGACATCTACGATAGCATGTGTCGTACTGTCGCTTCAGCCGGTGGTCGACGCGGTGCCCAGATGGCAACTTTCGATATCTCTCATCCCTGATGTGCTCGATTTCATCAAAGTTAAACGGGAGGACGGCAGGCTGCGTCAGTTCAACCTGTCATTGCTGATCACCAACGAATTCGTTGAAGCGGTGAAGCAGGATGCTGAATGGCCTCTCAGTTTCCCCCTGACTAATAAGGAACTGGAGCGCGACGGGCTGGATCTGCAGGATCCCGCTCAGGTTATCTGGAAGGACTGGCCGGTTACGGACGACTACGTGCAAAATAGCGTTGGTGAAGTCGCCTGCAAGGTCTATCGTACCATACGCGCCAAGCAGCTGTGGAACATGATCATGTCTTCCACTTACGATTTTGCCGAGCCAGGTTTCATCCTGATCGACAAGGTCAATGAGATGAACAACAACTGGTTCTGTGAAAAGATTCGTGCCACCAACCCGTGTGGTGAGCAGCCTCTTCCACCCTACGGTTCCTGCCTGCTTGGTTCGATTAACCTGACCCGTTTTGTTGAACAACCTTTCAGTGCTGAGACTCGTTTCAACTGGGAACAGTTCAACGAGGTCGTCGCCGTCTTCACCCGTATGCTGGACAATGTGGTTGAGATCAACGGCCTGCCGCTCCAGCAACAGCGTGACGAAATCTTTGGCAAACGCCGCCATGGTATGGGTTATCTGGGCCTCGGTTCAACCATCACCATGCTCGGTATGAAATACGGCGACGCTGATGCTATCGCCTTCACCGAGCAAGTCACCTTGCAGATGGCATTGGCTGGCTGGCAGCAAGCACTGGATCTGGCTCGGGAAAAAGGACCAGCACCAGCGCTCACCCAGGAATATGAAGTGACTGCGGAGATGTTGCGCAAGCGTCCTGAAATGGCGGCAGACGGTATCAGCGTTGGTCAACGCGTCCCCGGTCGAATCCTGCATACTCGTTATAGTCGTTACATGCAGCAATTGGCCAAAGAAGCGCCGAAGCTTGTTGCTGAACTGGCCGAGGTTGGTGCCCGCTTCACGCACCACAGCTCCATCGCACCGACTGGTACCATCTCACTGTCTATCGCTAATAATGCCTCCAACGGTATTGAGCCCAGCTTCGCTCATCACTATTCGCGCAACCTGATTCGCCAGGGTAAGAAGAGTAAGGAGAAGATTGATGTCTTCTCCTACGAGTTGCTGGCTTATCGTGCGTTGGTCAACCCGCAAGCAATGCCGGAGAGCGATAAGCCTGAAGAACAATTGCCTGACAACTTCATCACTTCTGAGGATGTCACCCCGAAGCAGCATGTTGATATTCAAGCTGCAGCACAAAAATGGATCGACTCTTCCATTTCCAAGACCGCCAATGTCCCCAGTGATTATCCCTATGAGGATTTTCAGGATATCTATATGTATGCCTATGAGCAGGGGTTAAAGGGCTGTACGACCTTCCGTTACAACCCTGAGGTCTTTCAGGGCGTCCTGGTCAAGGAGAAGGATCTGGCAGATACGATCTACCAGTTTACCCTGGACGATGGCACCGTACTCGAAGTCCGGGGCAACGAAAATATTGAATACGACAACGAGACCCATTCAGCGGCCAACCTGTACGATGCCCTCAAAGAGGGTTATTACGGCAAGCTGTAAAAGGAACGAAAAATGCTTAAGAAAATTGATAAGAAGATTGTCGCCTACGAGGTTATTAATATCGAAGAGCAGCGTAAAAAAGCGGCTCAGGAAGCAAAAGATAAGATCGAGGACATGCATGAGAACGTCGAGCGTCCTGAGATGCTGGTGGGAGCCACCTACAAGATCAAGACGCCACAGAGCGAACACGCTCTGTATGTCACCATCAACGACATGGTCCTGAACCATGGCACTGAGCATGAAGTCCGTCAGCCTTTTGAGATCTTTATTAACTCGAAAAACATGGATCATTTCCAGTGGGTGGTGGCTTTGACCCGGGTTATGTCGGCAGTGTTTCGCAAGGGGGGAGACGTTACCTTTCTGGTTGATGAGATGAAAGCGGTCTTTGATCCTCAGGGCGGCTATTTCAAACCAGGTGGCGGTGGTTTCATGCCCTCAATCGTGGCCGAAATAGGTTTTGCTCTGGAAAGCCATATGAAGATGATTGGCCTGATCAAAGAAGAGCAGATGCCCGAGGCACAGAGAAATATGATCCTGGCCAAGCGCGCAGAATACGAAAGCCTGAATGGCCAGCAGAAAGATGGAGATGGCGGCGATTTCCCTGCAGACTCCAAGATGTGCGCCAAGTGTTATACCAAGGCTGTGATCATTATGGATGGTTGCCTGACTTGTTTGAACTGCGGTGATTCCAAGTGCGGCTAAAGCAGGACTAATGTCAACGAGAAAGGCCCCGTCTAAGCGGGGCTTTTTTCGTACACCAGACTTCTGCAATATTCAGGTATAAAATAGTGTTGAGTTGAAAGGAGTGGATTATGACGAGCTCAAACTGGGACATTCGCTGGATGGCTCTTGCACAATTTATAGCAACCTGGAGTAAAGATAGAGGCAGGAAGGTCGGAGCAGTTATTGTCGGGCCTGATAACGAAATTCGTTCGACGGGATATAATGGTATCCCTCGCGGGGTTAATGATGATGTCGAAGAGCGACACGAAGCCGAGACCGGAGAGAAGTACCTGTGGGTCTCTCACGCAGAAAGAAATGCGATATACAATGCTGCCCTATTAGGCGTCTCAACGAAGAATTGCACCCTCTACATTCCCTGGTACCCCTGCATAGAATGCGCAAAGGCCATCGTTCAGTCAGGAATCAATAAAATCGTTTGTTTCGAACCGGATCTTGCTGACAGCAAATGGGGAACGGGTTTCGAAAGGTCACTCATCATTCTCGGTGAGGGTAATGTTGTCACCAAGATTGTTGCCGAGAAAAACTACCTGAAGGATATCCTTGATCAAGAATTCATGGTGGGGAATGTTCCTGTCGGACCCTGTCAATAAAGAAATCGGCCATCAATCATCTCTCCAGGGTGAACTTTTGACGTGTGCTTTTGCACAGTAGAGGTTTGTGAGGTAACGATTCAACTTTTACGAAATCCCACGTTTATTTCTCTTGCAGAACCCGATATATTCACAACCATCGAAGGCTTGCTGTGGCAGGCGGGTCTCGATAACCTTCTTCAAAACCTCCTAGAAAAGAAACTCTTGCCCCACAGTCACTACCTCCGACTGTGGGGTTATTTTTATCAGTATATTCACGTCCCATATTCTTGGTCGAAAAAAATATTCATTCGTTGTGTCGTAGTCTCTTCATCGTAGATCCATTGATAACGCTTCAGTGATCCACTGCTGACGTGGCTGATTGGCTTTCAATTGGCATAAGCTGTTACAATTGACCAGTATGAAGAGGGCGTTGAAGAAATGGTTCTCCTGGCGGCTTAAGCTGATTCTGGCTATTGGATGCCTGGTGGGCTGGTGCTTGTTCTCTTTGGTCAGTATGTTGCGTCGATATCGGATACCCCGATCGGGCCGACGCTGCTCTCATGGAAATTCACATCGAACAATGCTCGTGTAGCAACGGCGTTCGAAACAGGATTAGTTATGCAAAAACAAGGGTCAGACCTGCTACCTCCCGCGATTGATCAGATGGTTCCAGAAGAGACAACACTTGCGCTGTTTGCCTTGGGCTGATTCTGGGGTATTGACTCTCGGTTCGGGAGCCTGCCAGGTGTTGTGCGTACAACGGTCGGTTATTCCGGCGGCACAACCGAAACCCCGGATTATCGAAACATGGGTGACCACAGTGAGACGGTTCGTGTTGAATTCGATCCAAAACGGCTTAGCTATGTGCAACTTCTTGAGATCTTCTGGGAAAGCCATGATCCCGGTTATGATGCCTACAGCCGCCAATATCGCAATGCCGTTTATTATCTGAGTGAGAGACAGAGAAAAGAAGCGGAAGCCTCTCGCAAGAGTGTGGCTGATACTGCTTATGACGAGGTATTCACCGCAATAGAACCTGCCAGTGAATTCTTTGTAGCGGAGGATTATCATCAGAAGTATCTGCTGCGTAAGGCGACGGGCATTCTACATGAATTTCTGGCAATCTATCCAGAGCCTGTAAGCTTTAATGCATCAACGGCAGTTGCGCGGATCAATGGTTATCTTGGCTGTAATGGGGAACCTGAAGAACTGCAGCGAGAGTTGGAGAGGTTGGGTCTTTCACCGCAGATGCAGGAGCGTTTGGTGGAGCATGTCTCCTCATCCTGCGATCATTTCGCTGGCCTCACCTGTCTCGTTCGTAACTAATTTCTGCCAAGAAACCGCCCTTCTCCGCAAGCTCGGCGTCAATCTGCACATTTGATTGTGCGGCGTAAAGTACTACACCTCCGCTCAAAGGCTTGATTTCCTTGACCTTGCGAAAAATTGCTGGTTTCCAAATCAGAAACGAACACTAATTTATCCCTGTCAGGAAACAGCCCTTTTCACAATCTCGGCTCCAATCTGCAGCTTATTGCTCCTGCCTGCGACGTTCCGTAATCGTTTCTCCGCCGACGCCATAGTTGTCGGTGTCGATTTCATCAATGATGACTACGGTTGTTTTTGGTCCTCGGTCAATGACATCGACCAGCAACTCGGTCACACCCTTGATGAGCGCGGCTTTCTGTTCCGTGGTGAGTGGTTCCTGCTCGCGGGTGAGCTTGATGTTGACGTAGGGCATCTGTACTCTCCTTGATCATAATGCTGTCTTTTTGATGTTTGTTTTCTCAATTATCCTTCAACTTCGAAATGATGTCGACCTTGCTGTGCAGCGTCTTGTGCACCGGGCAACGCTCCGCAATCTCGAGCAAACGCTGGCGCTGATTATCGTCGAGTGCGCCAATCAGTTCAACTTCTCTCTCCATACGGTCGATCTTGCCGTCTGTTGCGTCACAGTGACCGCAATCCTTGGCATGAATTTTCTGATGAGAAAGGCGCACAACAGCTCTTTCAAGGGGGATCTTTTTGTGACGGGCATACATTTGCAGGGTCATACTGGTGCAGGCGCCGAGGGCTGCCAGCAGGTATTCGTAAGGTGAGGGCCCACGATCAGTGCCACCATATTCCTTTGGCTCGTCAGCCATCATGGCATGACCATTGGCAAAGAGCTCGGTGAAAAACCCCTGATTGTCGGTGCTTGTTGTTACTCGATTGTCGATCACGACCTCTGCCGATGTCTTCACCTCAGGTATGTCGATGTAACGACGGCTCCAGGCTGCGATCATCATGCCGACGTAGAGGGAGTCCTTTTCATGCAAAAGGAGGTGGTCGGCATCATCGAGACTGACAAAACTTTTTGGATGTTTGGCTGCCTGATAGATTTTGGCCGCATTGTCAATGGCCACGGTTGTGTCTCTCGGTGAGTGCATAACCAATAGCGCTGTCTTAAGTTCCTTAATGTGAGTATCGAGTTGCTGCATCTCAAGATCTTCAAGGAATTGCTTTTTGATGGTGAAACGTCGACCGGCAAGATTGACCTCGGCGGCTCCGTTGTTTTCGATTTGATCGCGCATCATGGCAAAGAGATGAGTGACATGGCCGGGGTCATGGGGTGCTGCGATGGTTACAACCGCTTTTAAGGAATTGATCTCTGCTGCGGCTTGCAGGATCGCTGCGCCACCCAGAGAATGACCGATAATGATCTGTGGTGCCTGGTATTCCCTTTCTAAAAATTTTGCTGCTGCGACGAGATCGGCAACATTGGTGGTGAAGTTGGTGTCAGCAAAATCACCTTCACTTTGCCCCAGACCGGTGAAGTCGAAGCGTAGTACAGCAATCTTCTCACGGTTGAGTGCCGCGGCGATATTGACTGCCGCTTTAATATTCTTGGTGCAGGTAAAACAGTGGGCAAAGAGGGCGTAGGCGATGGGTTGCTCATCCTCAGGTAGATCGAGGCGGGCGGATAGTCTTTCGTTGCGGCTGTTGAGGAATGAGATGTTCAAAGATTTCATAACACAACTCCTTGTGCAGCAATTCAGATGTCCGTGGACTTTTACGATTTTGGAAGTGCCCAGTCGTAGCGAATTGCCAGCAGGCGGACAATAATAACTGTAACAGCTGCAATTATGGCTGCAATGGGGCGTGCCGTACCGAGATGCTCAAGGATGACCAGCAGAAAGCCTCCGGCGACACAGGCTGAAGCATAAATTTCACGGCGTAGAATCAGCGGTACCTGGTTGGCCAGGATGTCACGGATCACTCCGCCAGCAGTTCCGGTCATGACTCCCATCAGAATCGCGCCGAGCCAGCCAAATTGAAAATCAAGAGCCTTGGTTGCACCGATGACCACAAAAGTGCCGAGGCCGATGGCATCGAAATAGAGCAACGGTTTCTCGAATTTCTTGAACTGTTTGCGGTTAGCAAAGACAATCAGCGCGACGACAACGGCGATATAGATGTAGGTTTCATTTTTCAGCGAGAATGGAGGAATGTCTCCAAGCAGCAGGTCGCGCAGGGTGCCACCTCCGACAGCAGTGACGATGCCGAGCACCAGTACGCCGAACAGGTCCATGTGCTTGCGGACTCCAACCCAGGCACCGGAGGCGGCGAAAGCGGCAGTGCCGACCAAATCGAGGATATAGATAATATTCATGTCATGCTCGCTTACAAAGAGTAGCGACTTGGAGTGTCCGGGAAATTGATTAAAGATCTCCTGGATGTCAGTGATGGTTATTGGGCTGTTGTTCAGAATACACTGGATACTCGCACACTGCATCCATTGTTCGATATTTTCTTGGAGTCATGCCTCGTTGGGATTGATGCCGAGGGCCGATTCGAGTACACTCATCGCTGCGATCAGTTTTAATCAAGCCGCGCGAAAAAAACATCAAATTAGATCTTGAAATAACCTACTCTTGGAGTGATAACCATGATCCTCGGTTTTGCCGGTAAAGCGGCCACAGGAAAAACCACAGCAGCAAAACATCTGGCACCGTTTGCTTGATAAAGAATGCATCATTGTGCCAATGGCGATGGTCCTGCGCGATGAAGTGGAAGCTTTTTTACGTGGCATCGGTGCAGACGAATCTGTACCGCTGGTTTACGGTTGCCAGAACGACAAAGTCCAGGTCTTTTATGTGGATGAGCAGAAAGCTTTGGCGCAATGTCCAAAATGGCACCATTTTATCTCTGATCATCAGGAGATTCAGGATCGTTCCGGCCAAACAGCTGTCACGGTGCGGCGGATCTTGCAATGGTGGGGGACTGAGTATCGACGAGCTGAGGATCCTGATTACTGGACCAAGGCTTGGGGGCGCAAGGTTGAACAGTATGATGTGGGTAATATGTATGTACTGGTTGATGATGTGCGTTTCATCAATGAATTAAATGTGATCAAAGAGCATGGTGGGTTGATCGTCAAAATCGAACGTCCTGGGTTTGATGGTGCTAACAATCATGCCAGTGAGACGTCGTTGGATGATTATGATGCTTGGGATGGTAAAATTCTCAATGACGGAACTCTGAATGAATTTAAAGTTAAGGCAGAAGTGCTTGGTGTTTCGTTGATGCGGGGTGAGATGTAGTCGTACTTTTGAAAGCTGTTGTTTGATCGAGCGGGAACAGATAAATATCTGTTCCCGCTTAGTCTTTTCTGAGCTGTTATTCCCTTGCTTGAGGCAGGATCAGGTTGAGCAATACCCCAACAATACCGGCCAAACCGATACCACCGAGTTTGACCACGGTAAGATCAAAGCTCATACCGCCGATGCCAAAGACCAGAATGATCGCGACAATCGTCAGGTTGCGTGGTTGCATTAGGTCGGTGCCAGCCCTGACCAATGTGTTAATGCCGATTACGGCAATTGCGCCGAAGAGCAGTACCATGATGCCGCCCATAATCGGTACCGGAATAGAGTTGAGAAAACCGCCCAACTTGCCGATAAAGGCAAGCAGAATAGCGGTTATCGCTGCCCATGTCATGACCACCGGGTTGAAAGATCGAGTCAGGGCAATCGCCCCTGACACCTCGGAATAGGTGGTGTTCGGTGGTCCACCGAGACAGGCGGCCAGACTGGTGGCGAGGCCGTCGCCGAGCAGGGTTTTGTCGATCCCTGGATCCTCAACATAATCTTTGCCGGTGATACTGCCAATGGCAAGGACGTCACCGAAATGCTCGATGGCAGGAGCAATGGCAACCGGCACGATGAAGAGGATTGCCTCGAGATTCCAGACGGGCAGGGTAAAGTCTGGCATTGCCAGCCATGGTGCATCAAAGACCTTCTGCATGGTGATCAGGGTCGGTCCGGTCCAGTTTTGCAGGTTGCCTGGATCAAATGAGGCTTGTACCGAAGCAGATATTCCTGTTGCATCGAGAATAAAGGCGGTCAGATAGCCCGCTATGATGCCGCAGAGGATAGGGATGAGCCTGAACAAACCTTTGCCGAGCAGGGAAACCAGAATAGTGACTACCAGAGCGACGCCGGCAATGGTGTAAGCCGTAGGTTGTGGAACCAACCAGGCAGCACCATCGCCGGTACGTCCAGATGCCATGTGAATGGCAACCGGAGCCAGAACCAGGCCGATGACCATGATGACAGGTCCCGTGACTATTGGTGGCAGAATGCGGTGGAGAATGTCAGAGCCAAAAATACGGATAGAGAAACTGATGGCGATATAAAAGAGCCCCGCAGCAAAGAGACCGCACATGGTCCCGGGGATTCCCCACTGTTGCACGCCGTAGATGATCGGAGCGATAAAGGCAAAACTGGAGGCCAGGAAAACCGGTACTTTGCCACGTGTGACGATCTGAAATACCAGTGTGCCAGCGCCAGCGGTAAAAAGTGCCACGTTGGCGTTGAGACCAGTCAACAGCGGCACCAAGACCAGGGCACCAAAGGCGACAAAAAGCATCTGGGCACCGATAATCATCTCTTTTGGGTTTAGACTGAAGCGGTTTTCCTGCAGGTTGTCAGACATTAAATGCTCCCTTGAATGAATTTATTTGGTGCCGAAAATCTTATCCCCGGCATCACCAAGACCGGGCAGGATATAGCCGACTTCATTTAACTTCTCATCGATTGATGCTACATAGATATCTACATCTGGATGTTTCTCTTGCAACGCTGCTATCCCTTCTGGTGCTGCTACCAGAAAGAGGCCTTTAATCTTTTTGCAACCAGCTTCTTTAAGCATATCGATGGCAGCAATCACGCTGCCACCGGTGGCCAGCATAGGATCAAGAATCATTGCTGTGCGATCACTTATACGGCGGGCGAATTTCTGATAATAGGCGACTGGCTCCAGAGTCTCTTCGTTGCGGTATAAACCAATAACACTGACCCGCGCATTCGGGATCAGGTCGAGGACACCATCCATCATACCGAGTCCGGCACGCAGGATCGGAACAATTGTGATCTTCTTACCTTTGATCATGTCAACTGTAACTGGTCCAGCCCAGCCTTCGATAGTCTCTTCCTTTGTTTCCAGATCACTGGTCGCCTCGTAGGTCAGCAGGCGGGCTACTTCTGAAGCGAGTTCCCGGAAATCCTTGGTGCTGATCCCTTCGCGACGCATCAGGCCAAGCTTGTGGCGTACCAACGGATGTTTTATCTCATAAACTGACACGATTATCTCCTTATGTTGAGAGTCAATATTGCTATACAAAAAATCACGTCAAATTATCACGATCACTCTCTTGCGGCAAGGAGTGGAATGAAAAATAGCTCTAACGAAAATGACTAAATGCGTTCATCACTAATAGTATTCTTGCCCGTATCTCTGTTATCCTAAATTTTATGGTAGTTATACAAAAATCAGAGCGTCTTGGGATGCCGTTGCTTGTCACTGCCGCTGTTATCTTCGAGAAAGAAAATGTCCTGATCACGCGCCGACCAATGGATAAGGTCCACGCAGGCCTATGGGAGTTTCCTGGCGGTAAGGTCGATCCGGGGGAAAGTCCGGAAGAGGCCTTGTGTCGTGAGATTCGTGAAGAGCTTGATGTAGAAATTCGTGTTAAGGGGATTTTTGAAGTGGCTTTTTATCGCTACGACTGGGGCCCGGTGCTTATTCTTGCTTATTCTTGTCAACTTCTTACAGCAGATCTCTGTCATGTTGGTGTTGCCGATCATCGCTGGGATCCATCCGCGGGAGCTGGCGAACTTCTCTATCCTCCCCGCCGACCGACCGATTATTGCTCGCCTCAATGGTCAGTCGGACCATTTTGCTCATTCATCTTCTGAATCCTGAGATTATAGAACAGTATTTTTGTAGACCTTTCTTACCCGCATTCTAATCCGTTTAAACTCAGAACATTGCACAAAATATCAGTGTTTAACGAATTAAACACACAACAAGTGGGATTTTATACAATAGATTAATCGGCTATTTTTTAAGCTTTTGTCAGCAAAATGTTGACAATAATAAAACATCGTATTATTTTAACGTATGTCTGTTTATTTTATGCATTGTTCTGATTTCAGAAGGAGTTAACTAAGTGCCCTCCAGAGACAAGGAATCCTACTCAATACAAGCAGTTGAAAACGCTCTCGATGTTCTGGAAGCTTTAAGTGAAATTGACGATGATGTCCGCATCAGTCAATTAAGTGAGAAGCTTGCCATGAACAAGACCAGCGTTTTTCGTCTTTTAGCGACGTTTGAAAACCGTGGTTACGTAGAACGTGAAGAGCTTTCCGGAAAATACCGTCTTGGTCTTTCCGCTTATGAAATTGGTCAAAAGTTCCTATCGCGTATGGGATTGCTGCGGCATTCTCGCCCTGTAGCCGAACGTCTGGCTCGGGGGTGTAATGAAGCGGTATATATCGCTGTCCGTCGCGGTAAAGAAGTCCTTTTCCTCGACATAGTGGAAACAACCCAGAAAGTGAAGATCGTCTCTTTGGTCGGTAATCGTTACCCTCTCGACACAACAGCTGCCGGTCAAGTTTTGCTGGCTTTTAATAATGCCAATGGCAGTCAGGATATCGATAAGTCACAATCTAGCATTAACCAACTTGCTGAGGTTAGTCGCCAAGGTTATGCACAAGATAGCAACGCTCTAGGTGATGGTATCGCCAGTGTAGCTGCCCCGCTTTTCGGTAGTGGAGGTAAGTTACATGGTGTTCTCTGTATTGTCGGACCAGAGTTTCGACTTCCCAAAGAGGTGATCCAAGAGCAGATTCTAAATCCACTACTAGATACCTGTGGCATCATTTCCTCTAAGCTGGGTTGGCATTCCCCGCACAGCCCCCGCCGAACCTGACAACATCTTCCGTCCATCGTGCTGTTTTCCTTGCGCACGGCTTAATGATTAAACACATTGCCCTTTCTGTGCGATCAATGATAAATTAACCCTTTAATGTGAGATTTCGTCTCGCAAGGATTAACCTCATTATAGCGTTGTCTTCTCTATGCCATTAATCAAGCACTTACAGGAAACGGAGCCTTTCAGTCAACTTCCCGGCTCTGTCTTTACAGAATTGCGCGAAGCGGCGATTGAAAAAAAATACCCGGCCAATCACGATATTTTTCAGCAAAACAATCCGCCTACCGGATATCTATATGTGATTAAGGAAGGTCTGGTCACAATTACTTTGCTCTCGCCAGGTGGCATCGATATGGTGGTTGACTACCGGAAGGAAGGGCAATTCTTCGGTGGCACACCGATTTTTACCGGTGAACACTATGCCGGCGGTGCACGCACCGTGAAGCCTACGGTATGCTACCTTATCCCTGCGGACCTCCTCCAGAAACTGCAAAAAGATAATCCACAAATCGGTCGTTTTTTTACCAGCGCCGTCCTCTCCCGAGTTCGTAAACTCTATTCAAAAATCGTTTCGGACCACTCCGAGTCAGCACTGACCCAGATGGAGGCATATCCTTTTAAAAAGCGACTCTCTGAAATTATGACCTCTGCTGCGGTGACTTGTGCTCCCGACACACCCGTTAGCACAGTGGCCCGTCAACTGACTGAACATGGCATCAGCTTTCTGGTCGTGACCAATCCGCAGAATGAACCGGTTGGTATCATTACGGGTGGAGACCTGGTGGCAAAAGTGCTTGCCCCGGAGAATGCCAACGCCCAGGCAATGATCGCCCGGGATGTCATGCGTGTTGGGCCACGAACCATGACTCCTGAGACTTATATGTATGAGGCCATGGCGTTTATGACCAAACATAGCCTCAATTACCTGCCGGTGGTTGATCGCAAACAGTTGGTCGGTGTAGTCACGCCACGTGACCTGATGCGCTATCGCTCACAGAAAGCTTTGATTCTGATTGGCAATATCAGGGAAGAGGAGAGTCTCGAAGGACTGGCGACAATTCACAAAGAGATTGTCCGGGTTGCTCGTGCGCTACTCTCCGAGACACGCAGCACCCCGGAAGTTATGGAGATATTGTCACACATCCATCACGCCATCATTCGTCGCACTTACCAGATCTGCCTTGATGTTATGGCTGCAGACGGCATGACTCCGCCGGATATCCGCCACTGTTTCCTGATTATGGGGAGTGCCGGTCGGCGCGAGATGCTGCTCTATCCCGATCAGGACAACGGCTTTATTTTCGAGGACTTTCCTGACGAACGCCAGTCTGAAGTGGACGCGTTTTTTATACCCTTTAGTGAAAAGCTCAACTTGGCTCTTGCCAGAGTGGGATATCCGCTCTGTGACGGCGATGTCATGGTCCGTAACAAGGCGTGGCGCGGTCGATTGGTCGATTGGCAGGAGCGCCTCAACAGCTGGCTGCTTGATCCCGAACCGACACATGTGAGGAATTCATCAATATTTTTTGATTTCTTGCCATTGACGGGTGATGTTGAGCTGGCTCACGAGTTACGTGACATGGTCGCCAAGGGTATCGCGACTCACCAGGGTTTCCTTTACCACATGATGATGCTGGATCTGCGTTACAAGGTTCCGCTTGGTCTGCTGGGCCGTTTCCAGGTTGAAAAGGATGGTGATAATGCTGGCCTGCTCTCTGTTAAGTATGGCGGCTGTGTATATATCGTCGATTGCGTCAGGATGTTCACACTTGAGCGAGGAATTCAGGCCATTTCTACCATGGAACGCCTTAAGGCTCTGGTGGCCGAAAACGTTTTTGCTGCGGAAACTGCTGAACATCTCAGGGCTGCTTTTGAAGCATTGATCTTTCTGCGGCTGCGTCATGAAATTGATTTGATCGAAGCGGGCCAAACCCCATCACATTTTCTCGATCCGCATGCCTTAAGTAAAACAGAACAGGATCTTTTGAAAGAATCTTTCCAGGCGGTATCAAAACTTCAGGATGCGACCAAACGGCACTTCTCCCGGACTCCCTTCTAAGCTGCCGGACTACGCCAATTACTCAAGCCGATACCACAGAATACCAGTCCGCAGGCCAGCCATTGTGTCGGATTGAGTACTTCTCCAAGAATAAGCATGCCGAGCAGGACGCCGAAAACCGGGATCAGGTTTACGTAACCTGCGGCTTGGCTGGCCGGGATGCGACTCACACTGTAGTTGTAACAGCCGTAAGCACCAAAGGTGATGAAGGTCCCGAGATAGATAACGGCCAGCAGTGGGCCAGACTCCCAGGTCGCAGTAAAACCAACATCCGGCAGCAGTAAAAAAGGAAAGAAAAACAGACTCCCGACAAAGGCCTGGAAGGCGGTCAGAAAGAGTGGCGGGTAGTTGTTGGATAGATGTTTGAGTGACACTGTATAACCGGCGGCACAAACCATCGCCAGGAACTCACAAAAGTTTCCTAACAACGGGTTGGGCGCATCAGCATTTGTGTCACTGGCCAAACTCAACCAGCAGGCACCGCTGATTGCAAGTATGAACCCTGCCAGTGTCAGGCGGGGGATTTGTTCTTTCAATAACCCCCAGGCCAGGACTGCGACTAGCAGCGGCAACATGGAAGTAATCATGCTGGCCTGAGAGGCACTGGTTAATTCCAGAGCTTTGGCTTCAAAGAGAAAATAGAGACAGGGTTCGCAGCCTGCCATGATCAGCAGGTATTTCAGATCACGACGACGCCAGTTAAGCTTGCAGAACGACGGAATAAAGATGGCGAAACAGAGGCTGGCAATAAACATTCGGCCGAAGATCACCTGCATCGGGTGAAAACCGCGAAACGCGAGTTTTAGAGCAACAAAAGAGCTGGCCCAGAGGAGCATGGCCAGAATCAGGCTGAAAATCGGTAGCAGTTGACGGGTCTTCTCTGTCACAAAAAATACTCCAGTACTCTTTACTAGCTCCCTCCGCCAAAAAAAGAAGTACGTTTGGTCGGGAACTTTTCAACCGTCATTTGTAGTTGCATTGCTACGATAAGACAACAAGAATGTAGGTATGGAGCCTGTTGCGACAATTTTACTGACATGAACAGTATCACTATGTTACATATCCGGCGTTTCCCATCGACGGAAAAGAAAATAAATGAATAAACTTACTGACAAAGGTCGCGGCATCCGCGACATGTTTGACAAAATCGCCCCACGATACGACCTGTTGAACCGGGTTTTATCATTGGGCATCGACAAACGCTGGCGGCGTTTCGCTGTGCGGCAACTGGCTGTGCCGAAAGATGGGAGGGTGCTGGATATTGCCACCGGTACCGGCGATGTGGCTCTGGAAATTGGTCGTCAGACTGGCCCTGACGTGAAAATCGTTGGCTCAGATTTCACTCAAGGAATGCTGGTTCTCGGTCGGGACAAGATCGATGCTTCTCCATACCGCGATCGGATTGTTTTGGTGAATGCCCCATGTGAAGCGATGCCTCATCCCAATGGAATATTTGACGGGATTACCATCGCCTTCGGAATCCGCAATGTGGTTGACCGACAGAAGGGGTTGCGCGAGATGGTGCGCGTTCTTAAGCCTGGCGGGCGGGCAGTTATTCTGGAATTCGCTACACCCCGCAACAGTTTTTTCCGCGCCGTCTATCACTTCTATTTTCTAAAAGTACTGCCCTGGCTGGGCGGTCTTATCTCTCAACGTAGTGCCTATCAATACCTGCCGGATTCTGTGCTGGAATTTCCCGATCGTGACACTTTCAAAAAGATGATGGAGCAGGCTGGTTTTGTTGATGTCAGAGTTCATGATCTGACTGGTGGTATTGCTGCCGTACATGTCGGGACGTGCGTGGACTGACGCCTGTCCTTCATCCCACCCTTTAATCTTTTGGTTCCGAATCCCCACCCCAAAGAATCTGCGGGTCTTCAATAAGCTTAAAGGGAAGCCCCAATGTTCGTTTGAGCAGGCCAAAGGTTGGTCCGGTGATTGTCCCTAGTGGAAGGGGTATGACGGAGGTATCGCCAGCCTTTCCCTCTACGGAAAAATAGGCTGTCAATACGGCCTTGTCATCCCCGGTCAACAGCCATCCGACCAATGGAATACGTGTAACGATCTTATCAACCGTACCGAGTGGGTGAATCGCCAGGTTAAGATCGATCTCTTGTTTTACCAGGTCAAATTGGCCGCTGTATGCCTGGTTCATTGCCTCACTCTGAATTTTCAAATCTTCACTCTTAAGAATACCTTTATCCAAACGGAAGTTTGCTGACAAGAGGTCAAATGGCATCCCCTCCTGATCCATATCGGGTAGTTGTAAGGCAAATATCTGCGATACGTTCAGTAGAGAAAAGACCTTGCTCAGAACCGGGAACTGGTGCAGCACGCCATCGTGAATTTGAATGCTGAAATTGCCGTAAGACGAGGGCAGGTAGTTGGAGCCGATTTCTCCGCTCACATAAAAGTCGCCACGTAGTTTGCCGCGCACAATGTTTTTTTGATTGAGAAGTTCTCGATAAACCTCCAGTGCGTCCACATCTTGCGCATGTCCAGAAATGCGTAGCAGGGTGGGGCCGTTGGTTGAAAAGTCGGTGATGACCTGGGCGTTGCAGAAACCTTCCCCAACCGAGAGATCCAGGGGGTGAATACTCAGTCGATTGTGAGTCGGAACAATGACGGCTGTGGCATCATGGAAGCTCATCCCGTAAAGATCACCGGATTTAACCGAGGCGTTGATCCTGATCTCCTTCTGGTCTTTTGTGCCCTTGGTCTTTTCAGCTTCGTCCCTGTTGGAGGTGGAGCGTTTTTTTGATGCCTCGGATTGATCTGACCATAAGCCGATTACTTCGCTGATACGGGCAAACTCTGAAGTGATGTCGAGTTGCACATCATACGGTGGATGAAAGGAAATCGTGCCGCGCACAGAGGCATCCGTGCCGCCGTCAAGACGAACGTCAACTGGAGCAAGCGTGAGACCGTCCTTGTCGATTTCCAGGTGGCCGTTGATATCACGTAGTATGGCCTTGCCCGAAGGGAAAATCAGATCGTCGGCATGAATGGATGGCGTTTTGACATCGAGGAGTAACCGTGGGTTGGCAAAGTCTTCGATCCGTGCCTGAACAGTGAGAGGAGATTCTCCGATATGAACCCGTAGATTCTCAGCAACCAGTCCGCTGGTGGTCACTTGGGCGCGGCCGTTGATCTGATTCAGGTCAGCGATGACTCTGGTCGCTTTAAGACCGGCATCTCGCAAGGTCAAGGTCATCTCCGGGAGGTTGTTTTCAGGTAGCCCTTTCTGATAGATACGTAAGTCGGCCTGACCCCGTAGTTTCCACTTTTCCAAAACGGGCAGGACTTCGGCAAGCCTGGCTAAATTGTTGATGGTTAGTAATGCTTCGATTTCAAGACTGTCAGGGGCTTGCTTGTTGAAGCTACCGGATAGGTGACCTTCCAAAACGGACCATTTGAGGGCACTGTGATCAATACTGATTTTTTCAGGCGTCAAGGTGCCGTGCAGAGTCAACTTGTCCTCTGGCCCAGGAATGATCTGCAGGCCGTCAGGATGATTGATGCTGAATTGAGACAGATCTGTTTGCAGGTCCAGCTTGAGACGATTGAACGGACCCTCAAGATGACCAATGAGACCTATCGTCCCACTGGTCGTAAGTGTGTGTTGTGGTGAGATATGCCACTCTTCAAGCAGCTTGAAAGGTCTGATGTCACTGCTGAAATCAAGTGATGTAAAGACGATATCTCCCTCGTTATATTCTCCAGTTCCATTGATTGTCAGCTGGTGAGAGCCTAGTCTCCCTTGGCCATTGTTGATCTGCCAACGGTTGTCTGCAAAGCTGAACGGCAATGAAACAACCTCTACAACAGGGCCTTCCTCAAGATCCAGAGTAATCTTTCGGAGTTCTCCTTGCAGCCGGTCTACCCGCCATTTTTTTTGTGAACTCGCGTCCTCGAGCAGAGCAATCTCCGCATGCTCAATCTGGAGGGAACCCTGATTGTGGAGGTTTTGCTGCATTGCATGTGTTGATTTCTGATCATCGGGAAGCCACTGTTTGATCTGAGTGACGGTCAGATTGCTGTCAAGAAGAGTGACGGTTGTCGGGAAAGGTTTTTCTAACGAAGCCAAACCGATGCTGCCTGTCAGGCGGGACTCGTCGATCTCTAATGATAAATTATTGATTCCAGGGTGCTTGCCGTGAATTTGCAGGCGTCCACTGGCCAATAATTTTTTAAAGCGGATGGGGTCTGTATAGGCAGGAGAGGGTAGCAACTCGATACCGTTCGAAGCGAGTCCAGTTTGAAAGTCGATGCTACGATCCTGGTTGCTCTCAATATGCAGACGCAGGTCGGTTGAGCCCTTTATGGCGAAATTGGCCAGATGTTGCTAAATAAATTTTGGATTGCACCGAGATCCAGTTCTTTTAAGTTCAAATCGAGATCGAAGTGTGGCTTCAAATTACTATTCTCATCTAATTCCAGAGAACTTTCCCCTTGCAACTGCCACGGGCTCTTACCCTTTTGTCCCGGGAGCCTCAAGTCACCTTGTATATTGAATTGAACTGTCTGACTCAGACGTAGGTCAGATAATTCGCCATCAACCTCAGTTATATCAATTTGTTGCGCGGACTGATCAGGGCGAGATATTTCGATATGAATGGTGCCGCCCGCTATTTTCAAGTTATCGATACTGATTTTATGTAGAAACTCCTGATCAATCATTGCGAGTATGGGCTTTGTCTGGAGCTTCTCACCGTCTGCTTGCATGTTGCTTGTACGTCTTACCCAGAGTTGTGGTTTGGACAGACTGATTTTGGTGAATTTGAAGTCGCGTTTGAGGAGACCCAGCCATTGCAGGTTGAGCATGACGCTTGGCGCGTCGACCTGAACGGCGGTGCCTTTATCGCCGACTTGCAGATTGGCAGCGTGTAAAGCCAAATTGGTGTCATGAAAGTTATAATGAATATCACCGAGTTTGACAGGCAGGGACAATAGCGATGAGAGGTTATCTTCAGCTTGCTGTCGGTAGTCGTTGAGGTCAAAGTTGACCAGGAAATAGCTCACCCAACCAGCGGTTAGGACGGCAGTTACCAGTATGGAAAAGAGCAGCAGGCGTTTACGTGGTTTGGAGGGTGCGTGCTCTGTCATGATTAAGAGGTGTCCAGTGAATTCTGATTCACGGAGTTTTCATTGTTGACTTGCCGGGGCAACAGAATGGTAAAAGTGCTGCCTTGACCGGGAACACTCTCGACCCGGATCTGCCCGCCGTGCAGAGCAACAACATCTCTCGCCACGCACAGGCCAAGACCAACTCCTGATGTACTACGACAGTCGCCAGTGTCAAGCATGTGGAACGGGTCGAAGATCGCCTCCAGTTCATGCTGTGGTATGCCGATTCCTTGGTCAATCACGCGAATCGAGATGTTCTGGGCCGCTGTTTGTGCAATGAGGGAGATTCTTCCACCCTCCGGTGAGTAACGGCAGGCATTCTCAAGGAGTAGGACGATGACCTGCGTTAGCTCCCGACGGTTGCCATGGACTTGTAAGTCTGCCTGACACTCAATCTGAATCTTATGATGCTCTTTGCAGTCACGACAGCTTTCCTGCGCTTTTTTTTCTTGCCATAGATTTTTAAAGATTCGTAATCAATGCGTGTTCGATCTATCTTTAGTCGTCGAATATCTAGAAATTTGTTGATAAGCTCATTGAGCTTCTCGGCTTCTCTGTAGATAATTTCAATATGCCGCCTCTGAGCTTCGGGGATTTCAGCTTCGTTTATAAGGAGTTCGGCAAATCCGCTGATAGCAGTCAAGGGTGTCCGCATCTCATGGCTCATCGAAGAGAGCAGGTTCTCTTTGATTTTTTCGAGTTCTTTGCGCTCAGTCACGTCCAGGGCGATCTCAAGCCGCACCAGTCGGCCATCTGTCCAGCGGATTGCTTTGTCAAAACACTCGTACCAGCGTTTGGTCTTGGTGTTGAGGAATTCCCAGGTGATAGGGGCTCCAGATTCGCCATTCTCGATGAGTTGTGAATTTGTGCAGAAATCACATTGTTGTCCAATACCCTCTTGCAGGTAATGGTAGCATTTAAGACCCTGCCAATCCTGGCCGAAGACCTCCGCGGCAAATTGGTTGACGTAGAGCAGTTCGTAGTTCTCAAGGTCCGCAACATAAACAATCGCGCTCATTGAATCAAACAAGGTGTTGAGCTGTTTAAAACGATCATGGAAATCTTGTTGCATTTTGTCCTGTTCCCTCTCGAACCTCTCTTCGCTACTACGTTGCACGTGGTGGCAATAGTTCAGGTAGAGGTAAAGCAGGATTGATGTTACTGCGACAAAGAACCAGCCCTTGAATGTTTGTGCCTGAGTCAGTTGGACTGGGTCGCTGAAAAACCATGCCAGGATCGTATCAGAAGTAAAAATCCACAGGCCGGAGAATATCGCATAAAAGGCGACAGTGCGGACCGCCACGCTTTTCTGCGGAGCTTTTCTGTCTTGGGGGTTAATTGATGGCATGGTGAGATTGAACCTGTCGTTTGATTACAGTCGTAGATTCTGAACTTGAGCATATTATAACTATATTTACTGCCATCTGCAGAATCTTCTCTTATTGGAAATGCTCTGATGCCATTGGCCAGGGTATGACGATATTGGCAAGGGTCTTCATCTGCCTGCATAGATCTTCCGGAAGTGGGCAATTGATCTCAATGGATCGTCCTGTCTCCGGGTGTTTGAATGAGAGATGATGACAGTGCAAAAAAGGCCGGTCCATGCCATCAACAATTTTGCCACGATAGCGCGTGTCGCCAAGGATAGGCCAGCCAGCATTTGCCAGTTGGTAACGTATCTGATGGCGTCTGCCGGTGATCAGTTCCAGCTCGAGAAGGCTATACTCATCGACGGAGGCCACTGGCCGAAACCTGGTCAAGGCTTCTTTGATGCTGCCTTTGGCAGGGACAGCTGAACTCAGCTCGCCTGGCGTAGTTATGCAGCCACTAACCAGAGCCAGGTAACGTTTGGTCGCCTTGCCGTCCATGATCATCTGCCCAAGCTGGCTGATTGATGCATGCCCCTTGCCGAACAGAGCAGCGCCTGATGTGCCGATATCCAATCGTTGGACCGGCGCGACCTGAAAAGTTTCTCCACGCAGGCGTAAAAAGTCCTGTACACGCCACAACAGGTTGTCGTCATGTCCATGAGCACGGTGGATGGCAAGCCCGGCTGGCTTGTTGATCACCATGCATTGCACATCTTCGTAAAGCACCTGTTCTGGCTGAATGCGTGATTGCTCAAGACAATCCAGCCAACGTTGAGATGTTTTGACAGCGACAGCCTCACCTGCACGCACAGTGTGATCAGCCTTGATAATATGGCCGTCAATAGTCACTCGTTGTTTTTTGCAGAGTTGTCGCAGGAAGGCTTTTGGTGCTGCTGGAACTCTCAAAGAAAGAGCCTCAAGCAGGGGAAGGTTCTCCTCGCGGAGGTTGATTTGCCATTCGGATATATTCATATTTCTAAGATAGCCGGTACAGCTTTTTTGAGCAACCGTCTGGACAACAAAAAATCACATTGTTTGATGCATTAAATCTCCTTTACAGCACTGCCAGAGCTTGCTAACATCACCGGCTATTAGTGAAAAAATACAGTGGGATTCTCTCTGTTCCGACGCCTATTCCTCCATGAAAATAAAAAGTATTGAAATCACAGGTTTTAAGTCGTTTGTCGAACGAACTATTTTAGGGTTCGATGATGGCATTACTTCGATTGTTGGCCCGAATGGCTGCGGTAAAAGTAATGTCGTTGATGCGATTCGCTGGGTAATGGGTGAGCAGAATGCTCGTTATCTGCGCGGTAAGTTGATGGAGGATGTTATCTTCGGCGGCAGTGAAAGTCGCAAACCGCTCGGCATGGCTGAGGTCTCTCTGATTATGGACAATACGTCCGGCCTGGCACCCGCCGCTTTCAGAGAGTATGCCGAAATTCAAATCACCCGGCGGCTCTATCGCAATGGTGAAAGTGAATATCTACTGAATAAAACTCCCTGCCGTCTGCTGGATATCACAGAACTTTTCATGGATACCGGGGTTGGCAACCGCGCCTACTCCATTATTGAACAGGGTAAGATCGGCATGATCATTAATGCCAAGCCCGAGGATCGCCGCAGTCTGATTGAAGAGGCCGCCGGGGTCACTAAATTCAAGGCGCGCAAAAAAACCGCTTTACGCAAAATTGATGCGACTCGTCAGAACCTGTTGCGCCTTGGTGACATCGTCAGTGAAGTGCGACGGCAGATGAACAGTCTGAAACGACAGGCCCAGCGAGCTGAACGCTTTCGGGGCTTTCGTGAAGAACTGCGCGAGTTGGAATTACAATTCGGTCTGCGTCAATACTCGGCATTGCAGGAAAAGGCTATACAGGTTGATAGCTCTGCTGAAGAGCAGACGGGGCAGGTTGATGCCGTGACCCTGCAGCTTGAGCGGGCAGATCTCGAACTTGAGCAGGCCCGCCTGAATCATGTCGAACGCGAGAAAGAAACCACTCAGGGTCAGACTGGAGTATTTCACCTCACCGGTGAAATCCAAAGGATTGAGAGCCGTCTTGAATTTGGCAGCAAAGAGCTTGAATCTCTCGATCGTCAGCAGGAGAAAATTACCACAGAGTTGGCCGAGATTGATCGCCGTTTGTCATCCGCAGACCTGGAGGAGAAGGCTTTACGCCAGACTCAGGAGGACCAGGCCAGGATCTTTGCTGAGGAAGATGTCCGTCTGACGGAAAGTGAAGGCATTCTGCTTGATTTGACCGAGCAGGAAGAGACCTTGGGCAGGCAACTGGATCAGGCTCGTCAGAAACTTTACCACCTGCTTGCTGAATTAACCCGCATGAGCAGTCAGCAGGAAGAGGCAGACCGACGGCTCGCAGCTCTGGCAGACTTGACAGAACGTAACCGTTACGAGGCCGTTGCGGTGACCGGGCAGCTTGATCGTCTGCAGAACAGTAGCAGTAGTTTGACCAGTACCCTTGAAACAATTGAAAAAGAACGAGGTAGTCTCACTCAGAAGCGGCAAACGTTACGGGAGCTTCAAACCAGCCTCAAGGAGCAGATGGAGCAGGTTGAAAATGAACTGTTGCTGCGTCGTGAAGAGTTTAGCCGCCACCGCTCACGGCTTGAGTCCCTCCAGCAGCTGGAGCACAACCTTGAAGGTTACGCTCGTGGCGTCAAGACGCTGCTCTCCGATGAACAACACAAAGCGCGCATGAAGGGTATGGTTGCAGACATTCTTGAAGTTCCAGCCCGTTACGAAGCGGCGGTTGAAGCTGTTTTAGGTGAGCGCGTACAAGCTTTGCTTCCTGAGACTCTGGAGAATGCTCAGGACGCATTGTCTTTCCTGCGCGATAATGAGGGGCGCTGTACGTTCCTGTTGCCGGAGTGTTCCTCTTTTGCCGCTGAGAAGGTCGCGGGTGGTAAATCTCTGGTGGATCTTTTGCCGGGAAACGCGTCTTTTCAAGATGCTGTCTCTCGTCTCCTCTCCGGAGTTTATCTGGTTGATGATCTGAGCGGATACTTTACGCAAAAGCTGCCCTTCGGTGTCACGCTGGTTACTGAAGATGGCAATATGCTCACGCATCGGGGTGAAATGACAGGCGGTGGTCGTCAAGCCCTCGACCAGGGGTTTCTGCATAAGAAGCGGGAGATGAAAGAACTGCAAAAACAGGTCAAGAGCCTGGATGGCAAAGTTACCAAGCTGAATCAACGTCGCGAAGTGTTACGCGAAGAGTCCCAGTCAACTGAAGTTGCTTTGCGCCAGACTGAGTATGACCTGCATCAGCAGGAAATCCGTGTGGTTGACAGCCAAAAGGACCTTGACGGGTTGCAGCAGGAGAATACCCGTCTTCAAGAGCGTATCGAGGTCCTCAGTCTGGAAGAGGAACAGCTGCACGAAGAGCATGAAACTCTGCAGCGAACTTTGCAGACTTCATCGAGTACGCGTGTATCGAGCGAAGGTGAAAAACGCGAATTGGAAGCTCTGGTCGCTCGGTTGCAGGAAGAGCTTCAGAGTCTGCGTGAGCAGGCAAATGAGGCGCGCCAGGGAGTCACAAGTCTGAAGGTCAGCCTGGCAAGCCTGCGTGAGCGCGATGAGAACAGCCGCAATGCTCTGGAACGCCTTGACAGCTTGCGTGAAGACTTGCGCCAGCGTCAGGTGATACTCAACCAGGATACTGTGGAAGCTGTTGAAAAACAGGCTGTACTGCGTAGCGAAGCTGAAGAGCTCAAGGTCAAAATGGAGCTTCTTTATCATAAGCGTGTTGAACAGGAGAGTGCGCTTACCGGTTTGCGGGAACGTTTTGAAGAGAGTCGGCAGGACATCGAACGGCGTGAAACAGAACTCAAGCAGTTCCGCGGCAGGGCTCATCAATTACGCGAGGAGCTGTCTTCCCGGCAAATGCAGAGTCGTGAACTGGAATTGGAGATTGAACACATGCGGCAAGCGTTTCTTGAGCGCTACCGTATCGATCTGTCTGAGCCCGAAGTTGCCGACAGGTTTGATGAAGGTTTTGATGAAATAACGGCCGCAGAGCGTCGCGATTATCTGCAGAATCGCATCGACGATATCGGCGAAGTCAACCTGATGGCGATCGATGAGTTTCAGGAACTTGAGGAGCGTTATACGTTCCTGACCGTGCAGCAGGAGGATTTAAATAAATCTCTGGATGGCTTGCAGTCGGCCATTGCTAAGATCAACCGAACCACCCGCAAACGCTTCCGGGAGACTTTTGATCTGGTCAACGCCAGGTTCCGTGAGCTCTTTCCGCAATTGTTCAACGGTGGCCAGGCTGAGTTGCGCCTGACCGATGAAAACGATCTGCTTGAGACCGGAATTGAAGTGATTGCTCAGCCGCCCGGTAAAAAGCTACAGAATGTGACCTTGCTTTCCGGTGGAGAAAAAGCCTTGACGGCTGTCGCCATTATCTTCTCCATCTTTCAGGTCAAGCCATCACCTTTCTGTCTACTTGATGAGGTTGATGCTCCATTGGATGATGCAAATATCGGCCGTTTTAACGATATCGTTTCGACCATGGCCAAAACATCACAATTTATCATCATTACCCACAATAAACGGACAATGGAAATTGCCGACAACCTCTATGGTATTACCATGGAGGAGCCCGGAGTCTCCAAACTCGTGTCCGTGTGCATGAAAGAGGTTGCCTGAGTCGTGCCTTTTAAGCCCTTATTGAATTTACTGATAGAGCGAGTCCCCGGAGCCCAGGGAGCGATCGTTGCCGATTGGGAGGGCGAAGCTGTCGATCAGGTCGGTATTATGGATGATTACGATCTTAAAGTTATCGGTGCGCATAAAGGGGTGATCCTCCACAGTATGCGCGACGTCGTTGATCGTCTTGGTGATGATGAGCTCAAGGAAATTATCATTACGACTAAACAGGCGCAAACTCTGGTTTTGCCTGTGACCAAAGATTATTATCTGGTACTGACTTTGGATCGTTCTGATATGTTGGGGCGCGCATTACTGGAAGCCCGTCGTTGCATCCAGGCCCTCTATCAGGAGATTGCGTAAAGTAAAAGCTATAAGGTTGTAGCAAAGAGAAACTGTAAGGCTGTAGGGCTTTAATGCTGTAGGGTTAGAAACCTTAGAGCCTTATAGCTCTACAGCCTTAAAACTGTATTTTTAGGATAAATTATGAATTTTGAACTCTGGTTGAATAAACTATCTGATTTTCTTGTTGGGGCAGGAATCCCCGCTGAGAATGGACCCATGGCGGCGCTGGGGCTTATCTTCCTCAGTGTGACGCTGTTGTCTCTGCTCATTGTCATTTTGTTACTGCGAAGAAATTACCGGTCCAAAGATGTGCAGACAGAGATTTCTGCCGAACCGGTTCTCACAGAAGCTGAGGTCGAGGCTGAAGTTGAAACTGAAACTGAAACTGAAACTGAAACTGAAACTGAAACTGAAACTGAAACTGAAACCATTGATGAAGTCGTAGAAGAACAAGAGACCTCTTCGCTAGAGGAAGAGGCCCCACCAGTAGAAAAGGAAGAGGCTATTGGTGAGGAAATCCCTGCGGCGACATTACCTGCTGAGGAAGAGCCGGACAGTCTCTTCCAGCGTATGCGCCAAGGGCTGGCCAAAACGCGGAGTTCACTGGTTGACCGCATGGATAGCCTGATGGGTAGCCATGCCAGTCTTGATGGTGAGTTCCTTGAAGAACTGGAGGAAATCCTCATCACAGCAGATTTTGGTATGCAAACGACCCAGGAGCTGGTGCAGGCCCTAACTGGCAGGCTCAAGGAGATTGATCATAGCGAACCCGGCCAGTTATACACGGTCCTCGGAGAAGAAATTCGCGCTCGTTTGAAAGCGGGTGAGCCGGATTGGCCGAATCCCGATAGTGGCCCTCTGGTGATTATGGTCGTCGGCGTCAACGGTGTTGGCAAAACGACGACGATCGGTAAGCTGGCTAAACAGTTTGCTGACCAAGGTAAAAAGGTGGTGCTCGGCGCTGGAGATACCTTCCGTGCGGCAGCCGCCGAACAACTTGAGGTCTGGGGAGAACGTGCGGGGGCAGAAGTCGTCCGGCATGCCGAGGGCTCTGATCCTGCGGCCGTGGCGTTTGATTCCGCCAAAGCTGCTGTTGCACGCAATGCAGATGTCCTGATTCTGGACACAGCTGGCCGGTTGCACACCAAAGTCAACCTGATGGAAGAGTTGAAAAAAATTCGCAGGGTTGTCGATCGGGAGATTCCGGGTGCGCCCCATGAAACATTGCTGGTTCTCGATGCAACCACCGGTCAGAATGCCCTGATCCAGGCACGTACGTTCCAGGAGACCGTGGAGGTTTCCGGTATTGCCTTGACTAAGCTGGACGGGACTGCCAAGGGCGGTATCGTTGTGGCAATCAGTTCACAGCTCGACCTGCCGGTACGTTTGATTGGCATCGGTGAAGGTGTTGCCGACCTGCGCCCCTTCGATGCTGATGAATTTGTTGCAGCACTCTTTGCTAACAATTGAGATCACTTGACTTTTTGTAACCTTTCACCTAGGCTGAAAGTCAGTATTAAAGGGGGAGCTTTAAGTGGCCTTGGAAGCGATTGCGCGATTGGAAAAACTTGTTGATCAGTTGTTGACTGAGCGTATCGAGTTGCAAGGGCGTAATCAGGAGCTCGCTACAGAATGTGACCGATTGATGCAAGATCGGTCCAGAGTCTGTGATGAGCTTGATAAGTTGCTGGGTAAGCTGGAGCATCTGGAAGGGAAAAGTCAGTGAAACAGAGCGTCCAGGTTTCCATTCTCGGTCAGCAGTTTAATCTCAGAAGTGATGCCCCCCCAGAGCAGGTTCACCGGGTTGCCAGATTTGTCGAAGACCAGATTGCCCAAGTAACTTCCAGTGGCCGGGCTGTTGACTCTCTTCAGGCAGCAATATTGGCTCTGCTCAATGTTTCGGCAGCTCATCTCGGCGACGAGTCTTCCCTGGCAAGTTCGGGAGAGGATAACTTACGCCTGAGTCAGTTAGTCGAGAAAATCGAAGTAGCCTTAGGCTGAAAGTATCACAGTAACGTGTTGCCAAGGCGTAAGGTTATTTAAACAAACTATCTCCGTACGGGGATTTCACGATAGATGGCTATTGGTATTACCGTCCGCTATGGGCGTTTATAAAAGACGATGTGAAACAGGTTGCGTCATATTATGAAATCAGGAACTCCAGAATATTTTTATCAGGTTTGTCAACGACTTAGACGAGTCAGAGGCTTGCTGTGCGTGGAGATTCCAGTAAAAACAATTTGATGCAGATGTGCTCCCTCGTATATACCCACCTTCTATCTGAACCCTTCCGTCCGGAGGTCTCGAGTCACGGGATCTCTACTCATGCCAAAGCGATCCATAAGAACCCGGTTTCTGGCTGAACGCAGATCACGTCTACTCGAAAGCTGTCTCAGCTCCAGTGCGGAAATCCAACGACGATTTCTGCTGTCGGAATCATTTCACCGCGCAGAGTGTCTGGCACTGTATAGCGCCATTCATAACGAGGTGTTGACGGAGACCGTCTCCGCGCGAGCTTTTGAACTTGGCAAGACTCTGGTTTATCCGCGAATCAAGAATGATGACCTTGAATTTGTGGAAATTCTGAGTTTGACGGATCTGGCCCCTGGAGCCTTTGGTGTGTTGGAGCCGCAGGGTGATCGATTCATAGCAGCTGAGGAACTGGACCTTGTTGTCGTGCCAGGCGTAGCGTTTGACCAGGCTGGCCACCGTCTCGGCTACGGTCGTGGTTTTTACGATCGCGCGCTCTTGGCGTGCCGGGCAGATTGTACGAAAGTCGGTTTCGCTTATGACTCTCAGTTGCTCGCTACATTGCCATCAGCAGAGCATGATCAGAAGCTTTCCGTGTTGATGACTGAAAGTCGCACATTAAACTTTATCGCCTGATGGTTGCTGCTGTGGCCAAGGGTGTCTCATAAAAAACAATGCCAATAGGGAGGTGACGGCTTTGAATACAGAAATGATATTAGTACTTATTGCAGGTTTGATTGTTGGCGGATTCATTGGCGCGATTATCCGTGCCAAGTCTTCGGGATCGAAACTGGCCAACGCTGAGCGTGAAGCGGCGCAGATTGTCGAGAGTTCAAAGAAAGAGGCAGATACGATCCGCAAGGAAGCGGAACTTCAGTCCAAAGACGTTGTATTTAAGGCGAAGGCAGACTGGGAAGACGAAGTCCGTGAAGCTCGCAGGGAGCTTCAGTCACAGGAAAAGCGTCTGGTTCAGAAAGAGGAGAACCTTGATCGTAAGGTCACCCAGGTTGATGAAAGGGACCAGGAGCTGACTCGTCGTGATCAGTCGTTATTAGATCGTGACCGCAACTTGCAAAAGCGTACCGAAGAGATTGATGCTTTGGTCGCTGAACAGCGTGTCAAATTGGAGCAAATCTCCGGGATTACCACTGAAGAGGCCAAGCGGCAACTGATGGCATCCATGGAGAGTGAGGCTCGTCATGATGCCGCCAAGCAGATCAGGCGGATTGAAGATGAGGCCAAGGAGTCTGCTGATAAAAAGGCTAAGAAAATTCTATCACTGACAATCCAGCGTTACGCCGGTGATTACGTCGCAGAAAAAACTGTCAACACAGTGGCCTTGCCCGGTGATGAAATGAAAGGTCGGATTATCGGCCGTGAAGGCCGTAACATCCGTGCGATTGAAGCAGCGACCGGTATCGACCTGATTATAGATGATACTCCTGAGGCGGTCATTATCTCAGGTTTCAACCCGGTTCGCCGCGAAGTGGCCAGAATCTCACTTGAGCGTCTGATTGCCGATGGCAGGATCCATCCCTCACGAATTGAAGAGGTGGTGAAGAAGGCTGAGCAGGAAGTGGATGGTACAATCCGTGAAGCGGGCGAGCAGGCCACCTTCGATGTTGGTGTCCACGGTATTCATCCCGAAATAATCAAACTGGTTGGACGCTTGCGTTACCGGACCTCTTACGGTCAGAATGTCCTGCAACACTCTCTTGAGGTCTCTTTCCTCTGCGGTATCATGGCTGCTGAACTAGGCATCGACATCAAACAGGCAAAACGCGCCGGTCTGCTGCACGATATCGGTAAAGCTGTTGACCATGAGATCGAAGGATCGCATGCGGTTATCGGTGGCGACCTGGCGAGGAAGCATGGAGAGTCACCTGAGATAGTCCATGCTATCGCTGCTCACCACGAAGATGAGAAGCCTGACACTATTCTGGCTATTTTGGTGCAGGCGGCAGATGCCCTGTCGGGTGCCCGTCCAGGTGCGCGACGTGAAATGTTGGAAACCTACGTTAAGCGTCTGTCTGAGCTTGAACGTATCGGCACCTCATTTAAAGGGGTAACCTCCTGCTATGCAATTCAGGCCGGACGCGAGGTGCGTGTTATGGTCTCCAGTGAGATTGTCTCTGATGACTATTCACATGTTCTGGCCAAAGATATCGCCCGCAAGATCGAGAATGAGATGACTTATCCCGGTCAGATCCGGGTGAACGTTATTCGTGAAACCAGAGCGACTGATTACGCGAAATAAAAGCAACACTGGAAGATAATGGAATAGTGATGTGGGGAGCTGGCTTATGCCATCTCCCCATTTCCCTCTCTCGCTACTTGTTTTAGCTGTGGAGCTGTCGTGAAAATTCTTTTTATTGGTGACATAGTTGGCCGGCCAGGGCGACAGATAGTCCGCGTTGCGCTACCCCGTCTGATTGATCAGCATATGATCGACCTGGTGGTTGCAAATGGTGAAAATGCAGCCGCTGGCTTTGGGCTGACCCCTGACGTGGTCTCTGAGCTGTTTTCTTTGGGTATCGATGTTTTGACTACGGGCAACCATGTTTGGGATAAACGTGATGGTCTGGTTTGTCTGGAGCAGGAGCCTGCTCTGTTGCGTCCGGCAAACTACCCCGCCGGTGCACCGGGCCATGGCGTTGGTGTCTTCAAGACCCCAGCTGGACTTTCTGTTGCTGTGGTGAACCTTGAGGGGCGCGTTTTTATGGGAAATCTGGATTGCCCATTTCGCAAGGCGGATGCCATCCTGGAAGAACTCGATTCTGATCAACGAATTATCTTTGTAGACTTTCACGCTGAAGCAACCAGCGAAAAGGGTGCTCTGGCTGCCTATCTTGATGGTCGGGTTAGTGCTATTGTCGGCACCCATACTCACGTACAGACAGCTGATGAGAGGGTACTATCAGGGGGCACAGCATTTATTAGTGATGTTGGCATGTCAGGGGCACGTGATTCTGTGATCGGAATTCGCAAAGAATTGTCGATTCAGCGGTTCATGACCCAGATGCCGGTTCGCTATGAGATCGCCAAAAAAGACCCTGTGCTCTGCGCTGTGGTCGTGTCAATCGACGAATCGACCGGCAAGGCCACTGGAATAGAGCGTGTTCAAGTTGCAGGCGAGTGAATACCGGCAGATAGAGCGGGTCATGGTACTGGACATTGAGGCGTTTGTCTGCGGATGCAGCCAAGATAAAGATATAACCCAAACACATTGAAGAGTTGGTATTGAAAATGAATTTTATTGAAGAACTGACTTGGCGCGGCATGATCCACGACATTATGCCCGGAACCGCAGAACAACTTCAAAAAGAAATGACCTCGGCCTACGTTGGGATCGATCCGACTGCTGATGCTCTGCATATCGGTCACCTGGTCAGCGTGATGATGCTCAAGCATTTTCAGCTCGCCGGCCATAAGCCGATCACGCTTGTTGGCGGGGCAACAGGGATGATCGGTGATCCGTCGGGTAAGTCGACGGAACGTAATCTGCTCGACGAGCAGACTCTGCGTCACAACGAGGCATGTCTGAAAAAGCAGTTGGCGAAGTTTCTTGATTTTGAATCGGATGCTGTCAATGCTGCCGAGCTGGTCAATAATTATGACTGGATGAAAAACTTCAGTTTCCTAGATTTTATCCGCGACATAGGCAAACATATTACAGTTAACTACATGATGGCCAAGGACAGCGTTAAAAAACGTCTGGGCGAAGAATCCAAGATGGGGTTGTCCTTCACCGAATTCTCGTATCAGTTAGTTCAGGGAACTGATTTTTTACACTTGTACCGCGAGAAGAACTGTAAGTTACAGATGGGCGGGTCCGACCAATGGGGGAACATTACGACAGGGACAGAGCTTATTCGCCGGAAGGAAAGAGGTGAAGCCTTTGCCCTGACTTGTCCGCTGATCACCAAAGCGGATGGCGGTAAATTCGGCAAAACAGAAAGCGGCAACGTCTGGCTTGATCCGAAATTGACCACACCATACAAGTTTTACCAGTTCTGGCTCAATGTCTCAGACATCGATGCCGAGAAGTACATTAAAATCTTTACGCTCTTAAAAAAGGAAGAGGTAATATCGTTGGTCAAAGAGCAGGAGGTTGCACCGCACCTGCGAGCGCTGCAGAAACGCTTGGCAAAAGAGGTCACCTGCATGGTTCATGACGAAGACGAATACAACAAGGCTGTGGAAGCCTCACAGATTCTTTTTGGCAAAGCCACAACCGAAAGCCTGGCAAACCTGGATAAAGAGACCTTCCTTTCGGTGTTTGAGGGTGTGCCGACCTATGAAATCGACCGTTCCAAGCTCAATGCCGGGGTGCCGGTCGTAGAACTGCTTGTCACAGAAACAGCGGTTTTCCCGTCTAAAGGTGAGCTGCGCCGTACGATAAAAGGAAACGGGCTCAGCCTGAACAAGGCCAAGCTGACTGATCAGGAATACCTGGTGACCGAGGCGGATCTGATCAACAGGTCATACCTGCTGGTACAGAAGGGTAAGAAAAATTACTATATAATCGAAGTGGTGTGACTTCGCTCTAGGCATCACATGGCACCGTTCTATACTTCCTTTCTTGGTCGAAGCGCCCTGAGAACATTGTTCTCAGGGCGCTTTACTTACTGGACCTGTCACCTAAACAAAGGCGATAACCACCAATAAGGCAAGGAAAGCCCTTGCCTTATTGGTGGCCTGCTTCTATTCTTTCGCTGGTGCCGGGCAGGTCGAGCAAATTTCAACTGGCAGTTCAGACAGAGGGAGGTTGTGGACGACATCCCTGAAATCCGTATCGAATCGAGTGAGCCAATGTGGATTAGTAAGCTGATGAGTGATGCTGGCCTGGTTGTCTCCAATGGTGAAGCGTGGCGTCTGGTCAAGTTGGGCGGAGTCAAGCTGAATGATGGGAAGATTGACAATGTGAATATGGATGTAGAGCCACCTGGCGAGATTATTCTTCAGGACGGCAAGCGTCGTTTTGTACGCGTATTTTTCGCCTAAAAACAGGTAGTTGGAAGAAATTGTATTTTTTTGAAAAAAAGGTGAAAAACCCCCTTGACTCAAAACGTCAATTCCGTTAGATTCCCCCCTCGTTGCAAGCAAACGGCGACGAAAAAAGCAGCATGGCTCAATGGAGTCATCAAGCTTAGTGCCGGGTCTTTGAAAACTAAATAGCAGATGTTTGAGATGATTTGTGGAAACAAATCAAAAGTAAAAACAGAATCAAAACTATACAGTTATACAACTGGAGAGTTTGATCCTGGCTCAGAACGAACGCTGGCGGTATGC
>PVMK01188642.1_pt1 | contig 38548 bp, 36 predicted proteins | sample 1853481 | NCBI WGS metagenome assembly PVMK01 (sample SAMN08533507, study PRJNA380276) | Marine sediment metagenome, whole genome shotgun sequencing project.
GCCAGAGGATTAGCCATAAAGGTCGGGCCGTGCATGAATACGCCCGCACCACCGTCACTGATGCCGGTACTGATGCGCTCATTACACAGTGTGGCGGCGAGCGTCATATAACCACCGGTCAGCGCCTTGCCCAGGCACAGGATGTCCGGTTCGACTTGCGCATGTTCCAATGCGAACAACTTGCCGGTGCGGCCAAAGCCGGTGGCGATTTCGTCGAAGATCAGCAGGACGTCGAAGGCGTCACAGAGGGCGCGCAGCTTGACCAGGTATTCGGGCGAGTAAAAGCGCATGCCGCCGGCGCCCTGTACGACGGGTTCGACAATAACCGCGGCGATTTCCTTGTGATGTTGTGCCAGCAGTTCGGTAATAGCCGTCATTTCTTCGTCGGGGCAGGGTTCATCGAAGCCGCAGGAGGGGGCGGGCGCGAACAGGTTTTTGGCTAATACATCGCCGAACAAATGGTGCATGCCGGTTACCGGGTCGCACAACGACATGGCGCCAAAAGTGTCACCGTGATAACCATTGCGCAGGGCGATGAGTGTTTGCTTGTTCGGCTGTCCCACGGAGTACCAGTATTGGATGGCCATTTTCAGGGCCACTTCCACCGCAACGGATCCCGAGTCGCTGAAAAACACCCGGTCCAGGCTCGGTGGCGTGAGTTTCGTCAACAGCTGCGCGAGCTTCACCGCCGGTGGGTGGGTCAAGCCGCCGAACATCACGTGGGACATATCGTCCAGTTGCGCGTGAACTGCCCGGTTCATGGCGGGATTGTTGTAACCGTGGATGGCACACCACCAGGAGGCCATGCCGTCTATGAGCTGTCGGCCATCAGCCAGCTCCAGGCGCACGCCGTTGGCCGCGACGACAGGGAATACTTCCGGCGCATTTGTGGCGGAGGCGTAGGGATGCCAGATCGCTGTGCGATCACCGTATTGCAGGTCTTCCCAGGAGAATTGGTTCATAATTGCTGCAGAACCTCGATCAGGGTGGGCCAGACGTTATGCAGCAGTTTGGGTTGCGCCTCGACTGTCGGATGAATGCCGTCGCCCTGCATCAGGGCCGGGTTGGTGGCGACTCCATCCAGCAGAAAGGGAGAGATGGCGCTGTCGGCTTCCTCTGCGACTTGTACAAAACTCTGCCTGAAACCCGAAGTATAGCGGGCCCCGTAGTTTGGTGGTATTTCCATTGGCAACAGGATAACTCTGGCGCCCGCGTCCTGGGACGTTCGCACCAGTGTCGCCAGGTTGCGACGCAGTGTTCCCAGGGGGAAGCCGCGCAGGCCGTCGTTAGCACCCAGCTCGACAATGACGACGGTGGGCTGGTGTGCCTGTAATAATGGCGGTAGTCGACGCAGGCCACCTGCGGTAGTCTCTCCGCTGATGCTGGCGTTGATAACTGTGTATTGCGGGTGCTCGTCCTCCAGTTGTTCCGCCAGTAGCGCCACCCAGCCCTGTTCCAGAGACATACCATAGGCGGCACTGATACTATCTCCCAGCACCAGGATATTGTGCTCCCTGGCCTGGACGGTGCCGGACAGGCTGAGCCACAGCACGCCAAGCGCAAAGCTGGTACGTAAAACGCGGTAAAGGAAACGCTGCATGATCAAAGCTGAAAACCTCCAGAAACGGGTCCCCATGGCGGGAACCGAACTGGAAATACTGAAAGGGATTACTCTGGAAATCAAGTCCGGTGAATCCGTGGCCATTGTCGGCGCCTCCGGCTCGGGCAAATCAACGCTGCTGGGGCTGCTCGCCGGGCTGGATGAAGCCAGTGGCGGTAGAGTGGTGATTGACGGCACTGACCTGGGCCAACTGGATGAGGATGGTCGGGCCCTGTTCCGTGGCAAGTATATCGGCTTTGTATTCCAGTCTTTTCAGTTGTTACCTGCGCTGACCGCCCTGGAGAACGTTATGTTGCCTCTGGAGTTGCAGGGGCAGGGCAATGCCCGGGAGCAGGCAGAGTACTTTTTGCAACGGGTCGAGTTGGGACAGCGTATGAACCACTATCCCATGCAGATGTCGGGTGGTGAGCAGCAGCGGGTGGCCATCGCCCGGGCTTTTGCCACCAAACCCTCGATACTGTTTGCCGATGAACCCACCGGCAACCTCGATACTCGCACCGGGACCCATATCGTCGATTTGCTGTTTGAACTGAACCGGGAGGAGGGCACCACACTGATCCTGGTGACCCACGACCAGAGCCTGGCCGATCGCTGTGAGCGGCGCTTGTGCCTGGACGCCGGTGCGCTGGTGGATGAGTGACGAGGGGTACTAGATGTCGATGACAGCCACAAGAATGCTGGCCCGGGACTGGCGCGGCGGCGAATTGGGTGTGCTGGTGATGGCCCTGGTGCTTGCGGTGGGCGTCGTGTCGGGCATTAGCGCGTTTACCACGCGCCTGCAAAGCGCGCTGGAGCAGGAGAGCCACCGTTTTCTCGCCGCGGATGCAGTGGTTCGCAGCGGACGCGAACTGCCCGCCCGGTGGTTGCAACAGGCACGGGAAAACGGCCTGCAGCAGGCACTTACCCTGGTGTTTCCCTCCATGGTATTCGCCGGAGAGGACAAGATGTACCTGGCGTCGGTCAAGGCGGTGAGCGATGCTTACCCCCTGCGCGGCGAATTGACCTACAGCGCCGAGCCTTTTACCGCGGTGCGTCCGGTGGAGTCGGGGCCCGCCAGGGGGGAAGTCTGGCTGGACTCCCGCCTGTTCCCCCTGCTGGACGTTGAGATAGGGCAGCAGGTGACCATCGGAGAGGCGGATTTTACCGTGGTCGCCGCGGCGCGCTCGGAGCCGGACCAGGGCGCGTCCTTCTACGGTTTTGGACCCCGCGTACTCATGCACTACGATGATATTCCCGCCACCGGTGTCGTGCAGCCCGGCAGTCGGGTAGAGTATCGACAGTTGTATGCGGGCCGGCCCACTGCACTCGCGCAGTTCAGCGAATGGCTTAAACCGCAACTGCGCGATGGCCAGAGTCTGCTGGATGTGAACGAGGGGCAGCCGGGTATCGGTAGTGCCCTGGAGCGTGCTGAGAGTTTCCTGTTACTGGCAGGCAGCCTGGCGGTAGTGCTGGCGGGTGTCGCCGTGGCCCTGGCGGCGCGGCGCTTCAGTGAACGCCACAACGACTACGTGGCGATCATGAAGAGCCTCGGTGCCACCGCCGGCACGGTAAATCGCCTGTACGGCAGCAGTCTGCTGCTGTTGGGTGTGGTGGCAACTGTAGCCGGGTGTCTGCTGGGGTGGGCCATGCAGGCCCTGTTTTTCCAGCTGTTTGCCGATCAGCTGCCGGTTCAGCCAGGCCCCAGTGGCGTCAGGCCCTATGCCATTGGCAGTGTCACTTCCCTGACCTGCCTGCTGTGTTTCGCCTGGCCGCCACTGCGTCGGTTAGGGCAGGCCAGCCCCCTGCGTGTACTGCGCCGGGATGTGCCCAACCAGAGCAGTCGGACGCTGGTGGATTACAGTATTGGGCTGGTAGCGGTAACGCTACTTATGTGGTGGTACAGCCAGGACTGGAAACTCACCCTCGCTGTACTGGCGGGATTGTCAATTACGGTGGTACTGGGTCTGGGCCTGGCGCTGACGCTGCTCAAGGGCGGCCGCCTGGTCGGAATGAGTGCGGGTAGTATCTGGCGCCTGGCCCTGGCGGGCCTGCAGCGACGCGGCACGGCCAATGCGTTACAGGTGGTGATTTTCGCCATGGCCATCATGTTGCTGCTGGTCCTGCTGCTGGTGCGCACTTCGCTGATCGACGAGTGGCAGACGCAGTTGCCAGCGGACACACCCAATCATTTCATGATCAATATCGGACCGGAGGAATTGCAGTCGGTAGACCAGATGTTGCGTGAGGAAAATATCTCCAGTGAGGCGCTTTATCCGATGATTCGCGGGCGCATCATGTCGGTCAATGGCGTGGAATTACCTCTCACCGACGAGGAGCAGCAGGGTAGGCGACAACGGGAGTCCAATTTTACCTGGTCTGATACTCTTCCCGCCGATAACCAGTTGTTGTCCGGGCAGTGGTGGTCCGCCGACTCTGAAGAGGCGCTGGTGTCTCTGGAGCAGGGGTTTGCGCAGCGACTCGGTATCGAGCTGGGTGACAGGGTGGGCTTTCTGGTGGGCTCCCAGCCACTGGAGGCGACTGTGAGTAGTATCCGGGCGCTGGAGTGGCAGTCCATGCGGCCCAATTTCTTCCTGATTTTCCCGCCCCGCTTGCTGGCTTCCTACCCGGCAACGTTTATGACCAGTTTCTACCTGGGGCAGACGGACAAGGTCTTCCTCAATCGTTTTATTCGCCGTTTTCCCACGGTGACGGTGATCGAGATGGATATAGTGGTTGAGCAGATTCGCGCCATCGTCAACCAGGTGTCCGCGGCTATTGAGTTGGTGTTGGGGGTAATACTCGCCGCTGGTGGTCTGGTTCTCGTCGCCGGGGTGCAGGCCAGTGTGGATGCCCGCATGCACGAAAGTGCGATTCTGCGGGCCCTGGGTGCGCGGCGTAACCTGATTCTGGGAGGGTTGTTGATTGAGTTTGCCACGCTGGGGCTGTTTGCTGGTCTTCTGGCCACGGTCGCGGCGGAGCTGTCGGTTTATATGTTGCAGTCCTGGGTGATGGATATGAGTTATTCTCTATCGCCCTGGGTCTGGCCTGTGGGGATTGGTTCGGGAATGGTGCTGATTGGGAGCCTGGGTGTTTACAGTTGCCGCAAGGTGGTTTCCAGTCCGCCGCTGGCTTTGTTGCGCGAGCTTTGATTGGATTGTGCCAGAGTCGCCGAAAACGCTGGAAAACCTGCGCCCGTGCCGTGGCTATTCTTTCCTGGCGAACCGGGATGCTACAGCAAGCCTTTATTGCGAAGTGCTGATACCGGCAATAAAAGTATTCACACCCAAATCCACCTGGCGCCGCAGGTCTATGTGGCGCTCGAAAAGGTCGGGGGTGTCGACGCGCAGGGTGGCGAGTCCGTAGATACTGGACCAGGCGGCGTTGGTCAGGTAGGGGAGGTCCTCGATGCCCTGGAATATCCCCATTTCGATGCCACGGTGCAGGATCTCCTGCACCAGTTGGAAGGTTTCACGGCTGGCCTCGCGCAGTTCCGGGTACTTTGTGGCCGGTTGTACCGCCGGGCCGAACATCAGTTTGAACAATTGCGGATTGTTGGCGGCATAGTCCACATAGGCGTGGGCAAAGGCGATCAGCTGTTCCCTGGGGCAGTCGCCGGCTACTTCACCCGCCTGGCGCAAAGCCGCCAGCAATTCGCGGTAACCACGGGTGGCCATGGCCGCGAGCAGTTCGCTCTTGTCCGCGAAATGCCGGTAGGGGGCCGTCTGTGACACGCCGATGGCTCGGGCCAGGGCGCGCAGACTCAGGTCTTCCGCCACCCCTTCGCGTAATTGTTCGATAGCCGTATCAAGTAACTCTGCGCGCAGGTTGCCGTGATGGTAGCTCTTTAGAGTGTTTTCGTCGTTCATTGCTTCTTATACTAAAAAAATGAGGTTCGAGTAAAATTACCCGGACCCGAATGGCACTGATGTAGGCGACATACCACGGTCTTAGCCCAACCTGCAGGGTCGAATAAATTCAACCATCGGCTTATGGTTGAATGAACTCGACCAGTGCCAGAGTTGGTTCGATCGCTGGCCGAATAAATTCGGCCCTACAACCCTTAAGTCAGAGCCATTCTACCCGGGCCCCATTTTTTCGTCTTTGTAGGAGCAGTTATGGCAGCAGATGCTGCACTGCGTCCCGCTCTTCGGTCAGTTCCTGCTCAGTCGCTGTCAATTTAGCCCGACTGAATTCGCCGACTTCAGCTCCCTGTACGATGCTCCAGTCGCCATTGGCGCAGCGGCAGGGGAAGGAGTAGATCAGGCCTTCGGTGATACCGTAGGAGCCATCGCTATAGACGCCCATGGAGACCCAGTCGTCGCCGTCGGTGCCCAGGGCCCAGCTGCGCATGTGGCCGATAGCCGCATTGGCGGCGGAGGCGGCCGATGATGCACCGCGGGCCTTGATGATGACGGCGCCGCGCTGTTGCACCGTGGGGATGAAGTCATTTTCGCACCAGTCCTGACCCACCAGCCCAATTGCTGACTCGCCGCCGACTTTCGCATTGAACAAGTCCGGGTACTGGGTGGCCGAGTGGTTGCCCCAGATGGTCATGTTGGTGACGTCGTTGACGGTCTTGCCGGTTTTCAGCGCGATTTGCGTCTTGGCGCGGTTGTGGTCCAGGCGCGTCATGGCGGTGAAATTGCGCGGGTCGATGTCTGGTGCGTTGCGCTGGGTGATCAGGGCGTTGGTGTTGGCCGGGTTGCCCACGACCAGGACCTTGATGTTTTTGCTGGCGTTGTCATTGATCGCCTTGCCCTGGACCGAGAAGATAGCGGCGTTGGCCTCCAGCAGGTCCTTGCGCTCCATGCCCGGTCCGCGTGGGGCGTGCGCCAACAAGCAGGGCGTAGTCGGTGTCCTTGAAGCCCGTGTCGGGGTCGTCAGTACAGACAATGCCGGCCAGCAGGGGGAAGGCGCAGTCTTCCAGTTCCATTCTCACGCCATCCAGCGCTTCCATGGCAGGGGGTGATATCCAGTAGTTGCAGGATAACGGGCTGGTCATCGCCCAGCATGGCGCCAGAGGCGATACGGAAAAGCAGGGCGTAGCCAATCTGGCCCGCGGCACCGGTAACGGTCACTCGAACAGGTTGTTTCATCGGGATAGGTTCCTCGCAAGTGGTGTGGGAAGTGATTTCGGCGGGCACATTGTCGTGGGATTCGCAGTAAAAGACAAGGAAACCTGGACCATAGTCGCACACTAGTGCTCTAACCACCCGATCCTGGGTTATCAGGTGGTTAGAGCACCAGGCCCCGGGGGTGCTGGACTAGGGTGAGAGACAAACGAGTAAAATGCCCGCCGCATCAATGACTAACAGCAGATACGCCGTGCCAGAGCTTTCCCGCAAAGAAAAAACCGAGTTTAACAAGCTGCAGAAGCGCTTGCGGCGCAATGTGGGCAATGCCATAGCCGATTACAACATGATCGAGCAGGGCGACAAGGTGATGGTGTGCCTGTCCGGGGGGAAGGATTCCTACGGCATGCTGGATATCCTGATCAACCTGCGTAACAGCGCGCCGGTGGATTTTGAGCTGGTGGCGGTCAACCTGGACCAGAAACAGCCGGGCTTTCCCGCCGAAGTGCTGCCCAACTACCTGTCGGGCCTGGATATTCCCTTCTATATACTGGAAAAGGACACCTACAGCATTGTGCAAGAGGTGGTGCCAGAGGGCAAAACCACCTGTGGTCTGTGCTCTCGCCTGCGCCGGGGCAGCCTTTATGGGTTCGCTCAGGAGTTGGGCGCCAACAAGATCGCCCTGGGTCACCATCGGGATGATATCGTCGAGACCCTGTTCCTCAATATGTTCTTCAATGGCAGCCTCAAGGCCATGCCCCCCAAGCTGTTGAGCGACGACAAAAAGAATGTGGTGATCCGCCCGCTGGCCTACTGCAAGGAGAAAGACCTGGCCAGGTTCGCCCAATACAAGGCCTACCCAATTATTCCCTGCAACCTGTGTGGCTCCCAGGACCACCTGCAGCGCGTGCAGGGTCAAGAAGATGCTGGCCCAGTGGGAACGGGAGTATCCGGGGCGCACCGAGACCATTTTTCGCAGTATCCGCAATGTGTCGCCCTCGCAGCTGGGCGACAGCAAGTTGTTTGATTTTGACAAGCTCCGGGTAGAGCGGGATACGGATCTGCATATGCCCCTGCGATCCGGGTGGTTGAGCTCTAGTGCCCAGGCACGCCACTGCTGGCTGCGCACTCCCATTTCCCTGGAGCGGGGCGGGCGGGAGCTGTTTCAGGATCTGTCTTTTGAGGTTCACCCGGGTCACTTGTTACAGATTGAAGGGGCCAATGGCGCCGGCAAGACCAGCCTCATACGTATTCTGGCCGGTTTGTCGCGCTACGGCTTCGACGGGACGCGTGTCACGCAATACAGCACTGCTGTACCTCGGGGCATCAGCCCGGTGTGAAGGCACTGTTGACGCCGCAGGGAGAACCTGGCCTGGCATGTGGCCGGGGAGGGCGAGTACAGCGATGCGCAGATCGAGACGGCGCTGGCTAAAGTCGGGCCTGTATGGCTACGAGGATGTGCCCAGCCACGCCCTCTCTGCGGGGCAGCATCGGCGGGTAAATCTGGCGCGACTGTACCTGTCCCACTGTCCCCCTGTGGCTGTTGGATGAACCCTTTACCGCCATCGACAAGACCGGTGTGCTTGAGTTGGAGGCCCTTGCTGGTGAGGCATGTGGAGGCGGGTGGCGCCGTGGTGATGACGTCCCACCAGGCCCTGCGGGTGAGTTATGAAATCCGCTACCTGAGCCTGATTGAGGGCATGGTGTTGTGAATCCGCCCGGGCAGCCTGCAATTCTGTGCGCGCCTGCTGCGCCGCCAGCTGGTGCTGGCCGTGCGCCGGCCCCATCGAAATCGGCAATCCCCTGTTGTTCTTCGCTATGGTGGTTGCCCTGTTTCCCCGCTTGGCCTGGGTCCCGCGCCGGACCAGTTGGCGGGCTTCGCCCCCGGTATCCTGTGGATCATCGCCCTGCTGTCCAATCTGCTGACCTCCGACGCGGTATTTCGCAGTGATTTTGAAGACGGTAGCCTGGAGCAATTGCTACTGGCGCCACAGCCCCTGTTTATCTCGGTATTGGCCTATATCGGCGCTCACTGGCTGATTACCGGCCTGCTGCTGGCTCTGGTTTCGCCGGTATTCGCCCTGATGCTCAACCTGCCCTGGCGGTGCGGTCGGGCACCCTGGTGCTTGGGCTGCTGCTGGGTACTGGCGTGTTGAGCCTGGTGGGCTGTATCGGCGCCGCGCTCACAGTGGGCCTGAAACGCGGCGGCATGTTGATTTCCCTGCTGATCCTGCCCCTGTATATGCCGGTGCTGATCTTCGGCAGCGCGGCGGTAAAGGCCGCGGTGGCCGGCGTGCCGGCGGGGCCCTATCTGGCGATTTTGGGCGCGATGCTGTGCCTGGCCATCGCGTTGGCGCCCGTGGCGATTGCCGCCGGCCTGAGGATTAGTATCGATGCCTGAGACTTTTTCAACAGACATGATCCAAATCAAACACAAACTGGACTTTCAGTTGTCCAGCGCGCCCCTCACTGTATAATTGCCGCCGCTATGTGGTCCTTCTTCCATAAACTCGGTTCCCCCCCCTGGCTGTACTCCATATCCGGGAGTCATCCTGCGCTGGTTGCTGCCCATCACGCTGGTAGCCCTCGCCGTGGGGCTGACCTGGGGCCTGTTGTTTACCGCGCCGGATTTTCGCCAGGGCAATAGCTATCGCATCATCTATATCCACGTACCGGCGGCGGTGGTGGCCCTGGCCGGTTATTACGTGATGGCCATCGCCGGTGCCGTCAACCTGATCTGGAAAATGAAAATGGCCGACGTGGCCATGAAATCCGCCGCACCCGTCGGCGCGGCCCTGACCTTTGTCGCACTGGTCACCGGAGCCATCTGGGGCAAGCCGACCTGGGGTACCTGGTGGGTGTGGGATGCGCGCATCACCTCCATGTTGATCCTGCTGTTCTTATACCTTGGCGTCATCGCCCTGTATGAGGCGTTTGACAATAAGGAGGCGGCGGGCAAAGCTTGTGCCGTATTGTGCCTGGTGGGTATGGTGAATATCCCTATCATTTATAAATCGGTGGACTGGTGGTATAGCCTGCACCAGCCTGCCTCGATCAAGTTCAGCGGCGACTCCAGCATAGACGCCAGCATGCTGTACCCGTTGCTGCTGATGATTCTGTCGTTTTACGCGTTATTTACCTGCTGCCTGTTGATGAATATGCGCGCTGAGCTGCTGCAGCGTGGGCGCCAGAACCAGCTGGGTCAAAAAACTCGCTCAAGATGGGAAACCCGCCTGATGTACTCGACAGCTTTCGATGCGCTGCTCACTCATGGATGGCCACGGCGGCCTATGTCTGGACGTGCCTACCTGATTACTATCGCGGTGCTTGCAGCAATTCTTATTGCACACCCGGGCCGCCGCCGGAAGAAGCTCCTGCGACAGTTGGCCGGGGAACTGAAACGCTCGCGCGGTGGTCTCGAACAGTACTGAAGAGGACGCTTGATGCACCCCGTAAGAAAACAGAGACTCTACCTTGTGTTGTTCGTGGTGCTGTTCTCCAGCGCCGCCATCGGCCTGGTGGTGTACGCCCTCAGTGGCAATATCAATTTGTTCTTTCCCTCCCCGCGGAAATTGCCGCGGGCAATGCGCTGTCGGCCAGCCGATTCGGGTGGGGTGGGTATGGTGGTGGACGGTAGTGTGCAACGCAGCGATACCAGCCTGGCGGTGCGCTTCGAGCTCACCGATTACGAGGCCACCGTGCCGGTGGTTTATGTGGGTATCCTGCCCGGACTCTGTTCGGCGAGGGGCAGGGCGCGGTGGCCTCGGGCATGTTGGACGATAACGGTGTGCTGCAGGCCTCCGAAGTACTGGCCAAAGCACGATGAAAACTATATGCCGCCGGAAGTCGCCGACGCGCTGGAAAAATCTGGCTACGATGAAAAAGGCAACCTGAAATGATCCCCGAGGTCGGGCACTTCGCCCTGATTATAGCGCTGTGCCTCGCACTTATTCTGGCGATCGTCCCCGCCTGGGGCGCCTGGCAACGCAATACGGCGGCTATGTCACTGGCACCCGGTCTGGCTGTCGGCCTTCTGGTGTTCGTCGGTATCAGCTTCACCTGCCTGAGTATCGCCTTTTTGCAGGACGACTTTTCGGTAAAAGTGGTGGCCGGAAACAGCAACAGCCTGCTGCCGCCCATTTACAAGTTTTCCGCGGTGTGGGGTAATCACGAGGGTTCCCTGCTGCTGTGGGCTCTCATATTGTGCCTGTGGACTGCGGCAGTGGCCCTGTTCAGTTCTCAACTGCCACTGCTGGTATTGTCTCGTGTATTGTCGGTGATGGGGTGCGGTGGGGGTCGGTTTTATGTCTTTCTCCCTGCTGACCTCCAACCCGTTTGAGCGCCTGTTGCCCGGTACACCTGCCGACGGCAATGATCTCAACCCGCTGCTGCAGGATCCCGGGTTGATTATTCACCCGCCACTGCTGTACATGGGCTATGTGGGGTTTTCCGTGGCATTTGCCTTCGCCATCGCCGCCCTGCTGGGCGGGCGCCTGGATGCCTCCTGGGCGCGCTGGTCGCGGCCCTGGACCAATGTAGCCTGGGCCTTTCTCAGCCTGGGTATCATGTTGGGCAGCTGGTGGGCCTATTATGAACTGGGCTGGGGCGGCTGGTGGTTCTGGGATCCGGTTGAAAACGCCTCTTTTATGCCCTGGCTGGCCGGTACCGCGCTGATACACTCGCTGGCCGTCACCGAGAAGCGCGGCCTGTTCAAGAGCTGGACTCTGCTGCTGGCCATCTTCACCTTTTCCCTGAGCCTGCTGGGTACTTTTATGGTGCGCTCGGGTGTGCTCACCTCTGTGCACGCTTTCGCCACGGATCCGGCCAGGGGTATGTTCATCCTGCTGTTCCTGGCGGTGGTGGTGGGTGGTTCCCTCACCCTGTACGCCTTCAGGGCGCCGGCGGTGAGCAGTCGGGTCGGTTTCAGTTGGGTATCGCGTGAAACCCTGATACTGCTGAACAATGTGTTCTTTCTGGTGGCCACCCTGACCGTATTATTCGGCACACTTTTTCCCCTGATGATGGATGCGCTGGGCCAGGGTAAATACTCTGTGGGGCCACCGTATTTCAACGCTGTGTTTGTGCCGTTAATGGCCTTGCTGGTGCCCTTTATGGGCCTGGGGCCGGTCTCTCGCTGGAAGAGCGACTCGCCGCAGCGTTGGCGGGCTGAGCTGGGCGTGCCGGCTGTTGTCGCGCTGGTTTGCGGTGTCACCTTCCCGCTGCTGGGAGAACACTACAACGTGTGGGTCGCACTGGCGGTGGTGCTGTCAGCCTGGCTGGTGCTGGGTCTGTTCAAGGACCTGTGGTACCGGGTGCGCAGTGCCGCCACTCTCACCAGGGGGCTGCGCCGCGTGACGCCCAGCTACTGGGGCATGTTTATGGCGCACCTGGGCTTTGCCGCGTGTGTCACGGGCATCGTGGCCACCAGTCAGTACAATATCGAACACGACCTGAAAATGAGCCCGGGTGAGAGCGAGGTGTTAGCCGGCTATGAGTTCCGCTTTATAGAATTAGTGCCAGTGCGCGGACCCAACTTTGTAGCCGATGAGGCGCGCTTCGAGGTGCTGCGCGACGGCCAACTGGTGGCCAGGCTGGCGCCCCAGAAACGCCGCTATCTCGCCACCGGTTCCGTTATGACCGAAGCCGCCATCGACGCCGGGACTGTTCCGGGATTTGTATGTCGCCATGGGTGAACCCATTGGCCAGGACGGCGCCTGGGCCATGCGACTGCACTACAAACCCATGGTGCGCTGGATGTGGCTGGGGGCTATTCTTATGGGCCTGGGCGGGTTTACCACCGCACTGGACAAGCGCTATCGGCGCCAGCGCAGTACGGCGCGCACATCCGGCCGGGAGGCGTTACATGGGGTCTAGACTCAAGCTGTTTGTACCGCTGATACTCTTCGCGGTGCTGGCCCTGTTCCTGTTCCGGGGTCTGGAGCTGGATCCGCGGGAGATGCCCTCGGCGCTGATCGATAACCCGCTGCCGGAATTTAGCCTGCTCAGCCTGGGGCAGGATCAGCTGATATCACGTAGTGATGTGGTAGGCCGGGTTGTGCTGCTCAATGTGTGGGCTACCTGGTGCGTGTCCTGTCGCGTGGAGCACCCCTATCTCCACCAGCTGGCGGATCGGGGAGTGCCCATTTACGGCGTTAATTACAAGGACGATGATGCCGACGCACTGCGCTGGCTGGGATCAACTGGGCAACCCTTATGTGGCCAATATCGTCGACAGTGAAGGGACCCTGGGGTTGGACCTGGGTGTTTACGGTGCACCGGAAACCTACCTGGTGGACGCGGCCGGTGTCATTCGCTATCGCCATGTGGGTGTGGTGGACGACCGGGTCTGGCGGACCATCCTGCAGCCGCTTTATGAGGAGTTGAGCGCGGGAGTTGGTGGCCAATGAATTTACTGCGCTGCGCCCTGGTATGTGCCCTGGTGTTCGTCGCCGGTCAGGCACTGGCTGTTATCGAGACCTATGAGTTCAGTAATCCCGAGCTGGAGTTGCGCTACCGCCAGCTCAGTGCCGAGCTGCGTTGTCCCAAGTGCCAGAACCAGAATATCGCCGACTCCAATGCGCCGATCGCCCAAGACCTGCGCAAGCTCCTGTACCAGCAGCTTGAGCGGGGTGCTTCCGACGAAGAAATACTGGACTATATGGTGGCCCGCTACGGCGAGTTCGTGCGCTATCGCCCGCGGTTCAGTGGCGCTACCGCGATTCTGTGGCTGGCCCCGGCGCTGTTATTGTTTATCGGGCTGGTTATTGCCTTTCTCACCCTGCGTTCACGTCGAAGCGGCACCGCATCGGCTGCATCGGAACTTAGCGCCGATGAACAGCAACAATTGCAGGCCCTGCTGGATAAAACGGAGAAGGATTCTTGACCACGTTTATCATTGCCTGTGGTGGCCTGGTATTGCTCAGCGGACTTTTTTACCTGTTTCCCAAAAAACGCCCGGGGGGCATGGATGAGGATCTGGCGCAGGCCAATCTTCAGTGGTTTCGACTGCGTGAGGCTGAGTTGGCGCGGGAGGGCAACGACGCCCTGCAGGGCGATGCCCGGCTGCGCCTGCTGGAGGATGAGCAGCAACATGCGCCGGTTGTTACGCAGACGCCGCCCGGCCAGTCCTTTCCTGTGTGGCTATTACTGCCCCTGGTCGCGCTTGCCTCATCGGGCCTGTACTACGTACTTGGCGCCGCTCCGGATGTGATGATCGTGCGACAGCTGGAGAATCTGCAGGGACAGCACCAGCCCCGGAGGACATGCAGCGTTTGATGCAGGATATCGAGGGCGCGCTCCGCGCAGCGCCCGGACAACCTGCATTATGTGGCGATGCTGGGCCGTTACTATATGGGCCAGCAGGACTATGCGAGAGCGGCGCAGACCTATGGCGCCCTGGCCCAGGATGCGCCGCAGGATTCCCAGGCCCTGGCCTATGCGGCCCAGGCGGAGTACCTCGCCTCTGGTCGCACCTTGAATGACGCTACCCGCATGAAGGCCGAACAGGCCCTGGCCATTGATCCCGCACCAGCGCACGGCGCTGGGGCTGTTGGGCATGGCCTCCTTTGAGCAGCAACAGTATCGCGCGGCGATCGAGTACTGGCAGCGCCTGCTGGCGACCGAGACAGCTGATTCCCAAAGCGCGCAGATGATCGCCTCCGTGATTAGAACGGCACAGGAGAAACTGGGTGTGGCCGGACAGGAGGAGATCCTGCCGGGGGCTGCCATGCCCGCGACCGGTGACGTTGCGCCTGCTGTAACAGGGGGAACCGCTGTGGCCGGGGCGGGCGTCACCGTGCGAGTCGCTCTGCCGGAAGGAGGCGCGGTTAATCCTTCGGATACGGTGTTTATACTGGCGCGCAATGCCGCATCAGACAGCCGTATGCCAATTGCCGTGCAACGGCTGCAGGGCAGCCAGTTGCCCATTACCCTGCGCCTGGATGACAGTAATTCCATGGCGGGCCAGAAGTTGTCCGAGACCGAGTCGATCGTGGTGATCGTTCAGGTGTCCCCGGATGGTCGCCCGGGGGAGGCCGGCGCCAGCTGGCTGGGGCAGGCGGGGCCCCTGGCGCCCAGTATGGAAACCGAGCCTCTGGATATTGTGCTGCGGGCCAAAGGCAGCTGATCGCACAGCAAAAACACCCCTACTGCGCAGCGGAGCCGATACTGCATACCTGATGTATGAAATTCGCGTTGAGGCTAATTCTTTGCTTTTCTCCGATTCAGGTATAGTGTTGTTCGATTAAAGCCTATACACTACATCTTGTGTTCCGGTGTCAGGGCAAATTACGTAAAAACCGGCATAAATCTATAAAAAACAGCAAGATACAGTAGATACTTAAGGTTATATGCGACTAAAGTCTATCAAGCTGGCGGGTTTCAAGTCCTTCGTCGATCCCACGACGGTCAATTTTCCGAGCAATATGTGTGCTGTGGTCGGCCCCAATGGCTGCGGGAAATCCAATATTATCGATGCGGTACGTTGGGTGATGGGGGAGAGTTCCGCCAAGAATCTGCGTGGCGAATCCATGGCGGATGTCATCTTCAACGGCTCGGTCAATCGACAGCCGGTGGGGCAGGCCTCTATCGAACTGATCTTCGATAACAGTGATGGCGGTGTCGGTGGCGAATACGCCAGCTATGCGGAGATCGCCATCAGACGCCTGGTGAGCAGGGAAGGCCAGTCCGAATACTTTCTCAACGGCACCCGATGCCGTCGTCGCGATATCACCGATATTTTTCTGGGCACGGGCCTGGGTCCGCGCAGCTACGCCATTATCGAACAGGGCATGATCAGCCGCCTGATTGAATCCAAACCAGAGGAACTGCGCGTCTTTATCGAGGAGGCGGCGGGTATTTCCAAGTACAAGGAACGACGCAAGGAAACCGAGAGCAGGATGCGTCGCACCCGGGAAAATCTCGAGCGCCTGACCGATTTGCGCGATGAACTGGAGCGGCAGTTGCAGCATTTGCAGCGCCAGGCACAGGCGGCGGAGAAATATACCGAATTCAAAGCCCGGGAGCGCGACCTCAAGGCCCAGTTACAGGCGCTGCAATGGCAGGAACTGGACAGTCAGATCAAGGCCGCCGCCCAGACGATAGGCGAGTTGGAGGTCAAACTGGAAGCTGTCCACGCCGAGCACCAGCAAGTTGACACCGCTATCGAGCAGCACCGGGTGGATCACACGGAACGCACCGACGTATTCAATAAGGTGCAGGCTAGCTATTATTCCCTGGGGTCTGAGGTCGCCAGAATAGAGCAGACGATCAAACACCAGCAAGAGCGCGGGCATCAGCTGAACGAGGACCTGCGGCAAACCAGGGCCAATCTGGATGAGTCTGAAAGCCATCTGGGTGATGATCGTGACAAGCTGGCAGCCTGGGAAATGGAGGTTGAAACCCTCACTCCCGAACTGGAGATGCTGCAGGCCGTGGAGGAGGCATCCGCCGAGGCCCTGCTGCAGGCTGAAGAAGCCATGCACAACTGGCAGCACCGGTGGGATGAATTCAATCAACACGCGGCGGAACCACGGCAGCAGTCCGAAGTGCAGCAGTCGCGCATCCAGCACCTGGAGCAGGTGCTGCAGCGTATCGCGAATCGCACACGGCAGTTGGAAGAGGAAAAACAGGGGCTGGCATCGGGTCCGGCGGACACAGAGATCGAAGCCCTGGGCGAGCAACTGGCCGAAATCGAACTCACCATGGCGGAGCTCGAAGATCGCAGTGAAACCCTGGTACAGACACTGGCGTCTACCCGTGACAACAATACCAGCCAATCTACCGACCTGAACCAGGTGCGCTTGCAGTTGCAGAAAATGCGCGGGCGCCAGGCCTCTCTGGAAGCCCTGCAACAGGCGGCCATGGAAGACGGCAACAAGGCCGTGGGCGAATGGCTGCAGGCACAACAGATTGCCGACAAGCCCCGCCTGCTGGAACAAATGCATGTGGACGATGGCTGGCAGTTGGCGGTAGAGACCGTGCTGGGTGATTACCTGCAAGCCGTTTGTGTTGATGACATCGGTCAACTGGGTCACTTGCTCGGCAATCTGGAACAGGGCCAGTTGCTGTTGGTGGAATCTACCGGCGATGAGCAGCATTCGCCGCTGTTACTGGCGTCAAAGGTCCGCAGCGCCGGCCGGGCGGCTGCATTGTTGTCCGGTGTGCGCGTTGCCGATGATTTGAGCCTGGCCATGGCGCAGCGCTCGTCACTGGCCGCGCACGAATCTATTATTACCCGTGATGGCGTGTGGCTGGGGCCGAACTGGTTGCGGGTGACACGTCTGGCGGATGAACAGGGCGGCGTCATCCAGCGGCAGCAGGAGCTGGAATCCCTGGGGCTGAGACTGCAGACAGAAGAGCGGCACGAAGGGCAGTTGGAGCAGGCTCTGCTGGAATCCCAGGCTGCGCTCAAACGTCTGGAAGAGCAGCGTCAGGACTGTCAGCGCGAATTACAGGCCAGTACCCGGCAGCACGCCGAGGCCAGCGCGCAATTGTCTGCGCATCAGGCCAAGGTTGAACAGATCAATGCGCGGCGCGAGCGCATCAATGCCGAAATAGACGAGTCGAGAACGCAATTTGGCGAGGAGCAGGAGGCGATGGCCGAGTCGCGTCAACTGCTGTCCGCGGCGATCGAGAGTATGGAAGCGGACTCCCAGCGGCGTGAAGATTTGCTCTCGGCACGGGATCAAACGCGCGGTACTCTTGACAGCACCCGACAAAAAGCTCGCCACGACAAAGATGGAGCGCACCAGATCGCGATGCGTCACCAGTCCCTGCAGACCCAGCTCAATGCTATGCGTGAATCCATAGCGCGCACCGACCGGCAGGTCACCCAGTTACGCGAGCGCAGGGACAGTCTGAGTGCCAGCCTGAACGCAAATGACAACCCCCTGGAAGAACTGCAGACGCAGCTGGAAGAGCAGCTGGAATTGCGTTTGCAGGCCGAGGGCGAACTGGGCGACGCGCGGCAACTGGTCGCCGATGTGGACTATCAGTTGCGTGAGGCGGAACAGCAGCGCGCGGCCATCGAGCACCGGGCTGAAACTGTGCGCACCGATCTGGAGCGGCAACGTATTGGCAACCAGTCCCTGCAGGTTCAGCGCGAGACTATTGTGAAGCAGTTGACCGAAAGTGAGCACCAGGTGGAAGACGTATTGGAGAATATGCCCGAGGGTGCCAACGAGCCCGAGTGGCAGCGCTCACTGGAGCAAATGGCCAACCGTATAGCACGCCTGGGGCCAATCAACCTGGCAGCCATTGACGAGTACGATCTGCAGTCTGAACGCAAAAACTACCTGGACGCCCAGAATGAAGATTTGGCGACCGCACTGGATACCCTTGAATCAGCCATCCGAAAGATTGACAAGGAAACACGCAATCGCTTCCGGGATACCTTTGAGAAGGTGAACATCGGTTTGCAGGATCTGTTCCCCCGGGTATTTGGTGGTGGTAGCGCCTATCTTGAAATGACCGGTGACGACCTGCTCAATACCGGTATTACTATCATGGCGCGTCCCCCCGGCAAAAAGAACAGTACAATCCATTTGCTGTCTGGCGGTGAGAAAGCGTTGACAGCAATAGCACTGGTGTTTTCCATTTTCCAGCTCAATCCGGCGCCGTTTTGTATTCTGGACGAAGTCGACGCTCCACTGGATGATGCCAATACGGGTCGCTACGCGCGACTGGTGAAAGAGATGTCTGACAAAGTGCAGTTCATCTTTATCACGCACAACAAGATTTCTATGGAGATTGCCGATCAACTGATGGGTGTGACGATGCATGAGCCCGGCGTATCGCGCCTGGTATCGGTGGATGTGGAAGAGGCTGCGGAACTGGCGGCGAGCTGAGGACAAACGGATAAAGCGGTTTGGGATTGATGGACTTAACAATACGTGACTGGATGGTCATTATCGGGGTTCTCCTGATAACGGCCGTACTACTTGATGCCTGGCGCAGAGTGCGCAGTGAACGCCGCCCGCGGGTAAAGGTGAAGCTGGCGGAACCCGGGGAGACCACAACGGAGCGCGACGCCGACCTGGCATGGCTTAAAGAGCTGCCCAATGGCGGTGCCCGGGTAATTGAGCGCGGCGATCTGTTGCGAGCGGCAGGCCTTGCGCCCACTGCAAGCGGGCGCAAGCGTGAACAGCAAAACGACTCCACAGCGCCTGCTTCTGCAGCCCGTAAAAAAACAGAACAACCCCCGTCGGATGAGGTGGAGCTGGTTGCCGGTATGAGCTCTGCGGATTCTGACGATGAGCTGGGGAACATGGATTGGTTGGACGGCATGGGCGCAGGGGACACGGCCGCGCCGGAGCCTGAAGCGGAGTCGGAAGCCGGCAGGCTGCCGCGGGATATCGACCCGGAAGTCTTTATGCTCAATGTCGTTGCGCGCAAATCGGACGGATTTCGCGGCGCGGATATTCTGCATATCCTGTTGGCCTGCGATCTGCGCTTAGGCGATATGAACTTTTTTCATCGGCACGAGTTCGAAGCGGGCCGCGGTGCGATCCAGTTCAGTGTTGCCAATATGATGCAACCGGGTGTATTTGACATAGACAATATGGCAGATATGAATACACCCGGTCTGGTGTTCTTTCTCACGCTGCCGGGGCCTGAAGACATGATGAAGGCCTTTGATTATATGTTGGAGACCGCCCAGGCGGTATCGCGCAATCTCGGCGGTGATGTACTGGACGAATCGCGCAGCGTGTTGACCAGGCAGACTTTGGAGCATTGCCGGCAGCAAATTCGCGACCTGGAGCGGCGCCTGCTGGCCAAGGCACACTAACCATCCGTGGATATAGCGCTGGAAGTCGAGACTCTGCGCGAGCAACTCGACGCCTGGAACTACCAGTACTATGTGCTGGACCAGCCCACGGTACCCGATGCGGAATACGATCGCCGCATGCGTCGCCTGCTGCAACTGGAGGCGTCTCACCCGCAGCTGGTGCGCCCCGATTCACCGACCCAGCGCGTGGGAGCCGTGCCCCTTGCACAGTTCAGCCAGGTTTCACACGAAGTTCCCATGTTGTCACTGGACAATGCCTTTGATGCGCTGGATATGCGCGACTTTAATCGACGGCTATTGGACCGCTTGGGCGGTACGCCGGAACAGCTGGAGTTCGCCTGTGAGCCCAAGCTGGATGGCATCGCTGTCAGCCTGTTATATCGCGATGGCCAGCTGCAACGCGGCGCCACTCGCGGCGACGGCACCACCGGTGAAGATATTACCCTCAATGTGCGCACCATCCCCTCAATTCCCCTGCATCTGCGCGGTGATGGTTATCCAACATTGCTGGAGGTGCGCGGGGAGATTTATATGCCCAGTGCCGGTTTCGAGCGATTGAATGCCCGGGCGCGTGAGCAGGGCGAGAAGACCTTTGTCAATCCACGCAACGCCGCCGCGGGCAGTTTGCGTCAACTGGACGCCCGGGTGACGGCACAGCGGCCGCTTGAAATGTGCTGTTACGGGGTGGGCCTGGTGGAGGGCGGGACACTACCCGATTATCATGCCCAGGTGCTGGATTGCCTGCAGGCGTGGGGGCTGCGCATTAATGCCGAGTCAGCAGTAGTGTGCGGTATCGAAGCCTGCGACGACTACTACGAGTCCCTGGCCGCGCGTCGGAAAAGCCTGCCCTATGACATCGACGGCATCGTATTCAAGGTCAACGACCTGGCTTTGCAGCAGCGCCTGGGGTTTGTGTCACGGGCACCTCGTTGGGCTATTGCACGCAAGTTTCCCGCCCAGGAGGAAATGACCCGCCTGCTGGATGTGGAGTTCCAGGTGGGGCGAACCGGCGCTATTACACCGGTGGCCAGACTGGAGCCGGTATTTGTCGGTGGTGTTACCGTGAGCAATGCCACCCTGCATAACAGCGATGAGATCGAACGCCTGGGCGTGCAGATTGGCGACTCGGTTATCGTGCGCCGCGCGGGAGATGTCATTCCCCAGGTGGTCTCTGTCGTTATGGATCGTCGCCCGGTTGATGCACGGCCGGTAGTCTTTCCCACCCGCTGTCCGGTCTGCGGCTCGGCGGTGGAGCGCGAAGAAGGTGAAGCGGCGCTGCGCTGTATGGGTGGGCTGGTATGTGCCGCGCAGCAAAAAGCCGCCATCAGGCATTTTGCCTCGCGCCGGGCCCTGGATATCGAGGGTCTGGGTGACAAGCTCGTGGATCAGTTGGTGGATGAAGGCCTGCTGGAGAATGTTGCCGGGCTTTATACCCTGGAGCGGGAACGTCTTCTCGGCCTGGATCGAATGGGTGAAAAATCGGCAGACAATTTGTTGGCCGCACTGGAGCGGAGCAAGCAGACTACACTGCCCAAGTTTATCTTCGCGTTGGGTATTCGTGAAGTAGGGGAGGCCACTGCTCTGGGCCTGGCCCGGCATTTTGGTGGTTGGGAAGCGCTGTCAGTGGCGCGCGAGGAGCAATTGCTGGAGGTGGACGATGTGGGTCCGGTGGTGGCGGATCACCTGGTGCAATTTTTTGATTCCGCCTCCGGTATGGCGGTGGTAGGGGCGCTGCGGGAAGCGGGTGTCAACTGGCCTGACCTGGAGTTGGCCCCGGTAGAAGATCTGCCGCTGGCCGGGCAGACCTGGGTGGTTACAGGCAAGCTGGAAGCCCTTGGTCGCAATGACGCCAAGGGACACCTGCAGGCGCTGGGCGCCAAAGTGGCCGGTAGTGTCTCTGCCAGGACAAGCTGCGTGGTGGCCGGCCCCGGCGCTGGTTCCAAACTGACCAGGGCCGGCGAACTGGGCGTTGAAGTACTGGATGAGCAGGCATTTCTGGCACTGCTGGAAAAATACGGGATAAGGATTTGATGCGGATTTTGCTGCTGCTGTGCTGTGTACTCGCCCTGGGTGCCTGCACCACATCGCCACCGAAAAATACCGGCGATATATGCGCTATCTTTTTTGAGAAGGATGGCTGGTACGATGATGCGGAAGACGCCAGCGATGAGTGGGGCACGCCCATACCGGTGATGATGGCTATCATGTACCAGGAATCTCGCTTCCAGGCGAAGGCCAAACCGCCGCGCAAGAAAATCCTCGGCTTCATCCCCGGCCCACGGCCCTCCAGTGCCTACGGCTATAGCCAGGCCAAGAAATCGACCTGGAAAGATTACAAACGCAGCGCGGGCAGGTATGGCTCAGACCGGGATGACTTCGGCGATGCTATCGACTTCGTCGGCTGGTACAACTACCAGTCGTACAAACGCAGCGGGATCTCTCGTAAGGATACTTATAGCCTTTACCTGGCCTACCACGAGGGGCACGGTGGCTTTAACCGTGGCACTTACCGTAAAAAACAGTGGTTGATGGGTGTCGCACGGAAGGTCGAGCGTAAAGCCAATACCTACCAGAAGCAGTTGGTCGGCTGCGAGGAAAAGCTCCAAAGTGGCGGCTGGTTTTTCGGTTGGTTTTGATGTCCTGTTTTACTGCCGCCGATTTACGAGTAAGTGCCTTCATAGATGCCGCGCAGCTACCGCAATGCTATAGCCAGGCTTATAGAGTGCAACCGCAGGTAGCTGCTTCCGGGAGTTTTTTGCCTTGCAAAGGCATGCTTTATCCTAACTGAGCAAGGCAAAAAACTCCCGGAAGCAGCGGGGCGTACACACTTTTGTCTTAAGTAAGTATGCCATTCCTCTAACAATAACTATCAGGTATTGGAAAAGTAACGCTATTTGCCCGCGCGTACTGATGAAAAGCGTATTGACATGTGACACAATTCTGTCGTTTATGCATATACTGCATCGGTTAGTAAATCTTACAAATGACACAGCGAGCAGCGCCAGTGAATCCAACTGATATCAAGAACCCTGAGTATTTCCACAAGGTAGTGGATTGCCAGTACGCTTGTCCGGCCCATACCCCCGTGCCGGAGTATATTCGCCTGATCGCCGCGGAGCGTTACAGCGACGCCTATATGGTCAACTGGGAGTCCAATGTGTTCCCGGGAATCCTGGGGCGTACCTGTGACCGACCCTGCGAACCCGCTTGCCGCCGGGTGCGGGTGGAAGAGGAGCCAGTGGCAATCTGCCGGCTCAAACGTGTCGCTGCGGACAACAAGGGCGACATCACTGACCGGCTGCCCACTATCCCGAAGAGGAAGAACGGCAAGCGGATTGCATTGATCGGAGCGGGGCCCGCTTCGCTCACAGTGGCCCGAGGCCTGGCGCCATTGGGTTACAGCATCGATATCTACGACAACCAGTTCGCCGGCGGCGGTATGATGCGCAGCCAGATTCCATCCTTCCGATTGCCTATAGAAGTGCTGGACGAGGAAGTGAATTATATTCTCGACATGGGCGTGACCACTACGTTTGATATCGAAGTCGACAGCCTGAAGGAAATACTTGGCAAGGGCTACGATGCGGTGTTTGTCGGCACCGGTGCCCCCCGCGGCAAAGGCCTGAACCTGCCGGGACTGGAAGACGCCATGGCGAATGCCTACCTGGGCATTGACTGGCTGGCCAGCGTGGCTTTTGAGCACACGGAGTCGATCGGCAAGCGCGTACTGGTACTCGGTGGCGGTAATACCGCGATGGACTGCTGCAGGACCTCCCGGCGCATGGGTGGGGAAGATGTGCGCGTGGTGGTGCGCAGCCCCTTCGAGGACATGAAGGCCTCTCCCTGGGAGAAGCAAGATGCCATGCACGAGGGTATTCCGTTCTATAACAACCATGTCCCCAAAGAGTTCGTGGTCGAGGACGGTGTGCTCAAGGGCATGAACTTTGAGAAAGTCGAGGCCGAGTATGACGAGAATGGCAAGCGCAGTCTGATTCCGACCGGGGAAGAGCTGGTGTTCATGGCAGCCGACGACGTATTGATGGCCATTGGCCAGGAAAACTGTTTTCCCTGGATAGAGCGCGATCTGGGAATCGCGTTCGACAAGTGGGACATGCCGGTAATAGACGAAGTGACGTTCCAGTCCAGCAACGAAAAAGTCTTCTTCGGGGGCGATGCGGCGTTTGGTCCGGAGAATATCATCACCGCGGTGGCCCATGGGCACCAGGCGGCCATCAGTATTGATTTGTTCTGCCGCGGTGTGGCAGTAAGCGAACGTCCATCGCCCGAGGTTGGCCAGTCGAGCCAGAAGATGGGCATGCACGAGTGGAGCTACGACAACGCGGTAGAGACAGACCAGCGTTATGTAGTGCCGCTGGCGCCGCTGGATAAAACCCTCAAGGATCGCAAGCTGGAGGTGGAACTGGGTTTTGACCCGGGTACGGGCTACAAGGAAGCCGAGCGTTGCCTCAACTGCGATGTGCAGACTGTATTCGAAGAAGTGCGCTGCATCGAGTGCGATGCCTGCATCGACATCTGCCCCACAGATTGCATCAGCTTTATCGCCAACGGGGAGGAGGGTGAGTTGCGCACCCGCCTGGTCGCGCCAGCGAGTAATCTGGCCCAGGATCTGTATGTCTCGGCGGTGCTACCCACTAAACGGGTGATGGTAAAGGACGAGGACGTCTGCCTGCACTGCGGCCTGTGCGCCGAGCGCTGCCCCACGGCGGCCTGGGATATGCAGAAATTCCTCTATAACGTGAGCAAGGCGGGGCAATCAGTATGAAACGTATAGAGTCAGTCAACGACTTCGTCATCAAGTTTGCCAATGTGAACGGCACCGGCTCAGCCAGTGCCAACAACCTGTTTGCCAAAGCCCTGTTTCGGATGGGTCTGCCGGTATGCCCCAAGAATATTTTCCCCTCCAATATCCAGGGGCTTCCCACCTGGTACGAGGTCAGGGTCAGCGAGAAAGGCTACCTGGGTCGTCGTGGTGGTGTCGACATTGTGCTGTCGGTGAACCCCCAGAGTATGGCCCAGGATATCCAGGATGTGGAACCCGGGGGCTATTTTATCTTTGACAATACCAAGCCCCTGGACCTGCGGCTGCTGCGCGACGACGTCACTATCATCGGCCTGCCGTTGACCCGTATTTGTAACGAGCAGTACGAGGACCCACGGCAGCGGCAACTATTCAAGAATGTCATCTATGTCGGCGCCCTGGCGGCATTGCTCGACATGGACTTCAAGGTGCTGACCGGGCTGGTGGCGGATCAGTTCAAGGGTAAGGAAAAACTGGTACTGCCCAATATCCATGCGCTGGAGATGGGCCACCAATACGCCAAGACGAATTTTGACTGTCCCCTTAGCATACGCGTGCAAACATCCGACAAGGTGGGTGACAAAATCCTGCTCGATGGCAACACTGCGCTGGGCCTGGGGGCGATCTACGGAGGTGCCACCGTGGTGGCCTGGTACCCGATCACACCGTCAACTTCGGTGGTGGATGCCTTCGATAAGTATGCCAAGCGTGTGCGTATCGACCCGGGCACGGGACTGCGCAATTACGCGATTGTGCAGGCAGAGGATGAATTGTCGGCCATCGGTATGGTTATCGGTGCCAGCTGGAACGGCGCGCGGTCTTTTACCGCTACCAGCGGACCGGGTCTGTCGCTGATGAGTGAGTTCCTGGGGTTGGCCTATTTTGCCGAGATTCCCACCGTGGTGTTTGATGTACAGCGGGCCGGGCCGTCAACCGGTATGCCCACCCGCACCCAGCAGTCGGACGTGTTATCCGCCGCCTACGCTTCTCATGGCGATACCAAGCAGGTACTGCTGTTTCCCTCTACGCCCAAAGAGTGCTTCGATTTTGGTGCCCTGTCCTTCGATTTGGCAGAGCGTTTGCAAACCCCCATCCTGCTGATGACCGACCTGGATCTGGGCATGAATGACAACATGTCTGAGCCCCTGGTCTGGGATGATAATCGTGAGTATGATCGGGGCAAGGTGCTGACTGCCGAGGACCTGGATAATATGGAGCGATTCGGTCGTTACCAGGATGTGGACGGCGACGCCATTCCCTATCGCACCTATCCCGGTACCCATCCCCACAAGGGCGCATTTTTTACGCGCGGCAGTTCCCGCGATGTATACGCGACCTACACGGAAAAAGGTGAAGAGTACGAGGATAATATGCTGCGCCTGATGGCCAAGTGGGAAACGATCAAGGAATATGTCCCCGGGCCTGAAATAGTCGCCTGTGGCGTGGATACCGATGATGCGGTGTTGTACTTCGGCACCAGCGAGGAATCTTCGCGGGAGGCGGTGGATTACCTGATGAAAGACGGGATTCCTCTCGATGCCATGCGCGTCAGATCCTTCCCTTTCAACCAGGAAGTGGAAGACTTCATAGACCAGCACCAGCGGGTATTTGTGATCGAACAGAACCGCGACGCGCAATTGCGCACCCTGTTGATGGCGGAATTCGAACTCGGACCGGACAAGCTGAAGTCAGTGCTGTGTTTTGACGGTACACCGATCAGTGCACGGAACATACGCAAACAAATACTGGTGATGGTGCCGGGCCACAACGTAACGCCGCTGCACCCGCAGCAGACTGCCAGCGGCGCGGGAGAATAAGCATGAGCTACCAGATACCAAAATTTCGTCACCCCGATCTGCCGGTCAATGAACTGGGCTACACCAAGGCCGATTACGAGGGTGCCATTTCCACCCTGTGCGCGGGCTGTGGTCACGACTCTATCAGTGGTGCCATTGTCAAGGCCTGCCACGAGTTGTCGCTGGAACCCCACAAGATCGCCAAGATGTCAGGCATCGGTTGCTCCTCTAAATCACCCGCTTACTTCCTGGGTAATTCCCACGGTTTCAACTCCGTGCACGGGCGCATGCCATCGGTGGTAACCGGGGCCGCCATGGCCAATCGGGACCTGATGTACCTGGGAATATCCGGTGATGGCGACACCGCTTCCATCGGTATGGGGCAGTTCGCCCACGTCGTGCGGCGCAGCCTGAATATGATATATATCGTCATGAACAACGGCTGTTACGGCCTGACCAAAGGCCAGGACTCGGCGACTGCGGATAAGGGCTCCGCCAGCAAGAAGGGCGACCCCAATCTCTTTAACAGCATCGACCTGTGCAGTATGGCGCTGCAATTGGGTGCGACTTTTGTGGCCCGCAGTTTTTCCGGAGACAAGGCGCAGTTGGTGCCGTTGATCAAGGCGGCTATGACCCATCGGGGCTTCGCATTGATCGACGTGGTCTCGCCCTGTGTGACCTTCAATAACAACCCGGGGTCCACCAAGAGTTATGAGTATGTGCGAGAACATGCCGAGGCGAGCGGCACGATTGATTTTGTGCCCATCATGCAGGAGATAAGCATCAATTACCACGCGGGTACCACCCACGAAGTGACCATGCACGACGGTTCGGTTATTCACCTGCACAAGATGTCCGAGTCCCTGGATCCCTTCGACCGCCGCTCCGCCATGATGGCCCTGGAGGATCACCGCGAAGACGGTTCCATTCTCACGGGCTTGATCTATATGGACAAAAATACCCGCGATTTGCACGAAATGCTGGAGACATCGCAGCGTCCCCTCAACGAGTTGAAAGAAGTGGACCTGTGCCCCGGTAACCGGATGCTGGTGAATATCAACGCCAGCCTGCGGTAGCAGTCCGCACTTGTAGCAGCCCTCTCTGAGGGCGAGCGCAGGAAATAAATGGGGTGTGGGAGGGACTTAATGGGAATGTGGGTGCGTCCCGCTGCGCGGTGCGGATGGAGCCACTCAAGGGCATGCCGTTTCTAACCGAGAGTGGCTCCACCCGCACCGTGCAGCGGGATCGACGCTACATACCAGATATTGCTAAAGTAAGTACCATTTATTCCATATTGTCATTTTATTGTCATAATTTCCTAATCTAATACCTCACAGGAAGAATGAGAGGTGTTTTGCTAATGACTGATCGCACCGTACTGATCGTCGACGATGAATTCGCCATTCGGGATATGCTGCGCATGGCGCTGGAGATGGCCGGCTTTCGCTGTATTGAGGCGGAAAATATCCAGCAGGCCTATACGCTGGTGGTGGACGAGCGCCCGGACATCCTGTTGTTGGACTGGATGCTGCCGGGTGGCAGCGGGCTGGAATTGCTGCGCCGCCTCAAGCGCAATGACATTGCCAGAGAGTTACCCGTGATCATGCTGACCGCCAAGACGGCGGAAGATAATGTCATACAGGGCCTGGATGTGGGGGCCGACGATTATATTACCAAGCCTTTCTCCCCGAAGGAGTTGATTGCCCGGGTAAAGGCCTTGCTGCGTCGTTCTTCCGGCGGCACTGAACATGACCGTATGCAGGTAGCAGAGCTGGTGCTGGACGGAGAGAGTCGCCGCATTTTCATCGGCGACCAGCCAGTGAACATGGGTCCAACCGAGTTCAACCTGTTACAGTTTTTTATGTCGCACCCGGAACGGGCCTATTCCCGTGGGCAACTGCTGGACCAGGTGTGGGGCGCCAATGTCTATGTGGAGGAGCGCACGGTGGATGTACATATCCGGCGACTGCGCAAAGCCCTGCAACTGCCACAGGCGGATTACAGTGATTTGATTCAAACCGTACGGGGCACAGGCTATCGATTCTCCGACCGGGGTTTGTCCTTGTGACGGTACACTGGTAATGAGTTGGTTCTCTGCGGCCACCAGAATATTTTTCCTGACGGTACTGGCCGCGGCTCTGGGTTTTTATTACGGATATCCGTTGGCTGCAGTGATCATCACCCTGGTCTGCCTGATAGCCTACTGGCTCTACCAGTTACGACGTGTGCAACTGTGGTTGCATGACCCGGTGCAGCGGCCACCGGATGTATATGGCATCTGGGGTGACCTTCTCGCCCAGATCTACCTGCACCAGCGCAGAAATAAAGAGGCGCAGGAGAGCCTGCAATCCACAGTGGAGTACTTGCAGGATTCCTTTGCCTCCATGCGTGACGGCGTGGTGATGGTGGATGAGCAGGGCGTTATCAAGTGGTTTAACAAGGCGGCGGAACCCTTGCTGGGTCTGCGCTACCCGGATGACAGGGGACAGACCTTGACCAACCTGGTGCGGGCGCCGGAATTCAATGCTTATTTTCTGGGCGGTGACTACGCCTCGCCACTGCAGTATTGTATTATTGGCGATGTGCCTTCGCACCTGCGGGTTGAAATAACCCGTTTCGGCGAAGGCGCGCGTTTGCTGTTTGTGCGTGATGTCACCGCAGCGGTTCGCATGGAGCAGATCAGGCGCGATTTTGTCGGCAATGTATCCCATGAGTTGCGCACACCCCTGACGGTTATTACCGGCTACCTGGGCACCTTCCTCACCGATACAAATGCGTTTCCCGCGCCCTACCACAAGGCCCTGCGGCAGATGGAGCAACAGGCCCAGCGTATGGAAAACCTGCTCAAGGACTTGTTGTGGCTGTCACGCATCGAAAGCGAACAGCGTGAGGGCGAGCAGGAGCTGGTGAATATCGGTGCCCTGCTGGAGGAGCTACAGGGCGAGGTTGCGCACACGAATCCCGAGTGCACTGTGGAGTTGGAGCTTAAAACGAATCATCGGGTATATGGAGACTACCGGGAACTGTACAGCGCGGTATCCAACCTGGTGAGCAACGCGATCAAGTACAGCCCTGAAAACTGCCTGGTCAAGGTCTGCTGGTGGCAACAGGGTGACAGCTGCTTTTTGAGCGTGCGCGACCGGGGAGTGGGTATCGATTCGGTTTATTTCCCACGTTTGACAGAGAGGTTCTACCGGGTCGATGACAGCCGTTCATCGGCTACAGGTGGCACTGGTATTGGCCTGGCTATAGTAAAGCATGTGGCGGCCGCACACGGCGCCCAGTTACAAATTGACAGTAAATTGGGTGAGGGCAGTACCTTTACCCTGGTTTTCCCGGTGAGAGATTAAGACCATGTTGAAGCAAGACAATTACCAACAACATATTTCAGCCAAGTTCAATGAAGAGCTGGAATCCCTCAGAAACCTGATGTTGGAGATGGGCGGTGTGGTCGAGCAGCAGCTTAGCTCGGCACTGGATGCACTGATGAAAATGGATAGCGGTGCGGCGGAACTGATTGTGAATCGGGATCGCGAAGTAAACCAGATGGAAATGGCCATTGACGATGAGTGCGCTTCCATACTCGCGCGCCGCCAGCCCACTGCCAGTGATCTGCGGCTGGTGGTGGCGATTATCAAGGTGAATACGGACCTGGAGCGTATTGGCGACGAGGCCGCCAAGGTGGCTAAACAGACTGTGCGGCTATCCGAGGACGGTATGTCGCCCAGTAGTTTTATTGAGATCCGTCACATCGGCAGCCGTGTGGCCAGCATGTTGCGTGATGCCCTGGATGCCTTCGCCAGGCTGGATGTAAATATGGCGGTGGAGGTGGTCAAGGGGGACGTTGAAGTAGACAGGGAGTATGGCAGTGCCATGCGCAGTCTCGTCACATTCATGATGGAAGACCCCAGGGCTATCGGCGCTATCCTCAGCGAAATGTGGGCCCTGCGCAGCCTGGAGCGGATTGGTGACCACGCCTGTAATATTGCCGAGCAGGTGGTGTACCTGGTGCGAGGCCTTGACGTCAGGCATGGCCGGCTGGAGGAACTGGGTGACCAGATCACGCAGCGCGATTGACGTTTTAACCTGGAAACCGCAGTTGGATCAGCCGTAGCGCCCCTCGATATAGTCGGCGGTTTCCTGACTGGCCGGCGTGACAAACATGGCATTTGTCGCCGTGTGTTCGACAACCTTGCCCATCAGCATAAAGATACACTCTTCACTGGCCCGGCGGGCCTGGGCCATATTGTGGGTCACGATCAATATGGTGTAATTATCCCGCAGTTCCCAGATAAGTTCCTCCACGGCTTCGGTACCCTTGGGGTCCAGCGCGGAACAGGGTTCGTCCATCAATAAAAGGCCGGGTTTCACCGGTATCAGGCGCGCGATACAAAGTTTTTGTTGCTCCTCCAGGGACAGTTCCGTGGCTTTGCGTTTGAGCTTGTCCTTGACCTTGTCCCACAGCAAGACCTGGCGCAGGGCATCCTCCAGGACGTCGTCCTGTTCCTGGCGTGACGGCCGTTTGCCTTCTTTGTGGATGTTGTAGCCGAACAAAACATTATCGCGAATAGATATGGGCAGGGGGTTGGGACGCTGGAATACCATACCAATCTGCTTGCGAACCTGTACCAGTTCGACGTCTTCATCGTAAATATTTTTGCCCATCACTTCGATTGAGCCGTCAATACGCACGTAGCCCAGCCGTTCGTTGATGCGATTGACACTGCGCAGAAAGGTGCTTTTGCCGCAGCCGGAGGGCCCGATAAGCGACGTGATGATGCCCTGCTTGATTTGCAGGTCCACGTCGAAAAGCGCCTGGAAGGTACCGTACCACAGGTTCAGGTCGCGGGTGTGGATGGCCGGCGCTTGCTGGGAGTGAGTGGGCATCAGCCGAACCTGCCTTCGATGTAGTCGGTAGTACGCTGGTCTTTGGCGCCGCCGGAAAACAGCGTCTGCGTATCCGCGATTTCAACACAGCTCCCTTCCAGGAAGAAGGCCGTGCGATCGGCCAGTCGATTGGCCTGTTGCACCAGGTTGGTGACCAGGATAATGGTCATTTCCTGTTTTAATTCCTTTAGCACGTCCTCAATACGCATGGTGGTTACCGGGTCTACCGCGATGGAAAACTCATCCAGCATTAACAATTTTGGCTCCTGGGACAGGGCCCTGGCGATGGTCAGTCGCTGTTGCTGGCCCCCGGAAAGAAGGCTGCCAAGGGTATTGAGGCGATCTTTTACTTCATCCCAAAGTGCCGCGCGTGCCAGGCAGCGTTCGACGATAATATCGATATCCACTTTCGATTTTACACCGCGCAGGCGTGGCGCAAATGCCACATTGTCGTAAATTGTCATCGGCAAACCCACCGGCAACGGGAATACCACACCGATAGCGGAGCGCAACGCGTAGACATTTCTCAGGTGCTTCACGTCGTGTCCAGCGAAAATAATTTCACCGCCTACCTGCATGCCTGTGGTGAACATGTCCATACGGTTGATGGACTTGAGAAAGGAGGTCTTGCCGGCATTGGCCGGGCCGATGATGCCGAAAATTTCGTTTTCATATATTTCCAGGTTCACGCCACTCAGCGCCTTTTGGCCGCTATAGCTGATCTCGAGATCTTTCACCGAGAGTATGGGCGCGGTTGTCGCCATGGAGATAGCCTCTACCACTTTTTTTGACCTCGCAGGTACATACGAAGAGCGATCGATACACTGTTCATCAGCAGCACCATGCCGATAAGAACCAGAGCCACACCAAAAGGCAGTTCCTCGGGCACACCGGGTACCTGGGTAGCGACGACAAAAAGATGCAGTGACATGGCCATGGTCTGGTCAAATACGCTCTGGGGCAGCAGGGGGGTAAAAAATACCGCGCCGGTAAACATGATTGGCGCGGTTTCGCCGGTGGTGCGGGATACTTCCAGAATGATACCGGTCAATATGCCGGTCACCGAGTTGGGCAATACCACCCGGCGTATGGTTTGCCAGCGCGTCGCGCCCATGGCCCAACAGGCCTCACGAAACGCCTGGGGAACCGCCTGCAGGGACTCACGGGTGGATACGATCACCACGGGCAGGGTCATGATTGCCAGGGTCAGGCTGGCGGCCAGGATGCTGGTGCCAAACTCAAAAAAGACCACGAAAGCGCCCACCCCGAACAGTGCGTGGACGATACTGGGAACGCCGGCCAGATTGATAATGGCCAGATTGATAATCCGGGTAAACCAGTTATCCGCGGCGTACTCGCTGAGGTAAATAGCCGCCGCGATGCCGATGGGCATGGAGATCAGCAGTGCCACCGCCACCAGCCATACCGTGCCAAACAAAGCCGGGAAAATACCGCCGGCGGTCATGCCATCGGTGGGTGCGGTGAACAGGAAGTCTATGGTGATTATCGAGCCGCCCTTGTAGATCAGCATGCCCATGATGGCCAGCACCGGAATAATCAACAACACGGTCATCATCCCGAAGATCAGGCGAAACAGTCCCTGGACTTTCTTGTCCCGGACATTTAGCGCTGTTTCGGCAAACATCGGCTTATCCATTGCGCACACCGCGCACCACGAGATCGGCCGTGAGGTTGATGATAAAGGTGATGGCGAACAGGAATATGCCGATGGTGAACAGGGCCTCATAGTGATCGGAGCCGACGGCTGTTTCACCCAGCTCAGCGGCTATGGTGGCGGTCAGGGCCCGCACCGGGTCAAAAATACTGTGGGGGATGTTTACCGAATGGCCGGTTGCCAGCAGTACCGCCATGGTCTCACCAAAACCCCGACCCACGCCCAGTAGCACGGCGCCGAGCAGGCCGTTCTTGGCCGCGGGGAACACCACCTTGAAAATCACCTGCCAGCGGGTCGCGCCCATGGCTTCCGCCGCTTCCCGATAACGATCGGGCACGGCCTTCAGGGCATCCTCCGCGATGGAGGTCATGATCGGCGCTGTCATCAGGCCGAGGATAATCCCCGCGTTGAGCACCGACAGGCCCACGGGCACATCGAATATGTCAATGATGAGCGGGTTCATGATGGTGAGGCCGATAAACCCCCATACCACAGAGGGAATAGCCGCCAGCAGTTCCACCAGGATTTTGAGAAACTCGCGAGTTTTACCGGTGGAGAATTCGCCGATAAAAACGGCGGCGCCCAGGGAGAACGGAATGGACACCAGTAGCGCCAGACCGGTCACGCTGGCCGTGCCGGCGATCAGCGCCAGAATGCCGTACTCAGGGGCATCCTCGTCACTCGGCTCCCAGTAGGGAGAGGTAAAGAACTCCACCGGGTCCATCGTGTCGAGTATGAACCCCATCCCTTCCTTGGTAACAAAGACGAAGATGCCGATCACAAAAACGACGGCGGAAATGCCACTGACGAACACGACCAGCTGTACCAGCTTGTCCATGTACCAGTCGCGATTACGGCGGTCGAAATCAGTTGTCACAGGGTGATTCATGGGCTGATCCCGGCTAGGGTGCGTCCGCGCCACGCAGCAAGTGCATGAGTTCACTGATCTGCGAACCCAGTTCGCGGTAGATGGTCTTCAGCTCTTCGCTTCCGGGGGGCTGCCCCGTGGCCAGTCCGCCTGCGCCGACATCCCACTCGATGCCCGAGGTATGAAAGGGCAGTTGCGCTAGAAAGTCGCCAACCGGTCCCTGCAGGCTGATCACCAGATGCAGCTCCGCCAGCTCGTGCTCGGTAAAGTCTATGGGCCGGGGAGTCGCCGTACTGATATCCAGGCCCAGGTCTGCGAGAAAATCCACCGTGGCCCGATCTACAGCGGCGGCGGGAGCGACCCCGGCGCTGGTGTAGATGCCGCTGCCGGGAAACGTCTTGCGCGCCAGAGCCTCTGCCATCTGGCTGGCACAGCCGTTGTCACGGTCCACAAACAGGATGTTGTAGACCTTGGGTACCTTGGTCTCTCCGGTTTGTGCGAAAACAGCTTCCTCACACAGGTTCTTGGCCTGGTCGGCGACGCGCTTGAGGTTGGTGAACACGGTAAATATGTTCAGCAGGGCAGTGGCGGTGCTCTGCTCCGGGTTATTCATCAGTTCGGCATAAATGCCGTCCAAATCGAATTCCATTTCTGTCTCGAGCACCATTGTGCCCTTGGCGAGTTCGGCGTTGAGATCGTTGAAGGCGGTAATGGCCTGCCTTAACATGGCCTGGACTTCGCTGCCAAAGCGCTCCAATTCATGGGCCATGTGGCCGCTGGGGGGCTCAGCGAGCTGCTCACAGGCCCGGGCGATGGTCACCGCGTAGTCACCAATACGCTCCAGGGAGATATTGGCCCGAATCACCGAGGACAGCAGGCGCAGGTGCTTGCCGCTGGGCAGGTGCACCGCGATAAAGGCGTGGCAGGCCGCGTCGATTTCACGCATGGTCCGGTTGATCGGGTGATCCGCCAGGATGGTGCGAGCGGCGAGCTGGTGATCGCCTTTTTGCAGTGCGCGAACAGCGTCGGCTAACCCCCGCTGCACCATGTCCGACATGCCTTTGATACGACTCTGGATCGCGCCCAGATCGCGCTCCAGCCTTTCTTCATAATGGCTCATACCAATGGCTCCAGCCGGTAATTACGAGGGCGCAGACAAGCTACCGCCCGCTGCGCGGGTTTTGGTGCAGATTCAGTCGCAGTTTATGTCACGAACGGGGGCGTAGCCCTTGGCCGCTATGATGCACTGCCCCGCATCACTCATTACCCAGTCGAGATAGGTCTTTACCGCTCCCTGCGGCGCGCCGTTGGTATACGTGATCAACGGGCGTGCGATGGGGTAGCTCTTGTCCACCGCGCTGGCGGAGGAGGGTGAGACACAGTTGGCGGGGTCGGATTCAGCGATACAGGCCATCTTGACGTGGTCCGTGGCATAAGCCAGGCCGCTGTAGCCGATGGCGCAGGGGGTTTTCTCAACCAGGTCCACCACATCCTTGGAGCCGTGCATGTCCAGGGTGCCCTGGCGGTACTTGCCTTTTTTTCCAAGGACGGCACGTTTGAAATACGCGTAGGTGCCGGAGTTGTTCTGGCGGCTGACAACGATGATCTGCTGGTCCTTACAGCCGGGTACTTCCAGGCCCAGGTCAGTCCATTTGGTGGCGCTGCCGCCGCGACCGAAGACCTCGCGCAGCTGCTCGATAGTCAGTGTGGTGGCGGGATTGGCACTGTTTAGGTAAACCGCCAGGGCGTCGTAGCCGACCACGAGTTCAACCGGCTTGATACCGTTTTTGGTGGCGAGCTCCATCTCCCTGGATTTTATCTGTCGGCTGGCGTTGGCGATATCGACCGTGCCATTGAGCAGGGCGGCAATGCCGGTGCCTGAGCCGCCGCCGGATACGGCCACGGCCACGTCCGGGGCCACGCTCTGGTAGGCCTCAGCCCACGCCTGGGCGACATTCACCAACGTATCGGAGCCCTTGTTCTGGATCTCGGTGCGTGCACTGGCCAGGGAGGTAAAAAAGACCGTGCTAAGGCACAGTGAGAAAACGGTAATCATTGAATGTCTCATATTGAATCAGAACTCCTTGAAGCAGGTTTTCAAAAACAAGGCAACGGCCTCTGGCTGTCGAAGCGAAAGCTACGCAAAGCCAAGACAAATTACAACAGCTTAATCCATTGATAGCAGAGAAAAGTTCCCGCAGCCAAGTGCTACTTGTGGCTATCGGGGATCAATTGGACTGAGACTGATAAGGATCAATATTTATCCTCTGTCACGAGCCCGGATTGAGGCGACTTGGATCGTCCGTTACGATAAGCTGACTGGCCCTAATGGACATGACCCCGGGGTCGAGTTGGTCGGTAGCTGGAGATTATGCGTCTTAAAAAACCACCTTTTCCAACCTTTTGAAATCCCTACACTTTCCACCTGAACGCCTTCTAAGTGATTGATATAACTACTATTAAAGCCTATTAATAGATTAGTACCGTTTAGCCACACTTTAGTATTGTTTCGTCCGTAAATGTGCATATAATGTGCATGGCTATGGCGGGATATTATTTGTGTATGGCCCGAAATATCTGAGCAAGTAGGGAAAATCAAAAATCTCCCAAAGTCTCCCGCCAGGGATTTCCATGCACATCATGCACATTTAAAGCAAACCCCGGAGGAGCGCCAACTCCCCCGAGGTTCTAATCACGGCATTTACTAGTTGGAGTAAACGACATGACTAAAACGGATTATACCAAGAGCTTCAAATTCACCAAGGGCAGCATTAACGCTATCCCCTCCGGCGACAAGGTGGCCTATTTCTACGATATCGAAGTCCCGAAGCTGGGCATTACCCGGCAGGTCTCCGGCAACAAATCTTTCCACGTTCGCCAGGTGGTCGATGGCAAAACCAAAAGGACTGGACTCGCCCATGGGAGGTGGCCTGATATGTCCGTCTCCCTGGCCCGAGAGGAGGCCATAAAGGAGCTAGCCCACACTGTAAGAGGTGGCAACACCATCAAGGAGAGGCAGGACGATAGGGAAGAGGAGGTGGTCACACAGTTGACTGTGGAAGATGCCTTGAAGCTCTTCGCCATTGGTAAGGTTCGCCGGGTGGGTGGGCAGAAGTTACCCCTCAAGGAATCTACGCTTTATTCCTACGAAAAGACGATCAAGAGTCTGCTGGGTGCTACTCGCTTCCAGGGTCCGATCATTACCCTGGATGAAGACACCATCAAGCGGTGTGTGGACGAAGCTAATAGCAAGACAGCGGCATCCACTGGGTGCCGGTCCCTGGCGTCTGTCTGGGACTGGTTGAGCAAGCAGAAGGACTACCGGAGAAAGCTACCCGATAACCCTGTGCGTGAGTACGCCAAGTATAACGATGGACTCCACACTGCAGCGCCCAAGCAAAGCCGGATCGGGCGCGAGGAGATGTCAGCCTGGTTCAACCAGGTGGATACAATGCCTGTGCATATCAGCGAGGCGTTCCTGTGGCTGATGTTTACCGGCAACCGTGTCGGCGAAGCACTGGCCCTGGAGTGGACGGATCTCAACTTCAAGACGCGGACCTATCGCCTCAATGATCCCAAGAACCGGCGCGACGTGGATCTTCCAATACCGCCCTATCTTTGCGACAGGCTCAAGGATCGGAGCAAACAGACGGGGCGCGTCTTCGAGATATCGGCGCGTGCATTGTGTCATTACCATACGGGTGGGTTTAAGCCCTGGACCAACCACGACTTGCGCAGGACATTCGCCGGTGTCGCTGAGAGTGTGTGCAGTTATGCCACGGTAAAGCGACTACTCAATCACACCTTCCAGGACATCACGGAGGTCTATATCGGCGAGAGTGCCGACCTGAATGCCGAGATTGAAAAAGTCGGTAATGAGATTCTCCGACTGGCAGGACGGAAGGTTGATAACGTCGTCTCAATAAGGGAGGCGTCATGATCCCCGACTGGTTGGAAGAATATCGCGAGTGGGGGCCGGATGAGGACATGTACGGAAAACTTACCGGCAAGGATAGGATTTTCGCACTGTTCCAAGAGGTCATTACGCACTACTTCTGGTTGTACTCGAACCTGGAGATCAGTGACAAACAAGACAGGCGGCTCCGTAATCAGTTCGCCCAGATGCAAATGCGACTTGATGATGGGATTAGCATTCTTAATGCCGGGCCGACTGGCGGAGCACTATCAAACAAAGCTAGAAAGATCCTGAAGGGGCTTATGGCTGAGGCCGTAAAGCATGAAAAGGCGAAGGACTCTTATGCCTACCTATTCGATAACCTGAATCAAATCGACCCATCAATATGGCAAGAAATGAAAACCGATGACCTGCGGAAGATTTGCCGCGACTACTTCAACAGGCACAAAGCGAAGTACACCCAATAAAACGTCCTAATTAATAAAGTCGAAACAACCAACTGACCGCATCCATTCTAAGGTATTAAATAGGTGTCACCCCGTTAAAACTGGTGACGCCTAATGAATACAGCTAAACCCCGAATCCTTGACCAGGATTTCCTGTCTCACAACGAGCTAGCGTCGAATCTCAACATGACGCCTGGTTCGCTATCCGCTGCCAAGTGCGCGGGTCATATCAACCTCCCTGAATACAAAGTCGGACGCCGGAAGTATTACAAGATTTCCGATGTGCGCCTGTACCTGGAAACTTTGCGGAGGGAGCCTGCGTGATGGCTGAAATAGACTTGAGAGACCTTCCGAAGAAGAGCACGAAAATTCTGACCGACACAGCGATCAAGTTTATTGACGCCTTCACCATAAACAGGGGCCGCCGCCCGGAAGAAATACACCTAACCGGCAACCAGTGGGACGCACTGGAAGCCGCATTAAAAGCCAAAAAGCGCGCCATTAAGGGCTGCACCTTTAAAGGCATTCCACTCAAGAGGGCCGCGTCATGAGGTGGCATGTATTAGCGCTGCGGCTAGATAAGCCTGAAACCAAAGTACTGTCGAAACTGGCTCACGAACTGGCCTCGATGGAGGTGGTGTTATACGACGAGTATAGCGACCTGCACGACTGCCTTGATGCT
>PVMK01150526.1_pt1 | contig 38510 bp, 36 predicted proteins | sample 1853481 | NCBI WGS metagenome assembly PVMK01 (sample SAMN08533507, study PRJNA380276) | Marine sediment metagenome, whole genome shotgun sequencing project.
CGCATCATCCGCGACCGAGGCTCAGGTTCGTCCAGTTCGGCAACGGCTGGTGGACCGACCATCGTGGCCATTGGGTCTGTCATGGAAGTTGCCTGGTAACCAGAGTGACTGTGCTGCCGAACATGATGACTTGTCCTGGCTTGAGGAGCACTGGATCACCGCCAAGACGCGCGCCATCGACGAACGACCCATTTGTGCTCCCTTTGTCTTGGAGGAGGAATCCTTCATCACCTTGGGTGAAACTGGCGTGATGGCGCGATACTTCTGGATCTTCGATAACGATATCCGAAAGTGGGTCGCGGCCTACCGTCAATAGATCTACTTCCAATGGAAAAATTTGCCCCGGTCTGGGACCTTTGCGGACTACGAGTTGATACAGTTGATTTGTCACGTTATTTATCCTTAACAATATTCTCGAGGTACGATGGCAGAAAGCTTGACAAATTCATTTTACACGATTTATCGGTCTTGACCAAACTCTTGGCGTCCTTTCACCTATTTATTGTGGCTGCGGCGTGCTTTTCGAACTACTAAGTACCACAATGATTTCGCATCTTCTATATCCAAGGCAAAGACAGCAGCCAAATAAGTCGCCAGCCCACAAAGACTTGCTGTCAACACAATGACAAATTTGCCCAGAAAGGTATTGTTGGGGACCAATGTCTCGACCAAATATGCAGCGCCAAAGGCGACTATACCAGTTACCAGGGACGCGATGAGTGATTTAAACAAACTCGGTGCGATCCGGTAGCCGGCCAGACCGCCTAGTTGCCTTTGAAATATCAATAGCATAATGGCTGTGTGAACAATATGTTTAACTGCGTCAGCCACCATCAGGCTAAGCAGTCCTAGAGGTTTGAGCAAGAGGGCTGCAGTGGCTATGTAAATGATGATACTGATTACGCCAACAAGAGCAGGTCGCCAGGTATCCTTCCTCGCATAAGAGGCGAAAACAAGCATTTGATCGACGGCGGCAAAGCCCAGTCCAACAAGATAAACGCGTAGGACTCGGGCAGTAATTTCGGTGTCTGCTGCTGTAAAAGCGCCGTGCTCCAGGATTAAGGCAATAATTGGCTGGGCCAGGACGAATAGGCCGACCGCGGCCGGGATGCCTAGGATGATCACGAGTCTCAGGCCACCGGCCAGGGTTTCCTTGTATTCGTTTAATTTCTCCGCCGCGTCGGGGGCATGATCTTTAGCCGCTGCCTGGTAGGCGGAGGCCAGGCGAGATAGCGTCGGCAGCGTGGCGACAGAGAGTGCCGTTACAACCAACCCGAGGGGGAATTGGTATAGAGTCGTCGCGTATGTCATGTAGGTGACAGAGTTGTCTCCTGTCGTGATTGCCAGGTTGTAGCTGATCCAGATGGCTATTTGATTAACCAAGAGGCCGATGACGATGGGTGTGTACAGTATGATAATGCGCCGAACTGCCGGATGCCGCCAATTGAAATCGATGCGGAATTTGCCATCTCGCAAGCCTGATAATTGCATTACCACCTGGAGAATCGAACCTAAAAGCAGGCCCCAAACCAGGCTGCTAATCTTGTCCGGCCGGAGCAGGGCCACGACGACAATGGTTCCGTTAAATACGGCTGTCGTGAACGCGGGCAAAGTGAATCGTCTAAGGGAAAGTAGCACACCGGTAAGAATGCTGGCGATGCTCAGAAAGAGAACGGCCGGTGTTGCAAGGCGCATCAACTGGACCGTAATCGGCAGAAGTCGCGGATCGTCAAAATTACGAGCGCCTGCCAGCGAAGCAATCAAAGGGGCCAGGAGTTCGACGAGAATAACCAGGACGATCAGAATAATCGTGGCCAGGCTTAAAAGTATGCTGACTACCCTCCAAAGTTCGGGTCGTCTCTCTTTGGATGAGTAATCGCTAAATACCGGGACCAGGGATGAACTGACCATCTCGCCACCTGAGATCAGGTTGAAGAGAGTCATGGGCACCAGCACCGCGACAGTATAGGCTGCCAGCAGATCAGAGGTACCAAACATATTAGATTTAACGATCTCGCGCAGAAGACCCAGTATGCGGCTGACCACACTACCAATAGCTAGTACTGCCGCCGCGCGAACGATGGCAGGATCGTCGCTTAAAGTGGCTGGAATATGGGTCTGTTCGGCCGGGGATACGTCGGATGGTTCAATCACTGATAGGTTTCCACTTTCAGGGGCATTCTAGCTGATGGATCTGGGGATAGCAACCCGCCTCGTCGACGCCTCACCGATGCCTGACCTACGTAAACCGGTATCAGGTACAACCGATGATGGATTTACAATAACCAAGGAGCACGTCCAGTAGTAATCATGATCACTCGCAAGGCCCCTGCCCGTCAAGTATAATCGCATTATCCTGCAACGAATAGTAAATTTTCCCCTGGCCCGGTTATATTCAATAGTGGAGATGTTTGATTAATGTACGATAAAGATAAGTTGGCTGAACTGGCGGAACAGAAAGAGAGGTGGGAGGAAACGACGCTACAACGCAACCTGGCGCGTTTTCCCGAACGGCGTGATAAGTTCACAACTACTTCTGGAGAACCTATCAGGAAGCTGTACACGCCTCTTGACGTGGCCGATCTTGATTACCTTGGCGACCTCGGTATGCCGGGAGAATATCCCTTGACCAGGGGTGTTCATCCGACACTGTATCGCGGCCGGCCATGGACGATGCGCATGTTTGCCGGTTTCGGAACGGCCGAAGAAACGAACGAACGTTACAAGTATCTTATGAAACAGGGCAATATGGGTCTCTCTGTCGCCTTCGATTTGGCAACGTTAATGGGTTATGACACCGATTCACCTGAAGCATTAGGTGAATTTGGTAAATGTGGGGTGGCCGTCAGTAGCTTGCGTGACATGGAGTTGCTTTTTGACAACATCCCCTTGGACAAGGTTAGCACGAGCATGACCATTAATGGTCCGGCTGCAATTACCTGGGCGATGTATATTGTGGCGGCCGAAAAACAGGGCGTGCCTGTTGAGAAGCTTCAGGGTACGTTACAAAATGACATCCTGAAAGAGTACATTGCTCAGAAGGAGTATATCTTCCCGCCACGACCGTCAATGCGATTGGTTATAGATACAATCGAATATGGCTCAAAATACCTGCCACTTTGGAATACGGTATCGATAAGCGGCTATCACATTCGAGAAGCGGGATCGACTGCTGCCCAAGAACTGGCTTTCACCTTGGGTGATGGTCTCGAGTATGTGCGTTGGTGCCTTGAACGGGGTATGGAAATTGACGACTTTGCTCCACGATTAAGTTTCTTCTTCAACTGCCACAATGATTTCTTTGAAGAAATAGCAAAGTTTCGCGCCGCACGCCGTATTTGGGCCCGGGAAATGAAAGAAACTTATGGTGCAAAGAACTCTCGCTCTTGGCTTCTCCGGTTTCATACACAAACCGCGGGCGTTTCACTCACGGCCCAGCAACCTCAAAATAATATCGTTCGAGTCACGATTCAAGCTCTCGCGGCCGTGCTTGGCGGAACTCAAAGCCTTCATACCAATAGCATGGATGAAGCCTGGGCGTTGCCCAGTGAAGAAGCGGTAACCGTTGCGCTTCGAACCCAACAGATTCTTGCCGAGGAGAGTGGCGTTATAAACACGGTTGATCCCCTGGCGGGATCGTTTTTTGTTGAGCATGAAACAAATAAAATAGAGCAGCAAGTGTATAGCTACTGGGAAGAAGTGGAAGCCATGGGAGGGGTATTGCCCGCAATTGAGAAAGGATTTTACCAAAGCGAGATATCCGATGCCGCCTATCGGTATCAGCGGGAAACTGACGATGCCGAGCGGATCGTCGTTGGCGTAAATGGCTACAGTGATCCCGAGGAGGATCTGCAGATACCCATTTTGGCCATGGATCCCCAAGGATATGAACGGCAGGTGGCAAGATTACAACAAATCCGCCAGGAGCGGGACCCCGATCAAGTCAGTGAGAAGCTCAATGCCTTGCGGAATGCGGCCGAGGGCGAAAAAAATACGATGCCGTATATCATCGAGGCTGTTCGCGCCTATGCGACGCTCGGTGAAGTTACCGACATATTTCGCCAGGTATTTGGCACCTACATAGAGTCGAATTGGATTTGATTTCTCCTAGCAGATAGTAGCGAAAGGGGATGGGAGGTTTATGAGCAGCGAATGGTATCAAGAAGCTGTCTTCTATGAGCTGTATCTCCGTGCTTACTGTGATAGTAATGGAGATGGCCATGGTGATTTCAGGGGAGCGATCACGAAGCTTGACCATATCCAATCGCTCGGCGTTGATTGCGTTTGGATATTGCCCATGTATCCCTCTCCGTTGATGGATGATGGCTACGACATCGCTGACTATCGTAACATTCATCCCCAGTATGGGACGCTCGATGATTTCAAAGCCTTTGTAGACGCTGCCCACGAACGCGGTCTACGAGTCGTCACCGACCTGGTGATGAATCATACTTCTGATCAACATGATTGGTTTCAGACGGCCCGCACCGATCCCGATTCCCCCTACCATCATTATTACGTCTGGAGTGATACAGGGCAGGAATACCCAGACGCCCGGATTATCTTCCGTGATTATGAAGAGTCTAATTGGAGCTTTGATGATTCGGCCGGGAAATATTTCTGGCATCGTTTCTACCGGACTCAGCCTGATTTGAACTATGATAACCCAGCAGTGCGCCAGGAGATGCTTGACATCATGCGCTTCTGGTTGGATATGGGCGTAGATGGTTTTCGCGCAGACGCGATTCCATACTTGTACGAGCGGGAGGGGACTAATTGCGATAACCTCCCTGAAACCCATGCATTTCTCAAGCAAGTCAGAAAAATAGTGGAGCAAGAATACCCGGATGCGGTTATGATTGCCGAAGCCAATCAATGGCCTGAAGAGGTGGTTGAATATTTCGGTGATGGTGATGAATTCCACATGTGCTTCCATTTTCCGGTTATGCCTCGTCTTTACATGGGTCTGAAACAAGGCAACAAGCAGCCCATTTTGGACATTTTGGCTCGAACTCCTGAGATCCCCGTTGGAACGCAATGGCTGACTTTTTTGCGCAATCATGATGAATTGACTTTGGAAATGGTTACTCCCGAGGAAAGGCGGTGGATGTGGGACCAATATGCGCCAGAGCCACGAATGCGACAAAATTTAGGCATCCGACGGCGATTGGCGCCGCTACTGGACAATGATAAGCGGCGCTGGCTTCTGCTTAATGCGTTGTTATTGTCGCTGCCGGGGACACCCATCATCTACTACGGTGACGAAATTGGCATGGGCGACAATATTTGGTTGCCGGACCGGCACGGCTGCCGGACACCAATGCAATGGTCGGTCGAGAAGAATGCCGGTTTTTCATCAGCGGATGAGACATATCAACCCGTTAATGATGACCAGACCTTTGGGTACAGACAAGTAAACGTGGCCCAGCAGCAAGAGGACCGCGAATCCTATTTGTGGGCTATGCGTTTTTTGGTAAATGCCAGAAAGGGACATGATGCGCTGCGCAAGGGTAGCATGAGGGTTATTCCAAATGACAATCCGGCGATATTGGCTTACTGGCGAGAATTTAGTGATGAACCTGGTGATGGGAACGAAATTGAGACCCCGTTGGCCCAGAGGCAAATCCTTTGCCTATTTAACCTTAGCAATCAACAACAGTCGATGACGCTTGATATGCAGGCTTATCGGGGAAGGGAGCTGACGGACTTGTTGTCTCAGGAAAGGACCTTATTGACTGAATGGCCCGTGGTTAAGATCCTGGCTCCCTACTCAAGCCATTGGTTGCGGCTTGATTTGTAAAGCGGAGTTCTAGCGGCGTCTTCCGCCGGTCAACAAGAGTAAGTAGTACAAAAATTGGCCGACAGCGGCGACTGCGGCCGCAACATAGGTCAATGCGGCCGCATCCAGTACTTTGTTGACGCCATTAATCTCGTTACCGATTAACACCCCATTACCCACCAACAATCTTTTTGCTCGTTTGGAAGCGTCTAACTCAACGGGCAACGTAATCAGCGTAAAGATGACCGCAATGCCGAACAGAACCAGGCCCGCCCAGGCCAAGGCCGTAAACTGAAACAAGAACCCCAGAATAAATATCCAAGGGGCGAGCGAACTCCCGAATCGGGCAGCCGGAACGATTGCGCTCCGGATCTGAAGCGGAAAATAGCCACCGGCGTGTTGCAGGGCATGCCCCATCTCGTGGGCGGCCACACCGGCCGCGGCGATACTGGGCTGATGGTATACATCTGTACTTAGTCGGAGCACACGCTTGCGAGGATCGTAATGATCGCTCAAGTAACCCTTACTCTCTTCGATCTGGATGTCGTATAGCCCTTGAGAATCCAATAAAGACCGGGCTACCTGGGCGCCGGTGACGCCCCGTGCAGTGGTCACTTTGCTGTACTGTTTGAAGGCGCTCTTTACCCGGGAACGGGCCCATAGCCCTAGAAGCAAGCCTGGCAAGGCAAAGATCAGCCAAAGCGGATTGAAAAACATCATTTAAAGTTTTCTAATTTTTGGGGTGAGTTATTTTAATGGTGGCAGGCTTGAGTTGGTTCTCCATCCTGTTCCTTAGGAAACGAGTGAAGGCGAACAATGTAATTCCCACTATCCAGCCCGGGAAAAGTAGAATTAGCGGATTTTGAATGGATAACATTTTTACTACTTCCTTGGGTTAGGCGAATGTCATTTAAGATCCGTAAGGGACCAACAACCATATTTTTGCATTCGCTACAGCTACGATTTATAGCCGACTACACAAGACGTAGCAGGATTCTGGCATAGTTCACCTCCGTAGTCAATGATTATGCATGGATTTCCATCGAGCCTCTAACAGAATTACCATGTGCCCTCATGCCTCTCTAAGGTTGAGGATTGTCTCTGCCCTCGGTGTTAGCCTCAGGTATAATGGACTGAGCCTTGGAGGATTTGATGCTATGCGGGCTCATGAACCACATACAACGATAAATGCAAGCTGTTCGTAGAGTCAAGTATGAAGCTGTCGCGAATAGGTAAGCTGGTTCTAATATGGGTACTGATCCTGCTGATTCAGCAGTCTATCGCCTTTGGCCAGGAGGATTCGGAACAGGGAATCGAGATGGTGGCCGAAGCAGGCTTCGATGGTTTTTATAAGGCTGAGTATTGGGTTCCGGTAAATGTCACGGTAGCTAATAGTGGTCCGGATGTGGAAGGATTGCTCCAGGTTGTTGTCGGGGGTGGTACTTCTAGCAATGAGGTTATCTATACAAGCCCGGTTACGCTACCTAATGGTTCAAAGAAGCAACAGACGTTCTTTGTATATTTACCAGGCCTTACCGGCAATGTGACCGTGCACCTGCTGGATGAACGCGGACAGTCCCTTGGGGCGGCAACTACCGACCCTCTGACGCTATTGGCTCTCAATGATCTTCACTATGGTGTTGTAACGACTGAGCCATCCGAATTTACGATTCTGGAACAATATCAGGGGGGGCGCAGTGATGCGGCCGTTGGTTTTCTTTCCTTAAAGGATCTTCCTGAAGTGGCAACAGCGTGGAATAGCCTCGATGTGCTTATCTTTCACAATGTCGATACTGGCCAATTAACCACCGCCCAATTGGAAGCAATGCGAGCCTGGCTTGAAGTTGGGGGTCAAATAGTAGTCAGTGGGGGCGAAGGTTGGCAAAAAAGTATCGCAGGCCTGTCAGCGCTGCTGCCGGTTACCATCCTTGGCAACGAAACCTGGGAAGATATGCCGGCCCTGAGAGATATGGCCGGTATACCATTCCGCGATCCGGGATCGTACCTGGTTACTAAGAATCGCCTGATTACAGGTGAGGCACTTTTGTCAGAAGATGGCGTGCCGTTATTAGCCCGGCGGGATTACGGCCGGGGCGCGGTGTATTTCCTGGCCCTGGACCCGGCTCTTCCCCCCTTGGCCGATTGGGATGGGAGTGGGCTAATCTGGTCTGAAATCGCTGATACAGTGCCCGATTGGCCAATGTGGGCAATTGGAGCCACAAACGGCTACGCGGCCGCCAATGCCGCCTCAAGTTTGCCGTCACTGACGCTTCCTTCAGGTATCCAACTGTTTTTGTATCTTTTGTTATACATTGTCGTTATCGGGCCAGTTAACTATCTTGTGCTGAGCCGGAGGAAGCGCCGGGAGTTAGCCTGGCTGACCATTCCCGCGTTGGTGATCATCTTCAGCGGGATCGCCTACCTGGTTGGCTTCCGTTTGAAAGGTAATGAGACGATTCTAAATCAATTATCAATCGCATTTGGGCATATCGACAGCGAACAGGTTCGGGTTCAGAGCCTCATTGGCTTGTATTCGCCAACCCGGGACACCTACGATTTGACGTTACCTGGCGAAGCAAATGCCCGGCCTTTTTCCCAGGCTTTTGGGATGCTTTCTGGCGGCGGCAATATCGAGACGATAGAACGGGGAAACGATCTCCACCTTAGAGGAATTCGCATCGATGTGAGCGGTGTCGAGACGATAGTAGCCGATAGCTATCAATCTGGCCCGGCCTTATCGGCGAATGTGGAGATGAAGACGATCGATTCGAAATTTGTAGCAGCTGTCACGATCCAAAATAATGGCGATGTGACCTTTGATCATGTGACTTTGCTATTAGGCGCGTTGGCGATCCCCGTTGGCGATCTTGGGCCGGGGGAATCTGCATCATTAACCGAAGAGGTTTCCTCCATCTTGAGTTCACCTTCCTATGGGGGATTAAGTTCGGGTTTCGGCCCTGTGGGTCCTTCAACATCACCTTTGGCACCCAGTTACGGGACCATATTGGGAACCACAAACTTCTTCAATGATCCAGACGTTTACCCTCGTTGGCAGTTACTCGACTCGATTGTTCCTGAGTTTGGTTCCCCGCATCCAAGCTCGACGCTACCCGGGACCGTTACGCTCGTTGCCTGGTCAGACGAGGAGCAGTTAGAATTGTTGTTGGATAACGAAGCTATCCAGAGTGTTGCTACAACCCTCTATTTCCTGGAAATACCAATTGAACAATCCTCACTCAGTGGTGAGAATGTTCGTGTTCCTAAAGCATTTCTCGACTGGCGGGTAATTGATGATAGTGGTCTATATGATCCTGGTGTCAGCGATTATTATTTTCCACCAGGTTGGATTGAATATGAGTTTGCCCCCTGGTCGCAATTCCAGAACATGAGCGTTGGCGACCTGGTTGTTGTAATTCAAACAAACAGCTCTCCCACGCAGCAGCCTATTCCTCAAATAAATATTTGGAATTGGCCGGCAGAGCGGTGGGATATAATTGATGATCCCAAGTGGGGGTCCATCCACATCTCCGATCATGACGGCTACCTTGGACCAGAAAATGCTGTACGTTTGCGTCTGGAGAATGGGACGACCCAGGGAATTAATCTCCAGGAATTGTATCTCGAATTGACCGGAGACCTGGCCCCTTGATTTTTTGCCGCTATTTACTGTCAGCTAGAGATTGTTACAATTATGCACTACTTGGCAGCCTGGCAAATTCAAGATGTTCAACACGGATGATTCATGAGTAATATCATCACGATTCAGGGACTTACAAAGCGGTATGGACAGTTGACCGCCCTGGATAATCTGACCCTTGATGTCGAAGAAGGTGCTGTGGTCGGCTTTATTGGACCAAACGGTGCCGGCAAGACGACAACCATGCGGATACTTACAACGCTGCTCAAGCCAAGCTCGGGTCAGGCTAGCGTTGCGGGTTTCTCAGTGACCGAAGAACCCCAAGGCGTGCGCGGAGCCATCGGGTATATGCCCGATTTTTTTGGCGTTTACGAAGATATGAAGGTATGGGAATATCTTGATTTTTTTGCTGCCTGCTACAATGTTCAGGAGGCTATCCGGGCGGGCATGATCGGCGATCTACTTGACCTGGTTGATCTGGGGCACAAGCGAGATGCTTATGTTGAAAATCTGAGCCGGGGCATGAAGCAGCGACTTTGCCTAGCCAGGACACTCACCCATGATCCCCGGGTCCTTATTCTCGATGAACCGGCCAGCGGTTTAGATCCCCGAGCCCGAATTGAAATGCGGGAGCTTCTACGCGAGTTGAAGAACATGGGCAAGACTATATTCTTTTCTTCCCATATACTCTCTGAGGTGGCGGATGTCTGCACTCACATCGCTATCCTGGAAGCGGGTCGCCTGGTTGCTTATGGGAATATGGCCGAGATGAAAAAGCAATTGCGACCCCATCGCGTTTTTATTGTGAGGGTGTTGGGTGAAGGTGAAGTAGAGTCGATTCAAGAAACGCTGTTGAAAGCGGATAAGGTGATGGGAGTTGTTACTGATCAAGAGACGAACCTGGCGTCACCGACCATTCGCTTCGATTTTTCCGGCGATGATCGTGAAGCAAGCCAACTGTTGGTCGCCCTGGTGCAAAGAGGATTTCCGATCATTTCATTCGCCGAGGTGAGCGACGATCTGGAAGATGTATTTATGCATGTCACCCGAGGCATCGTTCATTAAGCATTATGAGTGAGATAACCACCGCTGGAACACAAGATAGCCTTCGTGCTTTGAATCTTCTGCGAAATCCAGTTGCAGTTAGAGAGCTACGAAGCCGCATGCGCGGGCGGCGGGCTTTTGTTGTTCTAACCATCTATACGGCGCTAATGAGCACTCTTGTGTTAATCGTATACCTGGCTTTCTCGGCGGCCTCAAACAATAGTTTCGGCCCGAGCAGCCGGCAGGCAGGCAAGGCGGTATTCGGGGCCGTCTTGTCGATCCAGGTTTTTTTGGTCATTTTTATTGGGCCTGCATTTACTTCGGCTGCCATCAGTGGGGAAAAGGATCGGAAGACTTACGATCTTCTGAGAACGACCCTACTCCCGGCCCGGTCTCTGGTGATAGGCAAATTAATATCGGCGCTCGCGTATGTTTTTTTGCTTATACTCGTATCCATTCCCTTACAGAGTATAGCCTTTTTACTCGGGGGATTGTCTTTCATTGAGCTTTTCCTCTCCCAGGTACTTATCATAATTTCGGCCGTTACCTATGCTCTCATCGGCCTCTATTTTTCGACTGTAATGCGCTCGACGTTATCCGCCAGTGTTGCGACCTTTGCCAGCGCGTTGATATTAACCATCGGTGGTCCCTTTCTTGCGGGTATTCTTGGTTCTTTGATGGGGGCGATCATGTTTGGTCCAAGCATACCGGACTGGACTATGCAAGCTTTGCTTATTTATGGCGGCATTTTACTGGCGGCTACGAACTTGCCGGCGACCCTGATTATTAGCGAAATCTTCTTACTTCAGGAGGACACAATATTCTATTGGACCAACATCATTGACGGACACACAATCTTTATTTTATCCCCCTGGTATCTCTATTCAATCTTTTACATCTTACTCGGCTTAATCTTATACTGGGCCTGTGTGAGGCGAGTAAAAAAGGTCGCTAAGCGTTAATTTTGCAACGGTTGAAACTTTGAATCCACCCGCCTTGCATTCTGTGAGCCCTCAACTGGGCCGTCAGGTTTTTTTTACGGTATTGACCATTATTCGCTTATTTGAATTAGATTAGCCTACTGTAGACCATCTTAATTGCTTCCCGATATGGAATACGAAGACCGTTTCTTGATCCTCAGCGAACAAATTGATTGGTGGGATGGCCGTCGCCGAACAGCGGAGGCGATGTTGTGGATTCCTCGAGGCTTATTGGCCGGTTTATCGGCCGCGGCGATCATCGCCGTATTGATGCGTATATTCCCACTGGTGGATAATCGGACGTTTATCTTTTTGGCCGGTCTCTTAGCCACTACCGGCCTGGTGACGAGCTCACTGATAAGTTTTATTAGAAGGCGTACCTTGTTAACGAAAGCCCGCTTTGCCGACGAGCAGCTGGTTTTGAAAGAACGAGCCAGTACTGCCGTGGAGATATTCGCCGGAAGATTGACCGTCATCCCCTCCATCAGCGTATTACAGCTAGATGACACATTGCAAGCAATAACGACCGTGGATAGTGATCAAGCCGTGCCCCTCCGTTGGAATTGGCGAGAGTTGGTCCTGATCTTGGTGGTAGTGGGTTTACTGATTGGCGCCGCAGTAGCGCCCAATCCTCAGAGCGATGTTCTTGAGCTGCAAGCAGCCGTATCGCGGTCTATTGAGACCCAGATTCAGACGCTTGAAGAAATTGAGCAAGCGATAAACCAGAGCGAGCTATTGGACCAGGGATCTCAGGAACAGTTGCAGGCACCTATCCAGAGTGCCCTCGAGGCGTTGCAGGCAGGGGATTTGAATCGTGAGCAAGCGGTCGCTGTATTATCTGAAGCAGAAGCAGATCTGCGCGATTTAAGCGCGGAGCTAGATAATGATGAGATCAAGCGATCCCTGATGGAGGCCGGCCGACCTCTGTCGAACAATCCGGTCGGGCGGCCACTGGGCGAGACTTTGGAAAGCGGCGATTTGTTCGGAGCCAGTGAGGCGACCAACCAGCTGGCTGATTCCCTATCCATATTGAGTGGAGAAGAGCGTGCGGCCCTGGCTCAAGACCTGGCTCAGACGGCTGCTGCCTTGCAGGATGTCGATCCCGATTTGGCGGCCGAACTTTCCCGAGCAGCCCAGGCTCTCCAGTCCGGGGATATTGAATCGGCCCAAGAGGCTTTGCGTGAGGCGGCGGCTACCCTTCAACAGCGAGCCCAGGAACAGGCGGCAGCTACTATGGCCGCTGCTGCCGCGACCCAACTTGACGATAGTGGGCGGCAGGTAGCCAGTGCAGGTCGGCCAGGCGAGGCCGGTGAGCAGGAGGAAGGTCAGGCTTCGGCCGGATCAACCCCAGGACAGGATGCGGGTGATGGAAATAGCCAGGGTCAGGGATCAGATGCAGGCGCTACAAGCGAACAAGGCCAGGGCCCAGGCGGTACTGGACCGGGGGGCGGTCCGGCCGAGAATGTTTTTGTGCCAGAACCTTTGGAGCTAGGCGCCGGCGAGGGCATTGATGTTGAATTACCGTCTGAGTGTACCGGCGCTCTCGATGGCTGCGGCGCGCTAATAAATGAATCGGCGGTTAATTTTGGCGATGAGAAGAGTCTTGTTCCTTACCAACAGGTTTTCGCCGACTATCGTGATTCCGCTTTCGAAGCTCTTGAAGGGGACTACATTCCCCTGGCTCTGAAAGGATATGTCCGAGATTATTTCACTACCCTCGAACCGTGAGAAGAACCGTAATGGAAAACAATCTTGATATTTCAGTAGATGATTTTCGCGAGACCGCGGCTAAGATTGAGCAAGAAGTCGGCCGGGTCATCGTTGGACAAGAAACTGTGGTCCGGCACGTGCTTGTTGGAGTATTGAGTGGCGGTCATATCCTCCTGGAAGGCGTGCCCGGCCTGGGAAAGACGATGCTTATTCGCACTTTAGGCCAGGCTCTGGATCTCCAATTCAGCCGAATCCAATTCACGCCTGATCTGATGCCGGCCGACATCACCGGAACCGACATCATGGAAGATGGCAGCGACGGCCGGCGGGCATTTCGCTTCCAACCCGGCCCAGTATTTGCAAACCTGGTCCTTGCCGATGAAATCAATCGAGCCACACCCAAGACACAATCCGCTCTGCTCGAGGCAATGCAAGAGCGTACTGTCACGGTGGCCAATCATACTTATGATCTGCCCTTGCCATTTTTTGTCATGGCCACCCAGAATCCGCTGGAGATGGAAGGCACGTATCCATTGCCAGAAGCACAGCTCGACCGGTTCCTCTTCAAGGTTGATGTGCCATTTCCATCAACAGAGGAGTTAACAGAGATTCTAGCCAGAACAACTGGCGGTGAACAGCCGGCGGCTGGGGTGGCGGCCGATGGTCAAATGATTAAGGCCATGCAAAGAGTGGCTCGGAAAGTACCCATTGCCAGCCATGTTAGCGATTATGTAAGCCGTCTGATTGTGGCCACTCATCCGGGTGACAGCCCGGCGCCGCTGGTAAATGAGTATGTTCGTTATGGGGCGAGCCCCCGTGGTGGACAAGCGCTGATCTTAGGATCCAAAATCACTGCTCTGTTTGCCGGGAGATATAACGTTAGCTTCGACGACGTGGTGGCGGTCGCACCGGCAGCGCTTCGTCATCGCTTGTTATTGAATTTCGAGGGACAGGCCGCCGGTATTCGAGCGGATGAGGTTGTGGCGAATTTAATCGATCATATTGATAGGGAAAAGTAAATCATGGACTTTGAGGCTTCTTTGATCGAGGTTATCTCAGAACCGGCGCCATCGGCGCTTTGGCGACTAAGGAATGAGTTGATAGTTGGAGGATTCTCCGAACAAGACCCGGTTATGGTCGTCGTAGATCAATTTTATCACTTTTTGAATGAACTCGTCGCCAGTTCGACCGCGCGAGAGTATAGTCATTTCGCATCATTGCTGGATATAGCTGCTGTGGGCGGCGTTGTTTTAGAAAGCCTTATCGGGGAGAAGGATAGCGATGACTTATGGATGCGGCTCATGCTCGGAGCCGTTAGCGAGGCAATGATGGTTCTGGCTGCTCGCCAATATGTTAAAGCCTGGGAGCAGGAGATGGAGGCCAGCTATAATTCGGCCGTCTGGTACCTTTCTCAGGAGTATTGGAAGTTGTCTTCCTTACTGCGACCTGAGCTGGATACCAAGGTACGGCGGGCTCTAATAGAGGATCTGATCGAACCCATCCAGGCTGACAATGTGGCAGGAACTGTCAAAGCCGGTGTGATTGTTCGATTGTTCCAACTGTTGTTGTTTGCCCGATTGCGACTCGGCGGATTAACGATCGGCGATTAAGTAGCCGGTGAAATCCATCCATGTTGATCTTTGACGAGGCAACCCTACGCAAACTAGAACAACTGTCATTGGTTGCCAGTCACGTAAGAGTTGGCCTGATGAAAGGGGAACGACGGAGCCGAAAAAAGGGCTCTTCTATCGAGTTCGCCGACTACCGTGACTATAGCCCGGGTGATGATCTTCGTCGGCTAGATTGGAATGTATTTGCCCGGTTAGAACGACCCTTTATCAAGTTATTGGAGGAAGAAGAAGATCTGGCTGTCCACATTCTGGTGGATGCGAGTGCCAGTATGAATTGGCCGGATAGTGGGGGTGAGGTTAATAAATTTCAATACGCTTTACGTTTGGCCGGCGCGTTGGGCTACATCGCACTGGTGACCGGTGATCGCGTGGCGATAACATGGCTCACCAGCCAGGGAAATCGTAGCTGGGGACCCTATCGAGGCCGCCAGAATGCGCTGCCAATGTTTCAATATCTTGAGGCGGGTGAGGCGATCGGAATAACTAATTTGGATGCGGCAACCCGTGATTATGCTCTCCGGGCAACCCGTCCGGGCCTGCTCGTCCTGATCAGCGACCTGTTTTCCCCATCTGGTTTTACTAATGGTTTAAACGCGTTACTCGGCCGCGGTTATGAAGTGGCTATCGTGCAATTGCTAAGCCCCGATGAGTCACATCCACCTTTCGGCGGTGATGTCAAATTGGTTGATGTGGAAACTGGGGCGGGTGCGGAGTTAACCCTCGATGTATCCACCATTAGCCTCTACATGCAGCGGTTGCGGGAGTGGCAATCGGAGATCGCTAAATACGCTGCCAATCATGGTATTAACTTCGTGCCTGTGACCACTGATTTGCCCTGGGATAAATTGGTGCTGCAATCATTGAGAGCCAGGGACATCGTTAGATGATGGCCTTTCTAGCACCGGGTCTATTTGTGCTAAGCTTGCTGCTTGTGCCAATATTACTCCTTTACATGCTTCGATTGCGCCGGCAAGAGGTAATTGTTAGCAGCATTATGCTCTGGGACAAATTACTTCGTGATCGTGAAGCAAATGCTCCATGGCAAAGATTGCGGCGGAACCTTCTGCTTATCTTGCAGTTGTTGATTTTATTTGCCCTGGTCATCGCCCTGGCCAGGCCTTTTTTGCCCGTCCCGACCATTGCCAGTGGCAACGTTGTTGTCTTATTAGACGGATCAGCGTCGATGTTAGCCACAGATAGTACGCCGAATCGATTTGCCGAAGCCCAAATCGCGGCCGCTAGAGTCATAGCCAACTTAAGGGGAGATGATCAAGTTACTCTCATCCTGGTTAGCAGGGATCCGCGTATTTTGGCTGCCTCGACCAATGATCGTACATTGCTTAATGACGCCGTGGACGCAGCGCAGGCTATGGCGGTTGAAGCGGATTGGGATTCTGCCCTGGCCCTGGCTGCCGGGGCGGCACAGGGCTATGAAGAAGCACGAGTTGTGATTATTTCAGATGGTGGCTTGCCTGATGGCTCCCCTCCTATTCCGGCCGAGGTTAACTTTATCCAAGTTGGATCAGACGGGGCGAATTTGGCTATCTCAGCCTTAGAGACGCGATCAACCGGGAATGAGTTGCATCTGTTTGCCAGAGTCACTAACTATGGCAATGAGGATCATCCGACGCTGATCAGCATTGATGTGGATGGATATTTGCAGGAATCGCGCCAGATTGTACTCCCCGGAAATAGCGGAATCAACCTCACCTGGACTTTACCGGAGGATTCACAAATTATCCAAGCCCGGTTGAGTGGTGAAGACGAAGATCCCTTGGACGAGGATAACCGGGCCTGGACCATCCCTGAAGATAGTGACCAGAGGCGGGTGTTGCTACTTTCCAAGGGTAACCGTTTCCTGGAAACGGTTTTTTCAACACTTCCGGGATTTCAACTTTTTCGGACGCCTTCAGACTCAGACATTTCACTAGAGCAAGCGGATGAATATGATCTCGTGGTCTATGATTCTGTGCCGGTACCTTCTCCTCTTCCAGCGGCCGATCTGCTAATCATTAATCCCCAACCTGGTGATCCGGCAGCGACGGGTGAAACTACTCCTCTGTTAGATCTGACCGGCATATTCTCTGCAACCGGCGTTATCCGTCTTGCCGACAGCCCAATTCTGCAGCACGTAGATTGGAGTAACGTTAATATTCGTCAGGCAGCGAGGGTGGGAGCCCCCTGGGGTCAGGCGATTATCGAAGCCGAAGGTGGTCCCTTACTTTTATCCGGTGAACACAACGGCCAGCGAATCGTTATTCTGACTTTTGCTCTCCAAGAATCAGACCTGCCGCTGCAAATTGCATTTCCAGTGTTAATGGCTAACATTACAGGCTGGCTCAGTCCTGGCAGAGTCGTTGACACGCCAGATCACCTATCATTGGGAGACCCTTTAAGAATCTTCCCTGATGGTGATACCGAGGCAGTGGTAATAATCAAGCCTGATGGTTCCCGTTGGACTAAAAAGATGGTTGACAGTCCTATCTTGTTTGCGGAAACGGACCAACTCGGCGTCTATGAAGTACTATTTCGTGCTGCAGGCGCTGAGAGATTGGCCGGGCGTTTTGCGATCAATTTCTTAAGTCCGATGGAATCGGCAATCGAACCCAAGGAGAGTATCCGCTTAGGTCCAACGGATTTTGTTACCCCAGAAGAAGGGGATATCGGCCAACGGGAATTTTGGCCACACTTTGCGACCCTGGCGTTTATAATCCTACTCATTGAGTGGTGGATCTACCATCATGGCGCGCGATTACCCCGTTGGCCATTAATTGGTTACAGTTTAAAGCGGAATAATTGATGAACATCGATTGCGACAATGACATCAAAATCTAATATTTTTCCTCGCCATTTTTGGGTGGCCATGTTTCTGGCAGCATTTGGTCTGGTCGCCTGCTCAGATTCAAACGGGCAATTAAAACCACTTCTGCCTGAATCATCAAGAGAAAGGATATTCGCGGCCGAACCTCAGCTGGCGACTTTTTCCGATCTTCAAGAGCATCCGGAGGATTATAAGGATAGCCTGATTCGTGTGTCCGGTAACTATTTTCGATTAGAAGCAGCCAATTGTTTCCCCCAAAGTGGCTATGGCGCCGAATGGATGCTCGTTAGCGAGGACCTGCGGCTGGATGCCGTTGGCTTTGAGCAACTCATGCGATTGATAGCAGAGGGAACGTTATTAACCGTGGATGGATTCTTCCGTCTTTATGAGGGTCCTCTCGGTTGCGGCAAGGCTGCGCCTGCCACGACAGCCTGGTTCCTGGAGGTTATGCAAATTGTCCAACCAAACCCGCTGGTGAAGAGAAGTGGTACGCCAGGTGGAATAGGTACTTCTGTTGGGGGACCGCCTTTGGCGACCATCCCGGGGACAGAAATAGTACCGCCGCCACTACTATCGCCTACGACCCAACCGCCGACAAACCAAACGCCTCAGCTGACTATAGTGCCAACGGGGACACCGACAACTATTGGCACTGGACCCCCTATTGGTACGGGAACTGTGGCGTCAACTGGAACCAGGCCTGCGACCCGCACCCCCACGATAACGCCTACGAATCAAAGCACAGGAACAACCACCGTGACGCCCACGCAAACGGTCACTGGAACGGTATCACCATCAGTCACACCAATTGCCACACCAACCAGCGGGCCGGCGCCAACCCAGCCGCCGTTGCCGACAACGTATCCTGGACCAACTGCAAACCCCACCGGGTATCCATAACGATGAAATCTGAATTTCGGGCAGCAGTCACGCCGCCGGACAAGATGGCTGAAGCGGCCAAATGGTTTATTTTTTCGGCGCTCTCGGCTGCTTGTTAAGAATGTTGATGGGGAAGCTGTGCTTCCAGAATTGACCTCCCCAGAGGACCTGGGTTTGACGATTATTCGCCGGCAATATCTCGGCACATTTAACGGGCAGCATTGCTTTTCAGCTGAAGTTGGCCAGGAAACAGATCCGCCGGAAGGCTGGATTTTCCAGAGTCTCAGACGGTTGTTTGGGCGGCTGTCGGAAGAGTTATTCTGGATTGCTGGGGCGGCCGTTCAGATTGTCGATTGGGATCGTACGCATCAATATTGCGGGCGATGTGGTCAACAAACTGACGATCATCCCCATGAGAGGGCAAAAGAATGCCCTAATTGTGGTCTAACCAGCTACCCAATTATCTCGCCGGCAATTATTGTTTTAATCGAGAAGGACGATGAGGTTCTATTGGCTCGTTCCCTACGCCACCCGCTGGGATTGTACAGCGTATTGGCGGGCTTTGTTGAGGCAGGTGAGACGCTGGAGGCCACGATAATCCGCGAGATCAGGGAAGAAGTTGGACTGCAGGTAAAGGATATCCGCTATTTTGGTAGTCAACCCTGGCCGTTCCCTAATTCGCTGATGATCGCTTTTATCTGTACCTACGCTGCCGGTGATATCAAGATCGACGAAGATGAGATGGCTGATGCCGGCTGGTATCGACCTGAAAATTTCCCAATGATCCCACCCGAAATTAGTATAGCCCGGCAGATGATCGATTGGTTTGTGGCCAGGCAGGCGAGTAAGTAACCTGCTGGTTGATCAGTCGAATCTTAGCTACCGAGAAGAACGGCCGTGAAGGTAGCCACGAATATGACGACGCTGATGTAGCCGTTCACATTGAAGAAAGCGATGCTTAGCTTGCTCAGATCATCTGGATTGACCAGGGAATGCTCATAGATGAACAGCAGAGCCATCAGAATCAGGCCCAACCAGTAGGGCCAAATCAATCCCACAAAAAGTCCAACGGAGATCATTAATATAATAGTGAGTATGTGGCTGGCTGCGGCCAGATGCAAAGCCCGCTTTGTACCGAAGCGGACCGGTATCGAATAAAGTCCGGCTTCTTTGTCAAAACTCATATCCTGGCAAGCATAAATAATGTCGAAGCCACCAATCCAAAATGTGACAGCTGCCATCAGAAACCAGGCCGGGAGATCATCAAGAGTAAAAATGGAACCACGAACGGCCACCCAGGCCCCCATGGGCGCCAGGCCATCGGTAAAACCGAGGATGTAATGGCACAGCCAGGTGAAGCGCTTGGTGTAAGAATAGCCAACCAGGAATAACAGCGCGAAAGGGAACAACAATAAGGCCAGAGGGTCTAACATCCAGGCAGCAAAGGCGAGGACACTTAGCGAGATGATGGCCAAGATTAATACCGTACCGGCCTCAATCGCCCCTGCCTGGATGGGACGGTCGGCCGTTCGGGGATTGCCGGCATCGATATAACGATCAACGTAGCGGTTGATGGCCATGGCGGCCGTCCTGGCGGCAGCCATAGCGACGGTGATCCAAATAAAATCCCACCAATTGGCGTTTTGCCACTTTTCCCAGGCCAGTAACATGCCCAGATAGGCAAATGGCAGCGCGAATATGGTGTGTTCAAAGCGGATCATACTCAGGAACGTGCGCAGCTTATGCATATGTTGTCTACAATTCAAGGATAAGCTGGTCAGGCTCGTCGGGAAGGGGTTTATCAAATCGCCAGCAGGTGACCAAATCTTTGATGATCGTCTTATTCGATAGGCGGAAACCGGCTTTAGCAACCAGGGTTTCCCAATATTTTGCCGAATAATATCGTAAACCAGATAAACCGCAGGTAAGGATGCTCGTTGGAGATCGAACGCTTTCAGCGATTAGAAGCTGTCCGCCAGGAGCGAGGATCCGAAAGATTTCTAAAAAAAGCTGCTCTTGATCACCCTGCTGCCAATACTCTGATGCAGTGTGTACAATGGTAATATTGTTGACGCTGGCGTCGGGTAAGGGTAATAGGTTGGTGCTTCCGTCTCGCCAGGAAAGTCGCGGATCGGCTATAAATTGAGCTCGCTGTCGGGCTCTGGCCAGGGGTCGTCCGGGGGTAAGCTGTGGATTATAGGTATCGAGGACTGTAATGTGCCCTGTTGTCAGGCGCCGGCTGAAGCTGGTGGGAATGTGACGCCGGCCCAGACAAATGTGGGCCAGGTTATCCGTCGGTTGCAACTTTCCGAGGACAAATAGTGTGTCTCGGAGCAATTTAACATCGTGAGCAAAGCCAGCAGCCCACAGAGATGCCAGGAAGAGGTATGCCAACAAGGCCAGAAGGGCAAAGGCGATGATGATAAAAGAGTACCATCCCTGGTTTACGCTGATCCAAATGATCACCAGGGTGGCCACCGTACCCCCACCGTACCCAAATATATAGGTTGGCCAATGGTCCCGGATGTATTCCTGGGCGTTGTTAATGTGGCTGGTGATTTGCATATCCATCAACTATAATCGCTTTCAAACTCAGCACAAAATGAAGATACCTGCCTTTTACCCCCCTACCGTTTCTCCGCCAACAGCGTATGGAACCGAAGAGTTCGTTCTTTGCCCTTTGCGAAGGAGCCATGTGGAACTGGACTATGCTGCCTTGATGGCCAGCAAAGAAATGCTTCGTCGTTGGGCTGGCAGCGGTTGGCCAGCCGACAATTTTGACCTTGAAGCCAATCTGGCCGATTTAGACGAACACCAAAAAGAACATGAAGCCGGTGTGGCCTACACCTTTACCATGCTTAATCTGGCCGAAAGTGAATGTCTCGGCTGCGTTTACATCGAGCCACTCCTTCGATATTTAGAGATGAGCGGAGAAAAAATTCCTGCGTATCAGACCACGGTCGCTGATTTTGAAGCCGTGGTCCGTTTTTGGGTCAGGCAAACCCGGCTAATTGAAAATCTTGATCAGCGTCTATTCCAGGCATTGATTGCCTGGATCGGCGGGGAATGGGCTTTTACCCAGGTTTTCTTCCGCGTTAATAGTCGAGACCACCGCCAGGTAGAGCTGGTTGAAGAGGCGGAACTGCAGCTTCATTACACGTTGGATGTGCCAGGGCGTAATGGGAACTATCTGTTGTATGGCGTTATCCGGCCTACTAGAGAAGCAAACAGGGTTTGACGGGAATCCCAATTGACAATTTGCTTCTCTTTAACTGTTTCGCCACGAACTCATTATCCGTTAAAAGAAATTTGGCGAAACAGTACCTTGTCGGCCGATAGTCTGGGAGATCAATAAATGGGAATCGGTACCTTTTATGCTGGAATAGGCGCGCTTCTGTGGGATCCTAAATCGGACGCTTACCTGTTGCTTAAGCGTTCTAAGACTAAAGACTTTGCAGCGGGCGCCTGGGAATGTGTGACCGGGCGGGTTGATCAGGGTGAGGGATTTGGAGAAGCGCTACATCGAGAGGTTCGCGAGGAAACTGGACTGACAATTGCGCCAATATCTATATTGGGAACAACCTGTTTTCATAGAGGCGAGGAGCGGCCGGAGAATGAGTTGCTCGGCGTCGTGTATTACTGTGCGATCACCGATGGAGAGGGGAATCCGCCCACAGCTAGACCAGAAATCCCTCTTAGCCCAGAACACGATACGTATCGTTGGGTAACAGCAGAGCAGGCACGTGAGTTTCTAAATGTTAACGATTCGAGTGAGCAGTGGCTCTTGCAAGTAATTGAAAAAGCGGAATTCATCAAACAGCACCTGCCGAAGGGAATGATCGATTACTACCGGCAATTCGGCTTCGATATAGATACCTTCTAGCCCCCATGGTTTACTCACATCCGTGTTATAATCCCGTTAAGTAATATTGTCTTCTACAGTTTACCGTCAATCGGCGGTTTCTGATCATCTTGTTAACTAGAAGGAGTGACCTATGTCTGCTGCACAATGGGATAACCCGCCGGCTTTGCAAATTGATCCAGCGAAAACCTACCTAGTAACGATTGAAACCGCCCGCGGTTCGATAGAACTAGAGCTATACCCCCAATACGCGCCTAAAACAGTCAATAATTTCGTTTTCTTGACCCAAGAAGGTTTTTACGATGGCATCAAATTCCACCGGGTGATAGATAGCTTCATGGTACAGGGGGGGGATCCCACCGGAAGCGGCCGTGGTGGGCCAGGCTACCGATTTGAAGATGAGTTCGCCGGTAATACTTTGAGACATGATATCGGGTCGATCTCCATGGCCAATGCGGGCCCAAATACGAATGGCAGCCAATTTTTTATTACCCACGCGCCGCAGTCGCATCTAGACAATAAACATACGGTATTTGGTAAGGTTGTAGCCGGTCAGGACGTTGTAAATGCCATTCGCCAGGGCGACGAGATGACGGCGGTAACTGTTCGCACCGCCTGAGAAACTCAGATCCGCCTGAACTGACAACTGCCGCAACAATCTGGTCCAGGTATCCAGCCTCCAGAACTATCATCCCTATCCTCATATTAGGTTATTTGACCCATGGTTTCGAAGGAATCATATGATATGCCGAGACAGATCGGTGATGGGCTGCTTATGCGCTGGGCCGGGGCGGCAGATACCGAAGAGTTGGCCGAATTCAATCTTCGATGGCACAGTGAAGATCCGGATGGCGAACCCGAATTGTGGTTACAGGCCTGGACCAGGGATCTGCTCAGTGGGCGCCAATCAACAGCCAAAGCAAACAGTGTCACCGTTGTTGTTGACCCAAAGAAGCAAAACAAGATAGTTTCCTCAACGGCCCTGATTCCCCAGGTGTGGGCATATGATGGTTTATCTTTTGGTTGCGGCCGGCCAGATTTGATCGCCACGGATCCCAATTACCGCAGGCGCGGCTTAGCCCGCCTTCAAACTGATTTATTTCATGCCCAAAGCGCCGCCAGGGGAGATTTACTCCAGGCAATAACCGGCATTCCCTGGTACTATCGCCAATTTGGGTATGAGATGGCACTAGATCTTGGTGGTGGGCGTCTGTTACCAATCGGGATAATAAAAGATAAGCCGGTTGATCAAGATGAGCAATACATATTGCAAAATGCGACTCTGGATGATCTACCGTTCCTAGAATCAATGTATGGTCAGCTATGTGTCGGAAACCTGATTACATGTGTGCGGGACAAACGAATCTGGAATTACGAACTTAACGCTGAGCAAATCCTTCCCGACATTCGTCGAAATCTTTGGATTGTGCAGACATTATCAGGTTCCCCGGTCGCATATACAGATATAAGGGCCTTTACTCAGGCAGATACAATTCGCGAACTTGAAGTTGCCCCCGGTACCTCCGTCCGCGCGATTACTTTGTTTGTTGCTCGCCAATTGAAAGTCCGGGGCCAGCGCAACGAATCAGATCGGGGGCCGTTCACTGGCATTACATTCAAGCTTGGCGCAAGACATCCGGTATACGAGGCCTTGCGTGGGGAGTTAACCCGGCCGCTACCACCTTATGCCTGGTATCTCCGCGTCCCTGATTTGACTCGATTTCTATGGCATATCAAACCGGTATTAGAGCAACGGCTTTCTGCCAGCGTCCTTGCCGGTTACAGCGGCTCGCTCCAGCTTAACTTCTATCATCGCCAGCTCAGGCTGGAATTTTCTGATGGCCGGTTATCAAAAATAGAACCGTACACACCAAAACACTTTTTTGATGGCGATGCCTTCTTCCTGGATCTTACTTTCCTACAACTGATGTTTGGTTATCGCAGCATGGAACAACTAAATTATGCCCATGTTGATTGTTTCGTCGATGGCGGCGAAGCAGGGGTATTGCTCCAGGCACTATTCCCAAAAATAAATTCAAAAGTGGTTCCTGTGTCATGAATGTAAGGGAAAGCTGGCTCTATACACTAACCTTAAGAGTGTGGCCAGAGGTCGGCGACATGGACGATCGGATGTGTCAATCAGGGGGCCACAATACAAATTTCCCCGGGGTCGCACAGACCGGTGGCGATGAACAATTGATGTATATCGATGGCGTCGCCGATGCCCAGGATAATACCGAAACATTGTATGATGATCATCGTTTGCTAGCGGCCGCGCGGGCTAACCTCGACCGATCCGCAGGAGAGATTAAGGAAGCGATTATTCAGTCGATAAATGAGTTCGTAGGTGATGCCCCTCAATTTGACGATAACATCCTTTTAGTCGCAGTCTGGAAATAACTTGACCTCAAACCCCAATCCCTTGCAGCCCTTCTTGGAAAACGCCGGCCTTCTCATCTTGGATGGCGGCCTGGCAACTGAATTAGAGAACCGGGGCCACGATCTGGGTGACGTTTTATGGTCGGCGCGGCTCTTGGTGGACGATCCGGCGGCGATAAGGCAGGTGCATCAAGATTACTTGGCGGCCGGGGCTGATTGCCTCATTACCGCCAGCTATCAAGGGACCATCACTGGCTTCATGCAGCGTGGTCTCGGGGAAACCCAGGCCGAAGGGTTATTGATTCTCTCCGTCCAATTAGCGCTTGATGCGCGTGATGCGTTCTGGGGGAAGCTAAATAACAGGCCTGGTAGGATGCGACCGATTGTGGCTGCGAGTATTGGACCCTATGGAGCAGCTTTGGCTGACGGTTCAGAGTACACCGGGAAATATGATCTGGATGAAGATGGTCTAAAGCAATTTCACCGGCGGAGATTCCAAATATTGGCCGGCACCAGAGCGGATATATTGGCTTGCGAGACGATCCCATCTCTTTCCGAAACCAGAGCCCTAATATCATTATTGCAAAAGACCCCAGATCGCTTCGCCTGGTTCAGTTTTAGTTGCCGGGATGAAAAAAGAATCAGCGACGGGACGCCGTTGGCTATTTGTGCGGAAATGATCGATGGGATTGATCAGATCGCTGCCGTGGGCATTAACTGCACAGCACCTGGCCTGATCCCGGGTCTTGTTGGCGAGATAAAACGGGTATCCGATAAGCCCATCATTGTCTATCCAAACTCTGGCGAAGAATTTGATCCGACAAGCAAGCGCTGGCTTGGACTCTCAAATTCTGATGAATTTGCCCAGGCCAGCTTGAAGTGGAGGACCGCCGGCGCGACAATGATTGGTGGTTGCTGCCGCACTGGACCGGATCATATCCGACAAATGCGAACGCAATTACTAGGGTAGGCGGCTCATGCTAATTCTGGGACAAATTGCCGGGCTGGCAACAGCATTTTGTTGGTCGTTAACGGCGATATTCTTCAGCTACAGCGGCCGGCTCGTCGGTTCCCAGGTGGTGAACAGAAGCCGGCTGCTGTTCGCCATGCTCTTCATTATTGCCACACATCTGGTTTTGCTGGGGACACTGTTTCCCGTTGACGCTGAACCATATCGCTGGGGATGGTTGGGGCTATCGAGTATCCTTGGCCTGGTGTTGGGAGACACGTTTCTATTTCGGGCCTATGTCTTGGTCGGACCCCGATTGTCTATGTTAATGATGTCAATAGCGCCGATTCTCAGCGCCCTTCTGGCCTGGCTGTTTCTGGGGGAATTGTTAAGTAGAAATGAGATGATCGGCATCATTATAACCGTCGCCGCTATTGCCTGGGTGGCAACCGAAAGACGGTCCGATCAGAGTGTCGTCGAGAACAAACGCTATTGGTTAGGCCTTTTTATGGGCTTCTTAGGCGCCTTCGGACAGGCTGCAGGACTTGTTGCTGCAAAAATCGGTATGGACGGCGATTACCCCACCATTTCGGCAACGGCAATTCGAATATTTGTAGCCTTGGTGATTCTCTGGTCAATTGCCGCTTTACGCCGCGAGCTAATTCCGACCATTCGCAAATGGCGTAACCGGCCGGCTTTTCGAGCCATAATCGCCGGTACGATCGTTGGACCATTTTTGGGTATCTGGTTTTCGCTCGTGGCCGTACAACTGGCGCCGGTTGGTGTGGCAGCAACTTTGATGGCTTTGCCCCCGGTAATTCTCATCCCCTTAGGTTACTTTTTCTACAATGAACGAGTCAGTCGGCGAGGTGTCTTGGGAACGGTTTTGGCCTTCGCTGGTGTCGCTCTAATTTTTCTGCCCTTTTGAGTAGGGCATCAAGTGGTTAGAATTACCCTAGAATGAGCGTCAGGCTCTGCTTGTGATATGTCCCTGGTACCAAATCGTTATATAATAACCCTGTTGAAGTTGACTATTATGAAGCCAAACATCTGAAGGAGAAAAGAGGACATGGAGCTAATTGTTATACTTTTTATTGCTCTCGGCTTGCTCATCCTAATATTTGCTGCGGTTAAGGTTGTCAACGAGTATGAAAGAGGTGTGATCTTTCGCCTCGGCCGGGTGCAAGCGGCCAAAGGCCCGGGTCTTTTCTTTATCGTTCCCATTATCGATAAAATGTTGAAGGTTGACCTTCGCACGATCACCCTTGATGTGCCATCTCAGGACGCTATTACGGCCGACAATGTTACGGTTAAGGTAAACGCTGTGGTTTACTTCCGCGTTCTTGATCCTGTTGCCGCTATTATCAACATTGAGGACTATCAGCGAGCCACCTGGCAAATCGCTCAAACCAGCCTGCGCAATGTGATTGGTCAATCGGAAATCGACCAGCTATTGCAAGAACGCGAGCGGCTCAATGCCCGCCTGCAAAATATTATTGATGAGGCCACAGAGCCCTGGGGTATCAAGGTTACTATCGTTGAAATCAAAGATTTGGAACTGGATTCAACCATGGTCAGAGCGATGGCCCGCCAGGCGGAAGCTGAAAGAGAACGCCGGGCCCGGATTATTCGGGCAGAGGGTGAGTTGCAGGCGGCAACCCAGTTGGCTGAAGCTGCCCATCTAATGCAAGCCGAGCCAGCGTCCTTAACATTGCGCTATCTGCAGACATTGCTGGATATCGGCGTAGAGAATAATACGACTACGATCTTTCCGGTGCCGCTCGAGATGTTAGATGTCTTTTTGGGGAATCGCTTCGACAAAAAGGAACAGTCCTAAGCAATTAGCAGACTCATATCGAGCCAAAGATACATAATCGGAGTAGCTTTACTTTGCCCCGTCGACTCATTCTGCTTGCCAGCATCATCCTGCTCTCGCTGACTGCCTGTTCATTACTGTCTCCACAACAAGGACCAGTCATTCCAACCCCACCCCCAACCGTGTCATCAGGGGCCGTCAACTTCTCGGATTTGCAATTGATTACCGATCCGGTTAGTACGATTACGCCGGCCGTTGATCCGGAAATTGAAACACTGATCAATGCCGTTTCGGAGCAGCAACTGATCGCCTACGTTCAGACTTTACAGGATTTTGGGACTCGTAATACCTTTAGCGATACCCAACGTGAAGATTATGGGATCGGCGCGGCCAGGCGCTGGATACATGAGGAGTTTCTACGGGTAAACAGTGGCGCTCTACAGGTTGAATTCGAGGATTTTGTCGCCAACATTGACAGTCGTCAGACAAGCCAGCGCAATGTCATTGCTACCCTGCCTGGAATAGGCGACCATCCTGGGGCAATCGTATTGATAGCCCATTACGATTCCCGCCATATTCTTCCTAATGATGGGAGTAGCCGGGCTCCTGGCGCTGATGATAATGCCAGTGGGGTCTCCCTTTTACTCGAGATAGCCCGTCTCATGAGTTCTCGTTCGTGGAATCAAACGATCATCTTCGCCGCCTTCACGGCCGAGGAGCAAGGCACCCATGGTAGCCGGTACTTTGTTCAAGACAAGATGCTAGAGGGGCGCGTATTTGATGCAGCGATCGTTAATGATATCGTCGGCGGCCGATCCGGTATCCCCCAGTCAATCCGCTTGTTCTCTCCAGGACCTGACACGAACAATTCGCGCCAATTAGCCCGCTATGTTGATCTTATTGGTGGAATGTATGTGCCGGAATTCCGAGTTGATTTAATCGACGCCCTTGATCGAGAAGGACGCTATAGTGACCATCGTGAATTTATCAATGCGGGTGTTCCCGGTATTCGTTTGACTGAATCTGAAGAGAATCGGAGCAGCCAACATTCCGGCGCCGATACAGCGGACAAGTTGGATTACAACTATTTGCGACAGGTGGTACAACTCAATTTGGCCGTCGTTGCCAATATGGCCGGCGCACCGCCACCGCCAACCATTCCCACCGTTGCGCCAATGGCCGATCCCGGAGCCTATATAATCAACTGGGCACCCGATCCGTTAGCTTCTGGCTACGCTATTTCATTCCGGATACTGGGTTCAGAAGAGAATGCACCCTTCCGCTTCGTATCGGCCGCGGAAGCCGGTAACGTGGCCATAACAGGACTTGATCCTCAGGTAACTTATGCCCTGAGCCTGGCGGCGATTGACGGCCGTGGCCGCCTGAGCACTTTTTCGCCTGAGTTAATAGTTGGTGGTTAGGGATCGTTTATGAATTCCGGGCAAGGAATAGAAAATGCCTGATTCCGAAACGACAATAGCCTGGCTGGCAAGCGGCAGATCGCTCGTCATAAGTTGGCTATTCACATGAGATGCGTCCGGTCATGGCGAAATAACAACCGAGAGCTCGCCCAATGCCGGCCCGGCTTCAATATTAACAATAATTTCCAGACCATTGCGGCTAAATGTTATGAAAGCCGAATCATCTAATACTGTCGGTTCCTCAACCGCCGCCCAGCCGCTCCCTATCATTTCCTCCTGATAAAAAACCACCACATCATCAATGGAAAGCAACGTGTGAAAACCGACTAAATCACCTAGCGAAGTGATATTATAACTTCCTTCTGGAAGCGGATAAATATCGGATTGCAAACAATCTGGGGGAAAAATCACCACAGGTGAGTCACCCGTTTCGTACCAGTTAATCTCTACATACAGCGTGCCATCCTGTACCTGGCCAGTCGCCGCAAAGTCAGCCACGCCGCTCACCTCCAGCAATAGTCGAAGCGGCCGGCCACTTTCTTCGGCAACATAAAAATGACCATTCACAGATACGTCCTGGTTCGCGAATCGGGGCAGGGATTGATTGTCCAGGCCAAAATGATGGGCAAGCTGATCGATCACAACCTCACCAGAGGCGATAAGGGGCGCATCTACCATGCCGCCCAGAAAATAACCCGGATCGACGATACCAGATCTCATTCGCTCAAAATCTTGCTCTGAAGTTGAGATGCACCCAATGTTGGGAACATCGAGGAAAAAATGGTCATCTTTCTGACCGGCCGTCATCGACTGAAACTCCCCGGCTACCTGGTCACCACTATAGTTGATCTCGAGCACCCGGGCAGACAGGTTCTTCGAGACTATATAATCACTCTCCATCTGCCATGAACCAATCGCCGATTCATTCGGAGCGGCTTCGAATCGCAAAATCATCTCCCTACGGTGGTCTGGCGCCTCTGCAACTGCGGCCGCCAGATCCTCCCAGCTTCCCAGCAATTCCCCGGGTTCCTGCTGCTCAAACACTTCTTGGGTCGGTTCCGCCGGTTTAATCGTGGTCGGCACCGTCAGCGCGATCACCGGTTCCTCTTCGAAAGGCGTGACCAGAGTGTCACCTTCGGTCGATGAACAGGCAACAAATCCCAGAACAACAATGATTATCAATAACATGCCCAGTATTCGGATCATAACAGACAATCTCCTCAGCAGGATGTTCAAAGGAAAGATCTATTCAAAGCAGGAATATATCCTTAAGAACCTAGGTTCATGGCAAGCTACAGCATATAGCTTTCATCAACACCCAAGACCACAACTTGAGTGGCCGTTTCAGCGCGCACGCGATCGGCCCAGGCCATCACATCCTGGGTAATCGGCGGCCAGGTGCTGTAATGATAAGGAACAACCACGGCCGGATTAAGGAATTGAACCGCCTGAAGGGCGTCATCCGGTCCCATCGTAAAATTATCCCCAATCGGAATCACCGCCATGTCAAGACCGCCCTGCCCGATCAAGCGCATGTCAGAATAAAGTGCAGTATCACCCGCAATATAAACCCGCTTTCCTCCAGCTTCCAGGAGAAAGCCGGCCGGCATTCCCCCATAGCTGCCATCCGGTAATCCAGACCCATGAAAAGCGATTGTCAATTTGACTCGACCAAAGGGGTGTTGGTAGCCGCCGCCAATATGCTGTGCATGAACCTTTTCGTGCCCCTGCCCGGCAATCCAACTACAGATCTCAAAATTGGATATCACCAATGAGTTACACCGCTGGGCGATTGATAAGGTGTCACCGATATGATCGTCGTGACCATGAGTCAACAAGATGTACTCCGGCGAAACTTCAGCGGCCTTAGTCACGGCTACCGGGTTCCCAGAAAAGAAAGGATCTACTACAATCTTCGTTCCATCCACATTCAATGATAGAGTGGCATGACCGTGCCAGGTAATTGAATACGACATAATAACCTCCCTAAAAAACAATGAAGAAACTTGAGCGAATAACCGCCATAGCTGCTCACCAACAACAGTCGACCCGGCAATCACCGGAGCAACAAAATGTTATGATGCACCTAAACATAGAAATATATACCGTAAATCGCTCAGCTTCAAACCGGACCCGATTTGGCTCCCATATTGATGCCTGATGGCATATGGTAAGGGAATTCGCACAGGAGATACAAGCAGGACGAGACAAATCTCAAGGGGCGCTGTGCTCGCCACCAGCAACCCCTACACCTCCAGACATAAACCGCTGTAAACGCCGCCGGCCTACTGCCATAAAAAATAGTAACTACCGGCGAGGAGAGGCGCCACCCACCTGGCCAAAACCTACCAATTCATAAACCACAATCTAAATCCCCAGGACAGCAGCTGCAATCTGACAACCACCAGCACCACCAGCCACCAACCATTCGGAGAGCCTTGTGCTCTGCTTCGCCCCAGAGCTGGCATCGAGATAAATACCCTTAGCCCAATAATAATAACGTTGGGTTTCTGCTGCCCAGTTCTCGTAGGCGCCGCCAGATGCCGCGTAGCCGCCATTGTAACCGGCAAACGAGAGGAATACATCGTCGCTCGTGTAACGCATCTGCTCGCGATAAAATGCCAACCCACGCATGGCATTCGTATCAGGATCCAGCATATTTTCCCCGGGTTGGAAATGAAAAGGCATTACCTGAAAGAGCCCCTGGGCCCCAGCATAAGAAGCGGCCGCTGGATTGCCACAAGACTCGATCTGCATAATCGTGGCTACGATAATTGGATCAACCTCATGTTCAACCGCCCATCGGAGGATCTGGGGCTCCCAATAACGGACTTCCGGAGTAAACAAAGAGGAAAGTTAGAAAAAAGCCGCTGCCGAAATATCATTGCTTGCCATTGTGCCGGTTTCACCGCTCTCTGGACTGATCAAACCGACGGTGTTTTCATCCGAAGAGCCGGCGCCATTGAATGCCGAATTCCCGCCGTCTGCCGGTAGCAACTGTTGACCACTGGCGGAGACAGCCGCATTTGGACGAAAAACTACCCAAAAGGCACTCGCCGAGAGGAATAGTACAACAATCATCAGAACTGGAATATGATTGCGCGAACTTTCACCGTTTGCTGCTCCAGACCAGGGATCGCCAGATGGCGATCCCATGGCCTGGTGGGTAATTTGGTCATTTGGGTCGAGCCAACCCTCTTGTTCAAAAATTGGCGTGTCGATAGCGACGTATCCATATTTCCGTTGCAGTTCCATAGTTCCTACGCTCCGGCAGACCGATCAGATTCTTCAATTGCTTCTAGCGAAGTGGGCGTCCACTGGCCTGCGCGTCACCATAGTTCTTATTCTGACCGCCATTGACAACCGGACGCGGCGGCCTGCGGTTAACCCGGGTGGGCTGATTTTGCGCCTGTGGTGGTGAAGCCAGGTTGACGGTTGCACGAGATTGATTGGCGCTTCTACTTTTTGACTGGGCAAACTTAGCCTGCGAACGTTGATCATCTCTCGAGGCTGGCACATTGGCCGGAGGCCGTGATCTGCCCTGGCTTTGATCGTGGTGTAATAATTTTTCGCCAGCCACCGCGATGGCGCCGATAAACAAGATTCTGGTAAGCCATACCAATACGGCAACAAATATGGGAACAACGGTCAATAGATGTTCCCGACTAAGAACCTCGTTTCCTACAGGGTGATTGATCAGCACTGTGGAAACCGCCCACCAAGTCATTACCGCGTTCATCGTCGCGCCCAACAACCAGGCGCCGGTTAGATACCAGATTTCCTTCGATTCGTTCCGGCCGCGCTCAGGGGTGAAAAGGCGGGACAGGCCGGCAAAATCGATCGCGCAGAAGGCCACAGCAAGAATCGTTGCCCAGGCGAATCCAAAAAAGCGGATTTCACCCAGCAGACTTTGCAGGGCATAACGCGTCGTATCGAAATTGAACATCTCAAAGGCGAACAGTGCCAGTATCAATATAGCGCCGATTACCAGTTGTCGCATTGCCCGTGGATTACGGCTGATTCTCTCCGAGAGGTTGCCCAGCGACGAGCCTTGGGAGCCTTCGAATACTGTATTATTTCTCATGAACTGAACCTCCATTTAATCTACAGTCCCGACTCCTCTCTCGATTTTCAGATCAAGGGTCGACCTTTATGAGAAACACGGGCGGGCCGCTAACAATAATGGGGCCAAAACCGTGAAAGAACAAGTGTTCTATTACCGGAGAATAGCACAGATGTTCTATTGTGTCAAGACGTATGGGAGAGTTTCTTTGGTAGAGATCGTGGTGTGCGGCTCTTTGGTATCAGGTCTTGGGAATCAATCTATTCGGGCTTTTACCGCCTGGGCTACGTCATACGGGATGCCTGGTACCGTTGCAATTTCTTCGACGGTGGCTTTCCGAATGCCATCCAAGGAGCCGAAGTTTTCCAGCAGAGCCTTACGGCGTTTGGGTCCAACGCCGTAGATATCGTCCAGGATAGAGGCCACGCCCGCCTTGGATCGGCGCTTGCGGTGACTTTCGTTGGCGAATCGATGGGCTTCATCTCGGACCCTTTCCACCAAAAATAATCCTTCGGACCGCCGGGGCAGGTGGATTGGCAGCGCCTTGCCGGGTTGGTAGAGCAGTTCATCTTGCTTGGCCAGGGCTGCCAGAGGTACTTCTTGTTCCAGTTTGAATTCCTTCAGTACCTCATAAGCCATTGAAAGTTGACCTTTGCCACCGTCGACCAAGAGAAGATCAGGCAACAGAGACCAGGCAGTTTCTTTGCGCAGGTTGCCGATCTTTTGGGGATCATGCAGCTCACCGGCCAAAGTGTCAGCGTATCGCTGTAGGCGTCGTGTTAGGACCTCTCTCATGGAGGCGTAATCGTCATTGCCTGCTCGCTGGACGTTGAAGCGACGGTAGTCACTCTTGCGTGGCGCTCCGTGAACAAAAACGACCATCGAGCCGACTGTCTGAGTACCCTGAGTATGGCTGATGTCGTAACATTCGATGCGTGCAGGTGGTCGTTCCAATTCAAGCTTTTCTCGCAATTCGTTCATTGCTGTGACGTGCTTGGATCGATCGGCCGCCCATTGCTGTCTTAACGTCGCCAGGGTATCGGCGGCGTTGGTCGAAGCCATGTTAACGAGCGCTTTCTTGATTCCTCTGCGGGGCACTGTGATCGTAACCTTGGTGCTGCGTTTCTGCTTAAGCCACTGTTCGATTACCCTGGCCTCTTCCACTTCATTGGGCAGGAGTACTTCTTTCGGGATGTGAGCGGCTTCGTCATAGAATTGGGTCAGGAAATCGCGTAAGATTTCTTGGTCGGCTTCGTCCTCGGTTCCTTCCAGTAGGAAGTACTCACGGCCGATGAGCTTTCCGTGGCGGATAAAGAATACCTGGACACAAGCGTCATTGTCTTCCCGGGCAAAAGCGATCACATCCTGGTCGGTGTTGGCTGTGCTAATGACTTTTTGTTTGGCCACAACGCGGTCGATGGCTTTAAGTTGGTCCCTGTGCAAAGCTGCTTTTTCGAAATCAAGAAGATTAGCGGATTCCTGCATGCTAATCTCGATGTCGCGCACAATTGCATCTGATTTGCCATTGAGGAAGTCCATCAGCTGCCGGATCATGTTCCGGTATTCTTCCCGATTCACATTGCCAATGCAGGGGGCATTGCACAGCTTAATATCGAGGTACAAACAAGCCCGGTCGTCCCGGCCGCTGATATCCCTGTCGCAGGTGAGGTAGGGGAAGATCTTGCGTAACAGATCCAAAGTCTGATGTACGGCCCAGACCGACGTGTAGGGCCCGAAGTAACGCGAGCCGTCACGAATCATGCGACGCGTAACAGTTATTTTAGGGAAGGCCGAGGACCAGTGTACTTTGATATATGGATAGCGCTTATCGTCCTTTAAGCGGACGTTGAATTTTGGCTTATGTTTTTTAATGAGGGTCATCTCGAGTAACAGCGCCTCCAACTCGGAGTCGGTGGTGATAATCTCGATATCCTCTATTTGCTTTCTTAGCCGGAGGGTCTTGTAGGAGTCGACGTTCTTCTGAAAGTAGGATCGGACTCTGCTGCGCAGATTGATCGCCTTACCCACGTAAAGGACCGTTCCCGCGCCGTTCTTGTGCAGGTAAACGCCCGGTCGGGTGGGCAGATTATCCAGTATCTCCCTGATGTTGTCCGGGGCTTTGTAGCTCATGACCTCAATTATAGCGGCGGCCTACCAGGGCTCCAACGGATGCGGCAGAAGCAAATCTGCAGTGTTGTATCAATTGATCACCTTTTTGAGATCGCTCACGGTTGCATTGCAGTATTGGGCTAATAATATCGGGGAGATCGCAAAAACGGCACAAGGCGTCCCGGCAGCGGACCAGACAACATCGTATTTCATGAGCTCCTCATCAAGGCATACGGGTAAGGTGGTCTTATGACCCAGTAGGGGAACGCCACCGATAGTAAAACCGGTGATCTGTTTGACCATATCGGCGTTGGGGGGTTTCACTCTCTTCCTGCCGACAGCGCACAGCCTGGCCAATTTCCGATCATCTAACCGGTTTACTCCTGACATAAGGGTCATTACCGGTTTATGATTGACCAGAAACAGCAGGCTCTTGACGATTTGGCCGACCTGGCAGCCAATCGCTCTGGAGGCTTCTTCAGCCGTGTGTGTGGTCTGGTCAAACTCAATGATTTCTATCTCGAGACCCAGGTCATGGGCCGACTGGGCAGCTTTCACGGCTTGCGCATGCAAAAGACGTTTCCTCTCTTAGTTAGTTGAGATTCAAGTCAGGAACGGTGATTGGCGACCTGGTCGCTTTACTTATTGGTTTGTTGATGAACTGTTTTGATTACCGCGGTCGGAGATCGGAATCTGTACTGTGAAGAGAGTGCCTTTGCCCGGTGTACTGGTAACGTTGATCTGGCCGCCATGCTGCTCGACTATTCGGTGGCTGGTAGCCAGTCCCAAACCGGTGCCCTTGCCCGGCGCCTTTGTCGTGTAGAAGGGTTCGAAAATGTGTATTGTCTCGGCGGAACTCATGCCCCGGCCGGTATCGTGCACGGCAACCCGGATCTGGTTGCCATTCGTGTCAAATTCAGTGCTAATCGTCACTACTTTTTGCCCGGTGCTTTCTTGTAGAGCGTCACGCGCATTGAGCAGCAGGTTTAGCCATACGCTTTGCAAGTGCTCCAGGCTCGCCTCGATTGCCGGCAGGTCCTGGGCCAGATGAGTAACAATTTCGATGTTGGCTGCTGTGAGTTGGTAAGAAACCAGATTTAGCGCCTGGCTGATAGAAGCATTGATGTCGGCCGACTCAAAAGCGTATTGCTTCTCGCGAGCGAAATCGAGCAGCCCGCGGACGACCTGGGCGGCGCGCTCTCCGGCGCGAGCAATAAGCTCAACTGATTCATAATCGTCATGATCAGGAGGTATGGACATTTGCAACATTTGCGCGTTGGCGTTAATGGCTGTCAGCGGGTTGTTTATTTCGTGGGCAACGCCGGCGGCTAGTTGGCCAATGGCAGCCAGCTTACCGGCCTGCATCAATGAGTTCTCAAGTCGTCGCTCTTCAGTTCTATCTTGCCACACGACCACGACTGTTGGCGAACCGGAGGTCGCGCCCGGTATCGGATAGGCATTCACATCAAACTCTTCTGGCCGGTGATCGGGGGCGATCCACTTCACAGTCCAGCGTTGTTCAACCCTCTCGGATATGGTCTTAAATGCGTTGCAATGTTCACAGCGGGTTGAGCGGTCAAAAAACACCTGGTAGCAGAGCTGGCCAGTCAGTAAATCCGGGGAAATTTCTAGCTTTCGACTCCTGGCTTCATTGACGGCGACCAATTTCCAATCATTGTCAATCGTATAAATAGGATGCGCGATGCCATCGATAACAGCTTGAAGCTGGTTTCGACTCTCAAGCAATTGATGCTGGCGCTGGCGAATCCTCTGGAAGAGCCAAGAAATCTCGACCGCCCGGCCGACAGAACTGGCCAGCGACGTCAGGAGACCGCGATCATTTTCCGTAAATGCTCCATGACGGCTGTTCAGAACATAGAGCACTCCTACAGGTTTGCTACGTACGAACAATGGCGTCGCGATAAGCGAACGCACTGGAAAACCGGCCGGCGCGTCGAGTTCAGAATGGAAATCAGGGTCAACCAATGGCGTATTGAGGCAGATAGTGTGGCCTTCGTCGAAGGCCCGTCCGATGATTCCCACACCGATGGGAATTGAACGATAGCTGTTGGCGGCAACATACTCTCCGGTCGAATTTATCTCACGGCAGCGGAGCAGTTCGCGTTTGTCGTCAACCATGAAGACGGCCGCCAACTCAACCTCGATAATCGCCTCAACGCCCTTTACAGCCAATGCCAAGACTTCCCTTGAAGCCAACCTGGCCGATACAGCCTGGCTTACCTGATTCAACATGCGCAATTGCTGGCTTTGCCTGTGCAACTGCTTTTCTAGTTGTTGGGTACGCAGAATGGTCTTGACCCTGGCCAGAAGTTCAAGAGGATAATAGGGTTTTGTAATGTAGTCGTCCGCGCCGGCGGTGAGGGCTTCGACTTTCTCTTCATAACCGGCCGCGGCTGTTAGCATGATCACCCGCGTATATTTCAATTCGGAATGGTTACGCAACCACTCAAGCAGTTCCGGACCGGACATCAATGGCATGCGGACGTCGAGTAACACTATATCGATAGCCAGGGAGGGTTTTGTCAGCGACTCCTCCAACTGCTGCATTGCTTGCAGGCCGTCGCTGGCAACGGCCACAGTGTAGCCTTCTTTGCGGGAGAGGAATTCAGAGAGGGATTCGGCGATTTCCGGTTCGTCGTCAACGACCAGAATACGCACTGGTGATATGCCGGCCCGCAATTCAGATGGCTGTGGGTCGCGCTCAGTTACATCCGTTGGGAGGTCAGATGTCTCAACATTCACAGTCAATGATCCAGATAACTCGAGATGATAATCGGCCGGGCCACCCCGGCTCGGAGAAAAGGATCGCTTCTATTGGACTGCAAAAGTATAACCGTGCCCCTGAATCGTGCAGATAAAGACGGGTTGCCTGGGCTCAGGCTCGATCTTGTCTCGTAGATTCTTGATGTGAGCACGAACCAACTCAGGGCTTCCTGTATCGCGAGGATAATCCCATACATCTTGCAGAAGTTGCTGGCTGGTAAATACTTGTCCGGCATTACTCATGAGGTGATAGAGCAAGTCAAACTGGACATTGGTCAACAGGGTCGTCCCGGCCGGCGTGGTTACCTTGAAGGTACGGGTATCCAAAAGAACAGCACCAATGGCGACCATATTGTAATCTATTACCTCGGTCTGACTTGGGCCGGATCGGCGCAGAATAGCTCTAATACGTAGCTGGAGTTCCTGCATATTGAACGGCTTGGCCAAATAATCGTCTCCACCCGCCCGAAATCCTTCGATCTTATCCTCATCCTTGGATTTCGCTGTTAGAAACAGCGAAATCCAAAGATGAGGATAAGATCGAAGGATTTCGGGCGGGTGGAGACGATTATTTGGCCAAGCCGTTCAATATGCAGGAACTCCAGCTACGTATTAGCGCTATTCTGCGCCGATCCGGCCCAAGTCA
>PVMK01145947.1_pt1 | contig 38483 bp, 30 predicted proteins | sample 1853481 | NCBI WGS metagenome assembly PVMK01 (sample SAMN08533507, study PRJNA380276) | Marine sediment metagenome, whole genome shotgun sequencing project.
GCCATATAAGAATAGGCCGCGATCGCAATGGGTCCGATGAGGTGCGGCGCAAGCTTGGCAGTTAAAAAAATGGATGTGGGCCCATCGGCCCCGCCGATGATGGCAATCGAGGCGGCTTCCCGGGGAGCAAACCCGAAAAACAAGGCCCCCAGCAGGGTAAAATATATTCCCATCTGGGCTGCCGCACCCAATAGCATGAGTTTCGGCTGGGCCAATAACGATGAAAAATCGGTCATGGCCCCCAAACCCAGAAACACAATCGAGGGATAGACGCCGGTCGTTACACCGAAGTAAAGATAGTGCAGGACGCTGTTGGATTCATAGATACCGATTCCAAAACCTTTGAAAAAGGGGACATTGCCCACTAAAATGCCAAAGCCGATGGGAATCAGCAGCAGGGGCTCGTATTTTTTGGCGGTGCCAAGATAGAGAAACGTACTGCCCACCACGATCATGATGTAATGGCGATAGTCTGCTAAATAATATCCGGTGTTCTGTAGAAACTGGAAAAGTAAATCGACCATTTTTTAACCCTTAATTTCCTTTTTATTTATTCCAAATGAAGGTGCCATCCCCCTGCGTAACCAGTATGTTGGCCTCCTGCAGGCGCTGTATCGACAGATGAGGATGAGGAAAGTCATTTTTATTTGCGATTTCAAATAGTTGTGAAAGTTTAAACGGTTCATTCAGCTGGTCAACCAGGAGTTCGTAAGTACGGGTCAGCTCATCAACAGACGGTAGATGGCGTTCCGAATAAACAGGGGCATCGGTTTTTTCGGCAACAGCGGCCGGGGCCTTTTTTTTGAATCGTTCTATGAACTTATCTTTTTCATCCCACAGTTTAAGGATTTTGTGGATCTGGGAAATAACAAAAGACAATATAACCAGGCCCAGGAAAACGATCGAAGCGCCCACCGCCGCTATGGCCAATCCGTTATTATTGGTTATGTTCTCAATACCAATCAATTTATGCCTCCTTGGTATAGTTTCCGTTTTTGTTGGCTGAGTCAGGGGCGCGAAGTGCCCCAATCGTTGCGGGTTTGGAAAACCCAATCAAGGCCGCTAGGCATGCAGAAAACAGCAGATCAATGGATGCGGCGGCAAGTACCGGTATTTATATGGAAAATGATACAGCCGAAATCAAAAATTGAAAGAGTCTTTCCATCACAGTTCGCTGGAAAAGTCAATACTTTCTTCGGTCAGCGTTCCCCTCGCCTGTAAGGTTCCGCCAGCATGGCCGGCGCGATCATCTTGCGGCTATCCCGCAGCGCCCCGATGAAAAGGACAAGCAACGTGGAAATATAGGGCAGCATGGCCAGGAAATTGGGTGATATGCCCAGCGGTTGTAGCAGATACTGGATGACGAATATACCTCCGAATAAGAAGGCACCGATCACTGCCCGCAGCGGGTTCCATAAAGCAAAAATAGTCAGCGCAATAACGATCCATCCTCTGCCGGCCGTCATACCTTCGATCCATGATTTACTGTAAGAGGTGGAAAGATGCGCACCGGCCATACCTGATAACGCTCCGCCGATGATGACACACCAATAGCGCACCCGGTAAACGTTAATGCCCTGGGTTTCGGTTGCCGTTGGATTTTCGCCGGCCGAACGGATGATAATCCCGAGCCGGGTATATTCCAGAGTAAACCAGGCGATGACAGCCAGCACAATCGCCATATAAAAAAAGGGGCTGTGATCAAATAATATCGGACCCAGGATCGGTATATCCGATAAAACCGGAATCGCCCAATTCTGCATCTTAATGGTAAGGGGTTTGCCGATATAGGGTTTTCCCACCAGCCCGGATATACCCAGGCCCAGCATGGTTAGAGCCAATCCCGATACGACCTGACTGGCCTGCAAGGGTAATCGAAGCAAACGCATGAATGATAGATATCAGGGATGCGGCAATAATGGCCGCCAGTAGTCCGAACCAGGGGTTACCGGTTACAAACGTTATAATAAAAGCGGTAACGGCCCCAATGGCCATGACGCCTTCAACACCCAGATTTAGAATTCCCGATCGTTCGCAGATCACTTCGCCGATGGTCCCTAAAAGCAGAGGCGTGCCGGCAACCAACGTTCGCTGCGCCACTGAGATAATGATATCTTCCAATGCTTAATTCCTTTTCAGACGCCATTGAAGCGTCACCTGGTTTTTTAGGAAAAAGTCACCCATAATCAAAAATACCAGCAGGGTTCCATTAAATATTTGCACGGTTGCCGCCGGCAATCCCAGGGAAATCTGGATGGCATCGCCCCCCACGAGAATACCGGCAAAGAAAAGGGCGGAAAGGATAACGTAAAAGGGGATTGAGCTTTGCCAGCCAGGCAACGATAATCGCGGTGTAGCCGTAACCGGATGATATGGATTCCGGATAGCTCAAATAATGGTGGATGCCGGCGGCCTCACCGACGCCCGCCAGCCCGGCCATCCCGCCGCTGATGACCATGATGATCAGTGTTGTTCTAAAAAAATCGATGCCCGAATATCTGGCGGCGTCAGGATTTTCTCCGATGACGCGGACTTCATAGCCGAAGCGGGTCTTATAGATCGCAATCCCCAGTAAAATCACGGTGGCAACGGCGACCAGCAGGGTCGCATAATGAATCCGGGAGCCGGGGAGCACAGATAAGGTTGCGGATAGGGGCAGATCATCGGTGTAGGGAAATCCGTGTTTCGTTTTGCCCCGCCAGGGGCCGACGATCAGAAGCTTCATAAATTCGTTGCAGATGTAATTCAGCATCAGGGTTGATATGATCTCGTTGATCGAGAATTTTATCTTGAGAATTGCCGGTATCAATCCCCAGAGGGCGCCGCCCACAAACCCTGCCAAAAACATCAGGGGGACAATAACAGGCCAGGGTAGATGAGGTCCCCAGTTCAGTCCCACCCAGGTGCCGAAAATCGCTCCCATCAGCAGCTGGCTCTCAGCTCCGATATTCCAGAATTTGGCTCGGAAGGCCACCGCCAGACCGCCACCGATTAAAATGAGAGGGATCGCTTTGGTAACGGTTTCCTTGAAGCCGAATAAACTGCCGAAGGATCCGCTGAAAATCTTGGCGATGGCATACAGCGGATTTACCCCGGAGAATAAAAAAATAAAACTGATGGCAATGAGCCCGGCTGCCAGTGAACCCACAAGTGACAGCAATGAATGCCTTGGAAGGATGTCGATGCGGTCGCTAACTCTCAATTTTAGCATGTTTGCACTCCGGCACTAAAGGCGCAATGAACCGGCCATCATCAGCCCAATATCATTTAAGCGCGGATCGTCACTGTTTAATATGCCCATGAATTCACCCTCAAACATCACAGCGATACGATCGCAAAGTTCGAAAATTTCTTCCAGATCTTCGGAAACGAGCAAAACGGCGCCGCCTTCCTTGCGGCGCTTCAACAGCAGTTTGCGGAGAAATTCCGTTGCTCCGACGTCGAGTCCGTATGTCGGGTGCGAGGCCACCAGCAAAGATGGATCTTCGCTGATTTCCCGGCCCAGAATCAGTTTTTGGATATTGCCACCGGACAGATTTTTCGTTTGGACATTAATCGAGGGAGCCAGCACCTTAAAGTCGGATATCAGATTTTGCGCATGCTGTTTAATTTTGCTGTAGGCCAGGAAAAGCGTATTTGAATACTTTGGCTTGTGGTGCTGTTTTAAAATGGCGTTGTCATACAGGCACAGGCCGGGAGCAATTCCAAATTTAATCCGTTCTTCCGGAACGTGGGCAATCCCGCTGTTGTAAATGCAGCGCACCGATTCATTGGTGATGTCGTTTCCGTCTATGGCTATTTTGCCGGATTCGACCGGTCGCAGGCCCGTGATGGCTTCCACCAGTTCACGTTGACCGTTTCCTGAAACGCCGGCAATACCGAAAATCTCATTACGAAAAATATCAAAAGAAATACCTTTGACGGCCTCCAGGTCCTTATCGTCTTTAACGACGAGATTGTCGATCGTAATGATCTTGGCGCTTCTCTCCATCGGCTCTTTTTCGATTTGGAAGATGATGTCTCTTCCGATCATCATTCGGGCCAGACTTTTTTTATCGACATCTGTGGTTTGCGCCTCATCGACGATTCGCCCCTTTTGTAACACCGTCACCCGATCGCAAAGCTCCAGTATTTCGTCCAGCTTGTGGCTAATCAGAATAATCAAATGTCCCTGAGTTTTCATTTTTCTCAGATTTTGAAAAAGATCCTGAGTCTCCTGGGACGTCAGCACCGACGTGGGTTCATCAAGGATTAGCAAATCAGCGCCATTGATCAGGGCTTTGATAATTTCGACCCGCTGCTGTTCACCGGCCGATAATTGCCAGATTTTTTTGGATGGATCGATATCAAAATTAAATTTTTGAGAAAAGGAAAGAAGGCTGTCTTTGATCTTGCGCTGCGGAAACATCAAGGAGGCCATTTCATAGCCCAGGGCAATATTTTCGGCTACAGAGTGATTCTGGATCAGCATAAAATGCTGATGAACCATGCCGATGCCGTGTTGCCTGGAATCAACCGGAGATTTGATGCTGATGTTTTTTCCGTTAATCCGGATAGCCCCGGAATCCGGCTGATAAAGGCCGTATAAAATATTCATCAGAGTGGTTTTTCCGGCGCCGTTCTCACCCAGAAGGCCCAGGATTTCCCCTTCTCCGATGGAAATATTGATGTCGGTATTTGCTATAACACCTTGAAATAATTTAGAAATATCTATCATTTCAAGATTTTTGATCTTTTCCATACCGCCTGTCGAGCCTTCTCCACCGGTTGATCCGGTTAGGGTGTGGGTCAAAAAACAAACGGGGAGCCGCAGAAATGCAAGCTCCCCGTTTTACTTGGCAAGTAACATTATTTCGGGATGCTGCCGGCGACATTATCGACATAATACATGATGCTCAGCAGGTCGCCTTTGGAAGCTCTCTGTCCCTTTTTGATCCGGAGCTTGCCGATATTGTCGTTGATCGGTCCGTCGAACGGATCGAATAGATCCGGACCACCTGTTTTCATCTGGTCATAGCGTTTGACGACAAGCTCATAGACGGAGATCTTACCGAAATCAGCTGTGTCCACCATCGCCGTTTTTAATTCACCCGTAAATTTCGGGTTGATGATGTCATTAAAGGTACCGCCCAGGATGGCTCCCTTTTCGCGGATCAGCCACCACTCATCCGCATTTTTCCAGGTGCCGTTATAAATGATCCGATAAAATTTTGACATACATGACACCCCAATCGACGAGCTGTCCGGACACCACCGAATCCTTACCGTATGGCTGCATCGGGCTGTAATGGCTGAATGTGTAAATTTGTTTGCCTTTTTCGGTGTGTTCCTGGCCCACTTCAATGACAGCCGGTGTATCTTCGGTAAATGCCAGGGTATCACAACCTTCGGCAATCAGGGATTCGGCCGCCTCCCTGGCTTTGTCCGGACCGTACCAGGCATAAATCCATTTAACGTGTACTTTTGCTTTGGGATTCGTCGCTTTGATCCCCAGAGCGAAGGCATCGATATGGCGGATCAGCTCCGGAATCGGAAAAGCGGCGACGTAGCCGATCTTATCGGTTTTGGTCAGCGCCCCGGCCATCAATCCATTGAGATAATAGGTCTGATACAGATCGGCGAAATAAGTGCCGACATTCGGGGTTTGCTTAAACCCCGAGCAGTGCATAAACTTTTTATCCGGGTACTTAGCTCCGGCCTTGACCGTGTCTTCCATGTAACCGAAGCTGGTCGTAAGAACGACATCGCATTTTTCCTCCTGAATCAAGCGGTCGATAATACGGGCAGAGTCGGCTTCGGCCACCGACTCGATAAAGACAGTTTCCAGCCAGGGCAGTTTCTGTTCGGCGAACTTGCGGCCCACGTCATGGGCATGGGACCATCCATAGTCTCCTACAGGCCCCACGTAAATAAAGCCGGCCTTCAGCTTTTTGTCCGCGGCAAACCCCATACCGGCGGCCAGAACGAAACACAGTCCAATGATGATGAATACTTTCGTAATTCGCATGTTCGACTCCTTTTTTTATTATATTAATAGCTAAATAAATCCCCCGAATCCCGATTGACTTAAATACTGCACTATAAAGACAAAGGATTATGGGGTCAAGCAAAAATCAACCCAAGGATTCCTTCTTGACCCGGCACCGCCTTTATATATACTATGCCATGTATTTTCCAGACCTGTAATCCATATCCCCTATGTCCCAATGCTGATTTGTTTGTCTGGAAGGATGGTTTTCATGCGTGTAAAAAGACGATGGGTTGCTGTAGCGCTTGGTTTCCTGGTGTCGATAGCGGTTATGTTTCCGACCCACCTAATTGCAGCGGCAAAACCCTTTGTTTTCGGATTGCTTTTGGTGGGCCCCCACAACGATGAGGGGCTGAGTCAGGCGCATTACGAGGGCGGCAAATATGTCGTGGAAACGCTACCCGGCACCAAGATGATTTTCATTGACCGGGTCAACGCGACCGATCGTCCCAAAGTGACGATTCCGCAGTTCGTTGATGACATGGTTGAGAAAGGTGCCAAACTGATCATCGCCAACTCGGTCGACATGCAAGACGGTATCCGTGAAGCGGCCTTAATGCATCCCCGGATCAAATTTATTCAAATATCCGGAGATGATGTGCTCACCGGAAAGGCACCCAAGAATCTCAGCAATTTAATGGGCCGCATGGAATACGGAAAAATGATGGCCGGATTTGCGGCTGCAATGACCACCCAAACAGGTAATATCGGTTATATTGGCCCTCTTATCAACGAACAATCCCGCCGGCTGGCATCGTCCTGCTATCTGGGTGCCAGATATGCCTGGACAAACCTGCTCAAAAAAGACCCGAAGGACTTGAAATTTCAAGTGAAGTGGATTGGTTTCTGGTTTAATATCCCCGGTGTAACAGCCGACCCGACCGAGGTTTCCAATTACTTTTTCAATAACGGCTACGATGTCGTCATCTCCGGTATTACGCCGAGCGAGACCCCTGTCCTTGCGAAACAAGAGAACCAGGAAGATAAAACCGTGTGGGCGATACCCTATGATAATGCCGGGGCATGTGAAGGCATGTCCGATATTTGTCTTGGGGTACCTTTTTATAACTGGGGTCCGGGTTATATAGACTTTATCAAGGCTGCCAAGTCCGGTAAGTGGAAACGCAAGTGGATCTGGCGGGGACCGGACTGGAAAGATATCAACAATTCCGATACCACTGCCGTTGGTTTCGTTGCCGGCCCGGCACTTTCGGAGTCTGCAACGGTGCAACTGGATAAATTCATCAGCGATCTATCAACCGGAAAAGTCAATCTATTTAAGGGCCCTCTGAATTACCAGGATGGCAAACCGTTTGTTAACGCCCGTCAAACCGCCAGTGACAAACAGATCTGGTATATGGAACAGCTGCTGCAGGGGATGAACGGGGACAGCAGCGCCAAATAATTTCCACTTTATGAAGGGCTCTTTTTTCAATGCACGGCGTTCTCCGCGGGAAATAGAGCATAGCGCATGGCGCATAGGGCATAGAGTATAAAACGCATTATTCAGATGGGCGAAGTAATCTTTTACTCGATACAATCTGCTTTTTTCCGCTTACCATAAGCGCATATCGCAAGATTTTCATATGAGGTCCAAAAAGTCTTTTCCGAACAGAAATTTCCACGGGATTACAGAGACGTTTCCTGCCACATAGGGTCTATCACAAGAAGATACACACTATTTCTTTTGAAGGGAAGATTGATAGATCGTGGAATCATAATCCAATTTTGCCGTGTAAAACTGAAGTATCGAGTAAATTTTTCAACAATTTAAAACTTTCTTGTATTAAGGCATAGGCCACCCGTTTGTCAGTTGTTACACAAATAAGTTATTTATATATTTATGAACGTCCCCCCCGCTTTTTCACGCTCGTGAAAAGGAAGGGACGTCCTTAAATAAGTAAATAACTTATAATTTGAGCGACGAGTGCACAATCTGCGCAATTTGAGGATCTTTTTATGGGACACAGATCTGCACAGATTTTATCTTTTATCTGTGTTCATCTACGTTCTAATTTTAGTTATGAATCTAATTTGTGTAATCTGCGTAACCCCAGTTAAATCCGCTTCGCTCGTCTTCTGCGAAGAATTTAACAGGGCAAGTCTGCGGATAATATTTAATCTGTGGTAAAAAAGGGATAGGATCCTTTAAAACATATCGGATTTCGGAAGGTAAGAGGCTATCTATCGAGGCGGGATACCCCGATTGCGGAATTCGGAATGTGGAAGGCGGAAGGAAAAAAAGCTCACCGGTCAAGGTAGAATTCCTGTTGCTGCAAGCCGGTTTCAACGTCTGATGGGTGAGAGATCGGGATGCACGGTTTGCCTTTGATGGCTTCTGACAACATGTTGACTACTGAAGCCCTGTCTTTGATGATCAGGGTGTTGGTCGGTTTATAGGGCACGATACTGCCTTCCGGTGAGAGAAACGGCTCCAGAACGGAGGCCAGGTAGTCGACGTCGGCGTGCTCGATCTGTATCATGCAGACGATGATACGCGCTCCGGACGAGGTTGTCTTTTCCTGGGCCAGGGAAAAACCCGGAGTCAGCAGCACCAGGAGAAGAATCAGGAAAACCCTACCTCCCTCGGGGAAGCAGCCATGCTTTGAAGAAAGGATTAACAAATCTAATTTCCTTTCCGCTTTTAAACAGGATGTTGATGTCGATCATTCGTGTAATCGCCCGGTTCACAGATGCAGTACTGTGCAGCCCGACTGCTTTCACAAAGGCCATAGAATAAACACTTTTTCCGCTTTCCCTTGCTAAAGCCGAAAGGCACTTGAACTGAAAGTCAGTCAGAAGACTGACAAAAGCTTCGTAAGACTTTTGCTCTCTGGTGAATATCAACTCAAGGGCGGACTTCAAATTGCCCGGGGAAACGGCGTCATTTACCGAAGTGACCTCCCACAAGACCTCACAAAGCTGCTGAATGTCTCCGGTCACATTATTGGCAATATTGAATACATGCTTCAAGGTCTCTGGCAATACTTTACGCTTTCCACTTTCAAACTTTTTTATCAAAAACTTTGAGAATTCTTCAACCGGCAGCGGGTCAACGGTGATCGGAATCGCCGATTTAAAAAAGGCTGAGTTCGGAGAAATAAATATTTCATCCATTTTGTGTCGTATGCTCCCCACAAAGACATAGGGAATATTGCTGTGAAACTGAATCTTGCTCCTTAAAAGGGCAATGGCCTCGTCGGCGTCGTTGATTTTTAGAATGTCCTGGAATTCATCAAAGACGACCACAAAACGTTTTTTCTGCGCCAGAGATTCAATCAAATCAAGCACCTCCTGGATTGAACCAGCCTTCAGTTCCACGGAGGCATCAAAGGTAACTACCGGCATTGATGTTATAGGATCTACAGAAATTGTCGGTTTGAGATACGACAGGGTCTGAATTATTTTAGCCGTCCAGCTCGCTTTTTTTTCTAGGGTAACGATTGCCCTGAGCATCCTCTTGCACAACGCATCAACAGACTTTATGCCAAGAAGATCCATATATAAGATATCGGTTCCCTTTAGCTTTCTGATCGCCTCATATACAAGAGATGACTTTCCGATACGTCTTTCTCCGATCACCACTAGGTTCTGGGATGCTTCCATGTGAGCGGCAATTTGTTTCAACAGGTCTTTTCTGCCACAGAAATCATTTCCCAGAACGATCGACCCATATTTGAAAGGGTTCATGAAACACCACCTTTCATCATAACGTATTTAGCACTTTTGTTTTTAGCATAATTGTTAGTAACATAACTGTTATAAAATTGCAACGGTTCAATTTAAAAAGTGTTCTTTTTATCAGTGTAAATTCATTATGGGTAAATATAACGTCTCGGAAATTCTACAATTGGTTGAAACTAAAGATCTTTTAATAGCTCCTGAGAAATTTTGTAATATGAAGGGAACGCCTATGATTTTATGCGTTTGGTAATTCAACCAGGAAAAAGAACGGTCGCGGCAGGCCTATCTTCGCTCTGGCGAGCTTCCGTCTTCGTTAAAACTACGCCGAACAGGTCGCCGCGGCGCGCAACTCAAGGCCCCAGGAGGACCAGTCTTCGCTCTGACGAGCTACGCCTCGGCAGGCGATTCATGGCTGAAAACGACGGCTCATGGAGGCACTTAATCGCCAAAGAAGGGGACGTCCATTGATATATAAATAACTCATAATTTGAGCGACGAATGCGCAATCTGCGGATCTTTTTATGGGCCACAGATCTGCACAGATTTTTTCTTTTATCTGTGTTCATCTGTGTTTATCTACGTTCTAATTTTAGTTATGGATCTAATCTGTCAAAGGTTTTGAACTGCCAAGAAACCTGTGCTACATTGCAGTAATAAATGGTCCAGATATCAGCCTTAAATGTTATTCTTTGTGTTCATAAATATGGACATCACGCTGTGGGAACGGAATACTGATCCCTTCTGCATCAAACTGCTTTTTAACTTTCTCCGTAGTGTCAAAGTAAAATCCCCAATAGTCGTCAGTACTCGTCCATACACGGACCTTGAAATTCACACTGCTGTCCGCCAGTTCGGCAACAACCACCGCAGGTGCCGGGTCTTCCAAAACACGATCATCCTGGCCAATAATCCCTTCGATGACCTGGCGGGCATTATCGATATCATCCCCATAACCGATGCCAAAAACCAATTCCACACGCCGGGTTCCTTTGACGTTGTAATTAGTAATGTTGTCTCCCGTCATCTTTGCGTTAGGCACAATGATGGTTTTATTATCCGGGGTTGCAAGTTGAGTCGTAAAAATCTGAATCTCTTCAACGGTTCCGGCAACACCCGCCCCTTCAATAAAATCGCCAACCTTAAATGGTTTAAATATAATCATGAGAACGCCTGCCGCAAAATTTCCCAGTGAACCTTGCAGCGCCAAACCGATTGCCAGACCGGCAGCACCTAAAATGGCGATGAGAGACGTGGTTTGGATACCCAGCTGATTTACGGCGGCAATAATTACAAAAGCCAGCAAAGCGATATAACTCAGACTCCCCACAAACTTTATCAGCGTCTCATCGGTATTACTTTTGGTCATCATCCTTTTAATGAGGTTTGCGACCGCTTTTGCCACCCATTTCCCTACAATAAAAATAACAATGGCGCCGACAACTTGAAGTCCGTAAATCATCAACAATTCGTACACTTTGGCTAATAGATTGGATATGTCCATTTTTTATCCCCCTTTGCTTTGAAATGAAATTAGTGTTTTTTGATGATAAGGCCCGCGGTCAGGTAATAAGATAAGTTTACGCCTTAGTAAAGAAAATAAACTCTATAACCTTATGATATTTGGAGAGTAAAGAGGGGGGACGTCCTTAAATAAGTAAATAACTCAGGCAAATTCTGCTTTTTAGGCAAATATGTCGGATTCAAAATAATGCCCGATAATTTGAAAATCGCTATCCCAGAATCCTTTCATCAACGTGATTTTCTCCTGTCCGTTTCCGTATTCATATTCGGTATCATAAATCAAGACGACGATGGTCCCCGATATATCACCCATTTTGGCCTTACTTTGAATTTTCCAGGATTTTAGCATATAAGATTGCAACTCACCTAAATTGGTTTCCACCATGTTTTTTATATATTCCCAGTCTTCTGCCTGCGTATACTTCCAGAATAAATCCGAATAGTATTCCTCGCTTCCAATGCTGCCGCTCACAAAGCGGTCGTCAAGAAATTCTTCCGCTAAAGTTCGCACGTCCCCAAGGCCGCCATCAAGGCCACAACCGCTTAAAATAATTGCATTAATAATCACCAGCAAGCTCAAAGTTTTCATCACTTTCATTTTTGCGATATCCTTTCTGTTGTATTGTTGCCGTTGAGCCGCTGTTTTAACCGGTTTCTGTCTGTCACAAGATCCAAGCTGCTGATATTATATGTTTATTAACCAACGGCAGAAGCACAAACTCGGCCAATTTCGCTTGGTAAAGAATTGTGCTGAAACTGGCGCTGCCATATGCTGCAGCGCACCAAAACTATCATCGATTTTTTGGATTAAATCTTTAGGCGGGCAACTTGTTTTGGGGACGGTTTTTGATGCTGGATAAAAATTATAACCCCATAACTGATCAATGGAGCGTTATGCAAATACTGCAGGACGTTTTTCAACCCATGGTTGCGCTTTTTCGAGTTGTGCCGCCAGCCGCAGCAAGGTGGCTTCATCACCATAGCGCCCCATGAAGTGCACCCCGCAGGGCAGTTCATCGGAAGTCCAGTAAAGAGGCATGGACATCGCCGGCTGACCGGTGAAATTGGCCAGTTGTGTAAAGGGCGTTTTCGAAAGGCTTTCCACCGCCAGTTTGTCGATCGCTCCTGAGGCTAATAGCAAGCGACCCAACCCTAAAGCATTGATAATCTTCAGTAAAACAAGCTCGATAGGTTTGGGATCCAGTTCGCCGATTTTGACAGGCGGGTAAGCCAGCGTGGGGGTCAGGTAAATATCATATGCCTCGTGAAAACGGCCCATGATTCGGGCTGCCAGTTCCCATTCTCGCTTCGCTTTTACGATATGACCGGCAGAATACGTGCGACCCAATAAACCGAGGGTCCAGGTAATGGATTCCACGTCGGACTGTTTTGCTTTTCGACCCAGAAGTGGATCCAGCTCGTCAATCACAGCTGCTACTTCACCGGAATACAGGATGATAAGGCCTTTGGCCAGGGCGTGGCCGTTAACATCCGGGTGTGCTTCCTCAACCTCGTGGCCCAAGTCCTCCAGCAGGCCGACCGTATGTTCCACAGCCTGGATGCATTCCGGATGAACTGCCGTATCAATTGGCGACTGCGTATTAAATGCAATTCTGAGAGGCCCGGGATTTTGTTGGATTTCATCTAAATAGGGCCGGCGCGGCGGAGGAATGATATAAGGGGCACCGACATCGGGGCCATGGGTTGCATCAAGTATGGCCGCACTGTCCCGCACCGATCGACTGATGACATGTTCGACAACAGCGCCTTGCCAGGTCCTGCCGTGGATCGGGCCATTCGGCGTACGACCCCGGGTTACTTTCAAGCCAAACAGGCCGCAACATGCAGCCGGAATGCGGATAGACCCGGCACCATCATTTGCCGAGGCCAGCGGCACCATACCGCCGGCAACAGCGGCGGCGGATCCGCCGCTCGATCCCCCGGGCGTATGATCCGTATTCCAGGGATTGCGGGTCGGCCCGTGCAATTCAGGTTCGGTGATTCCCTTCAAGCCGAATTCCGGGGTGTTGGTTTTTCCTAAAATCACGAGTCCGGCTTTCTTGTAACGCCTGACGAGTTCACTGTCCTGTGTCGGGACATAATTTTTTAAAGCTTTTGATCCCATTGTCTGGGGAACGCCGGCAAAATCCCCTAACAGATCTTTTAACAGGAAAGGCACGCCGCGAAAGGGGCCATCGGGCAGAGTTTTCCGAACCGCCTGGCGGGCCAGATCATACATCGGTGTAATGACCGCATTCAAGGTGGGGTTGACGCGCTCGATCCGAGCTATGGCTTCTTCGCAGATTTCAGAAGCAGAAATTTCTTTTTTCTTCACCAGCTCCGCGAGCCCAAGACCATCGTATTGATCGTACTCCTTAAAGCTCCCCATAAATACCTCCTGCATAATACCTGAATATTGCATGAAGCATCTGATTTTTTTAGTTTAAGGGGCTTCTCCTTGCCTATGGAAACCTCCGACTTGTCCGCCTCTGGAGGACTCGTGCAAAATTCAGGTAATAGGTTTAAATTGTAGATTCATCAATAGCGGATGGTATCTGGAGGATCAAGCAAAAAAAAGTGCCTAAAATGAACTAGGGCATTTGTCCTCTCGCAAAGACGCAAAGGCGCCAAGGGCCTTTTTATTATTTAAATTATGATTCTTTGCGGCTTAGCGGCTTTGCGTGAGCAATCATATTGGAAACTAACTGGAGTATAATTCTAATTCGGGAAAGATGACGCAGCGGGTTTATCGGACCTGGCGAATTTCGGCAGATTAGAAGGATTGACTAATTTCTTCAGCTTTATGTCGTTGTCGGCTATCCGCACGTAATACACCGGAAGTTCGGTCCAGGCTCCGGTGTTAAGGTATCGGATACCATTAATAAATTGTTCTTCAGCATAGTGTGTATGGCCGCAGGTGACGGCTTTAAATCCATTTTCTCTGGCGTAATTTACAGCATTCAGCATCACATTTTTACGAAGATACCTGTAGAAACGTTTCCATTTTTTGGCATACTCGGCCACGTGCACCGGCCGGGCTCCCAGCTTGACCCTTAAATCATGCATCATTTTAAAGGTTTTTATAAAAGCCCGACTTTGCGGCATGACCACATCAAAAAAATCACCATGGGTGATAAATAGTCTTTTTTGTAAAGTGTGGTGCTGCTTTATCTGTATATTACCTAAATTCTGCGGGATATAGCCATTGTCATGATTTCCCCGCACCCAGACCACCTTTTGCCGAAAAGACATCTGTTCAATACGCTCCAGTATCCGTTGATCTGCCTTTTCCAATTTCGCGTAAGGATTCTCAATAATATCTCCATTCAATATAAATTCAGCATCTTGGGGGATTTTATTAAGAAAAAGATCGAAGTCTTGATACAAAAAATATTTAGATCCAATATGCAGGTCGCTTACAATTATCGCATTCATTATTAATTGGTTACAATCAAAACTGAAAGTTTAAAATGAAGATGAGATCTAGTTGATTGGATTAATGATATTATATCATGTTAAATTAAGAAAATATATTGATTCTTTCGATTTAAGCACCAAAGCAATTATCGGTTAAATTACCGTAAACTTTAAAATAATCAAACCTCGGCTGATTTTTCGAATTCATTCAAATTATTTCGGAAATCCGGTACTATAGCAATAAATTGGGATATCATTGACCACAGCAGCCATACATTTGTTGCACGAAACGCAGGATACTTTGTCCATCTTGCCTTCTTTGATTTTTTTCACTAGAAATGGTTCCCGGATAAACGGTCGCGACATGGAAATAAAATCTGTATGGCCATTTTCTAATACTTCTTCCATGTGACTCACCGTTCGCATCCCGCCCACCAGAAATAGCGGCGTATTACCGAGAACCGGCTTGATCATCTTGGCGGCCTCAAGATTATAGCTCTCCTCCAGATCGTACTTTCCTGCTAAATTCCCAATCATTATGCGACCCATGGGTTTCTTCCACCAGGCTAGGCTTTTTAACAATTCATTTAATGGAACATCGCCCCGGCAAACATTCATATAGGAATAATTCATAGTGCCGCAGCTTAGCTCCAGCCCGTCGATCCCCAATTTTGCCAGCCATCCAGCATATCTTGCTGCCAGAGAGGGTGTAATTCCCTGTTTTGGTGTGTAGTCATTGGTGCTCATTTTTATCAGAATCGGAAAACCTTCCGGAACCATTGTTTTGACTTTCCTGAGCACCTCTTTTAAAAAGCGAAATCGATTTTCCTCACTGCCGCCCCATGAATTTGTTCTGTGATTAAAAAAGGGAGATAAAAATTCGTTGATTAAGAACCCGTGAGCCGCGTGAAGCTGAATAACGTCTGCGCCAGCCGCTGCGGCTCTTTTAGCTGCTTCCCCAAACGACAGAATAACCTCTATAATGTCATCTTCGGTCATTTCCCTGGGCTTAATGAAATAAACCGGATCCCTTCCTTTGGCTGAGGGTCCAAGTGGCGTCTGGCCAATCAGATCTTTAGTAGTTTGCCTTCCACCATGGGCCAGTTGGAAAGCAATTTTTCCTCCGTTCCGATGAACCGTTTCTGCTAATCTTTTAAGACCCGGAATCATTTCATCTGAATGTATCCCGATTTGATATTTATTGGCTTTACCGGAAGAATGCACAAACATATGTCCTGAAATGATCAGGCTGACACCTCCTTTGGCCAGTTTTTCGTATCTTTTAATAAGCTCATCACCGACTGCACCGGTTTCTTTGGCCATGCCTTCGTAGGTAGCCGAATTTACAAATCTGTTTTGAAGCTCTACATTTCCAATTTTTCTAGGCGTAAAAAGTAGAGACATTTATGTTTCCCGTATAAGCGAATATGTAATTCAGTTCAAAGTGGTATGTTATCATAGAGATGCAAGGGCTTCTTTGGCCTGCTTCATGTAAACCTCCGCCTCACATTCTTCAAAGACTTGAATCGCTTTTGAGATGCATTCTCTGGCCTGGTCGGTTCGCTTCCTAGCTTTATAAAACAGACCCATGTCCAGGTAAACTGCTCCAAGAAAGCCTTTCGCTCCGATCTCTTTTATAACTTCAATCGCTTTATTGAAGTGTTCTTCAGCTTTTTTACTTGCAAATGGGACGTTCTTAACCAAAAAGCCAATATTTTTGGCCATGATCGAGAAAGCGGGTGTCGGTCCTGTTACCATCTGTGAATAGACTTGCCCGAGAATATGCTCCGATATGCCATACCACATTCTCCTCTGATTTCTGATCAGGGCCTGCTGTGCTTTTTCTAATATTCCAAGCCCTTGCCTCATATGGCCTTTCGTGATCAATGTCGGAGCTATAAATAAATAGGCCAGCTCTGAAATCTGCCCTATAGCGCGTTTCTCACAAAAATCTAAGGCTGATTGTAAGACGTCTTCCGCTTCCTGAAACCGGCCGCCAAGAAGATGAGCCAGACCTAATGTAATTTTTGTAAACGACGTAGAATAGAGAGGGTCCAATGCAACTTCACCTGCCTTTTCACTATTTTTTTGTGCCGACTCTATATCTCCTCTCAGATGGTGGCCGAAACTATTGGTCCAGTGCCCAAAGACCTTGCTTCTGTTATTCGATTTTCTTTCGCCATAGTCTAAAAGAAGTTTTGCACCTTCAAAAACCTTTTTCGTTTCCCCCTTCATCCAGTTGATGTAGGTAAGTCCTCCAAGAGATTTGAAAAAGAGGTACTGATCGGAAGGAAACGACTCAGCTATCTTCTGAGCCCTTTCACCAAAACCGATACCTTCATCAAAAAGGCCCAATTCTGCACATGTCCATGTAAGCCAAGTGCAGGCATAACCTACTACTTTTTGGTTACCAGATTTTTCGCCTAGTTCCAGTCCATTGCTCAGGTATTCATAGGAATCTTTTGATTTGCCAGACATCCAAAGTGCAATGCCGAACCACGCATAGAACATCCCGATTCTAGCCTTGTCGTCCAAGGACTCTGCCACATCTTTTTGAGATTTGAAAAGATTGATGAATTCCTTAAAATCTCCGAGGTAGTAATAGGCATAACCCCAGCTATTCAAAATGTCGATAAGTGCAACCTTTTCGGCTTTGGATTTATCGGTTTTAGATGCAAGGATATCAAAGGCCTCTTTGAAGTATTGATGGGCTTCTACCACCGCGTATCTTGCCAGACACTTTTCACCTGACTTTACCAGGTAATCGACAGCCTTCATTGCAGATCGACCTCGGGTAAAATGAAACGCCAGGGTTTCATAAAATTCCGGAAGTCTATCATGGAAAAGTTGTTCCATTACAATTGCAATTTGTTTGTGGATTTCTTGGCGTTCTTTTTTGAGCAGACTATTATAAACCACTTCCTGAGTGAGAGCGTGCTTGAACATATACTCGAGATCTGGTTGAAGGGTTCGAGTTCTGATCAGATCAATTCTTTCCAGAATGCTCAGATCTCCGTCAATGCGATCTTTAAGCTCCGTGGTCTTTTTCAGGATCTCATAAAGAAAGGCCCTGCCGATCACCGACGCCTGCTGCAGAATACGCTTGGTTTCCTTTTCCAGTCGATCCAGCCGGCCTGCAATGAGGCCGTGGATGGAAGAGGATATGTCGGCTTCAGCAAAGGGTTTTGTGATTTTCCAACTGCCATTGTCCCGGACCAGCGTCTCAGATTCGATCAGGGAATTGACCAGCTCTTCCAGGTAAAAGGGGTTTCCTTCGGCTTTGCTCTGAACAAGGCGCTTCAGATCGGAAGGAATGCTCCCTGTTTTGAGCAAAGATTCCAGCATATCCTGTGCATCTGAAAGAGAAAGATCCTGCAGTCGAATTTCATGATAGAATTTGCCGAGACCGCTTAACTGATGACTGGTGAAAAGGCTGATGGTTGGCCGGTAAACACATAGAACGATGGCCGGTTGCCGGATCTCCAAACAAACCCGGCGAAGCAGATCCACGAAAGAAAGGTCTGCCCAATGTAAATCTTCCAACAAAAAAACAGTCGGAGCTCTTGTGGCAAGTGCTGTTAGAATCGCTTGGATGGATTCATGGAGCCGGTATTTCCATAACTCGGGGCTCACATCTTCCAGCTCAGGATAACTCAGCGAGTAAAGCCCCCCCACGTAAGGAACCACATCCTCCTTTTGGCCGACAAATTGTTCAACGCCGGATTCGATTTTCTCCCTGATCTTTTCAGGAGAATCTTCTTCTTCAATCTGAAATACCTTATTGAGTAAATCAATCATTGGGAAATACGGTATGTTTTGAGCATACGCATACGCATGTCCTTCCAACCATTGAATATCCTCTAGATCAAGCTTGGCTTTGAACTCCTCAACCAGTCTACTCTTTCCCGTACCGGCTGCGCCACAAATCGAGAAAATTCTGCCTTTGCCTTCCCGCAAATTTTCGACCGCCTCTCTTAATTCGGCCAGCTCTCCCTTTCTGCCAATCAGATCGGCTCTCAGGCCGGAAAGCCGGCGTATGGTAACGGGCTTGTCCCTTTGCGATAATACTTTATGAACTTGAACGGGATCTGCCTTGCCTTTAACCAATGCGGGTTCCAGGGCTTTAAATATGAAATGCCCCTCAGCCTGGCGAAAGGTATCCGCATCCACCAGAACCTCACCGGCTTTAGCCAGGCTGCTGAGCCGTGAGGCCAGATTGATGGTGTCCCCGGCCACACCGTGGATTCCTTTTTCCAGATTAACGTCACCTGTCACCACCAAACCGGTGTTAATGCCGCTATGCATCACCAGGGGTTGTTCGATGCGTTCTTCGTATTGAGGGCTTAAAGAATTTACCAGGCTGTGAATTTCTCGGGCGGCTTTTATGGCCCGTACGGGGTCATCTTCATGAGCCTCGGTGGCACCAAATAGCGCCATGACCGCATCGCCGGCAAACTTCTCCACAAAGCCCTCATACTTTGAAATGATTTTTGAGATTTCATCAAAGATTTTTCCGGTGATCTCTTTGATTTCCTCGGGATCAAGGATTTCAGACATGGCGGTGTAACCGGAAAGGTCTGAAAAAAGGGCAGTCACATGTTTGCGCTCGCTTTCGATGGGTTTGGGGGACGGTGTATCTTTGGCCGGGGCAGGTTCCGGGGCTGGAGCCTCGGATTCTTTAGGCTGCTTTAAATCCCGGCCGCAGGTGTCACAAAATTTTGCCCGGGGTGGTAGGGTTTTTTCACAATTGGGACATTTGATTCCCAGTTCGGCACCGCACTCCAGGCAAAAAACGGCCTCTTCCCTGTTTGCCAGCTGGCAATTTGGACAATCCATTTTTCAATCTCCTTTTTTCACGCAAAGTCGCTAAGAAAGGAAGAACGTAGAGCTTTTTGTTTGTCCCATATGTCCGAAAGATCGTATTAGGACATCTCTGAGAGAAATTTTTTTGCCGATTTAATTAACAAGGTGTTTAGCGAGACGTTTTCCAAGGCCAATAATAGTGTACGTAGGAGGTAATCCGTATGCTTCCGGAATAACAGAGCAGTCACACACGTAAAGGTTGTCATACTCTGTTTTAAGATTCGAATCGAGTAGATCGCCGATTTTCACCGTGCCGCCGGGATGAGCGGCTAAATATCCGGTTCTGAAAATGTTTTTAGCACCGGCATTTTTCAATATTTCTTTTGCTCGTTCATATCCTCTCTGTAATTTTTTCTTTTCATTTTCATCCAGGTTTTTTCGAACTCCTCCTTTATCCGTTAATTTGCCGCCCAATTCATCCTTAGCTTTTACCAATATTTGAAGCGTGTTACGGCGTGAAAACAATTTATCAAACCTAAATGCCTGAGCGGTAAAAGTGGCAGTATTGCCAGAGGAAACAGCCCAGTCAGTCATCATATAGCCCTCCCCTATCATGTGAACGCCGGTAGACATGGGAATTTCACTTAGGGGAACCTCGATATCCTTAACCGTACCGCGAACCCCTATGAGCGGATCAAAGAAAAAATTATATCCGGCACTTTTTATACCACTGGCACGCAGAATGACCGGTGTGCCGATTCCGCCGCCGGATAGTATTGTTTTTGGCGCGTAAGCCTTTTGAAGCTTTCCGTCTTTTTTATATTCAACGCCGACCGCTATCTTATTTTCGATGATTACTCGGGTCGCCCTTGCTCCGGTTATGAGTTCGGCACCGTCTTTCAGAGCCTCTTCAACATACATTCGGGCACTCCATTTTACTCCGAACGGATCACCATAATGGCCGAAAGGGTATTCCGGTTTCCACCTGTCCTGATACATGAATTTGTCCAGCTTTTGCCAGTTGTATCCGAGGTCTTGAGCGCTTTCCATGATACGCGTAGCCATGGGGCCCGTCATTTCGTCTTTTAGCGGCGCAATAGGCAATTCTTTTCTTGTTTCTTCTACTTCTCTTGTTATGTCTACGCCATGAGATTTTAGCATCTCTAAAGGTACCGGCCAACTGGTGGCGTAGTAATAAATTGTACTTCCGCCGGTGGTGATGCCTCTAATCAATCCAAGCATTTGGTTGGTAAACAATAAACTTCTGCCGGGGATTAGCATGCCTTTTGCTCCCTGCCAGAAGCTCCCAATCAAGGGTTTGTTATCCCCCCATTCGAGAATGAGTACTTTCTTATTTCTCTGAGATAGTTCCTTTGCAACCGTTGCTCCGCCCGGACCTGTACCTACAACAATGAAGTCAATATCTTTGGAAATGCTTTCCCTGGCCTTGTCAGTTCTTTTATTCTTCTCATGAAACTTCATACAGTTTTATACTTTCATCAAAGCCCTTTGGTTTGAATCTTCCTTTTTCGGTGAAGTTGAATTTGCCTCCCGCTGCCAGCTGTTTGGAAATATCGGAAATCAAAATCTGCCCGCCTTCGCATTCTAAAACAATTCGTGAGGCCATAACTCGATGCGTGATTTAGTTTCGGATGAGATTCAATTCGAATCGAAGGTCAAAGTTTAGGATGAGGCTCATTCAGGAAGATCCGCTTTCGAAATTCAAATCAGAGTGAATTCAGGTTTGGTTCCTAATGGAACCATGGCTTTCGTTATGATTAAAATTTTGTCTGGTGAGTGTCAAGAATTTTGATTTTAGGTGAGTGGCAAAATCGGATGCGAAGTCTTAGTTTGACCGGCCAACGGGTAACCGGCACAATGGGCAAACCTAATTATCATTTTTTCATAATTTGCGTGATCTTCCCCGACAACTCCTCCATCGTGAAGGGTTTCTGCATAAAGCCGTCACAGCCGCGTTCCAGGAGTTCGATTGCCTGACCGTCCACGCTGTATCCGCTTGAAAGCAGGACTTTCACCTCCGGATTAATTGCTTTGATTTTGTCATAGACCTCCCCACCGCCCATGTCCGGCATAATGATGTCCAAAATGACCATTTGGATTTTATCCTTGTTGGCTTTAAAAATATCGACGGCTTCTGTGCCGTTTTTTGCCCCCAGCACGGTGTATCCTAATTTTTCAAGCATGTTGACACCCACCTTCAGCACAAGTTCCTCATCGTCAACGACCAGCAACGTTCCGCTGCCCTTGATGAGTTTAGCCGCCGTGTCAGCCGTGCCTTCGACATCTTTTTCAGAGGCCGGCAAAAAAATGGTGAAGGTCGTCCCATGACCTTTTTCCGACGTGACATCGATGTATCCGTCATGGCTCTTAATAATGCCGTAAACCGAGGCCAATCCAAGACCGGTGCCCCGGCCCATGCCTTTGGTCGTGAAAAACGGATCAAATATGCGCTCGAGCGTCTGATTATCTATACCGGTACCGCTGTCGGTGATAGTTAATTGAACATATTTGCCGGGCCTGGGGTCATAATGGTTGCTTTTGATATTCAAATGGGTCTCATTTTTTGTTTTTAGAATGAGCTTGCCGCCGCCGGGCATCGCATCGGCTGCATTCACATAGAGGTTTAACAGCACCTGTTCGATCTGCCCCTGGTCGGCTTCTACTGGAAACAGGTTATTATCAAATTCCCGGTAGATGGTTATTTCTTTGCGGGTGCGTCCGAAAGTGTCTGCGCTTTCATCCACGATCTGGTTTAAATCAACAGACTTTACATTAAATTTTCCTTTGCGAGCATACCCCAGCATCTGCCGGGTGAGCTGCGCCCCGCTTTTAACCTGTTTTTCAATTTTTTTCAGTGGTTCAAAAAATGGATGGGTGCCTTCAATTTCAAAGAGCATCAAAGATGTATTGCCCTGGATGTTCATCAGCAGGTTGTTAAAGTCATGGGCAATACCGCCGGCTAACGTGCCGAGCGCTTCGAACCGCTGCGCTTGCAGGAATTGCACCTCCAGTTTTCTGCGCTCTTCCTCCGCCTTTTTGCGATCGGTGATATCGACCATAAAGCCCCTCAAACCGACCGGCTTGCCTTCTTTAAAAATCGGCGCCGAATGGATCATCACCGGGAAGATGCTTCCATCTTTTCTTAGGGCCGTATACTCATTGATGCCGCTTTTTTCTCCGGTCAATATTTTGGTGACGTTGTCCTGGGCTCGCTCGCGATCTTTCGGAATGATCATGTCAAAGTTTTTTAAACCCTTTTTAAGATCTTGCTGCGTATAACCGAAGTTATTAAAGGCGTTTCGATTTACAAATGTCAGTTTGCCTTCTAAATCTACTTCAAAAACAGTTTCCGGCATCAATTCCGCCAACTCTCTGAATCTTTCTTCGCTTTCGCGCAGGGCAACCTCCGACTGCTTGCGGTCGGTGATATCTTCGGCAATCCCGGCAATACGGACGACCTGCCCCGCTTTGTTTTTAATCGCAAAGCCTCTGTCCGACACCCAGCGCACCGAGCCGTCAGGGTGAACGATGCGATATTCTCTTTGTTCACCCCCGCCGGTTTGGATAATTCTTTCAAATGAGTCTCTGGCGTATTCCAGATCATCGGGATGGACGCTTTCATCCCATTCATCATCATGTTTGTAAAGATCCTCAATTGAACGACCCCAGATGACTTCGTACGCCGGACTGATATAGATAACTTTTCGTTTTTCCCAGTCGTACAGCCAGAAGGCTTCCCGAATGTGTTCGGCCATCTCGCGAAAACGTTCCTCGCTTTTTCGCAGATTCTCTTCGGCACGCCGGCGCTCTTTCATTTCATCTTCCAACTGCTCAAATGCTTCGCGATACCGGTTTTCAGATTCTTTCAACGTCTGCTGGTTTTTCATCAATTCCAGCTGGTACCCTTTCTTTAAGCGCTCAAAAAAGAAAGACGTCACAATGACCAGCATGAAGGCGATATAAAACCGGACCTTGAACTCTTGAACAGACAGGCGCTCATTTCCGGAGATAATCAGCTCCAGAATCAACATGGTAAAAAATAAAACCGATACCCAGATCAGAGCCCGTGACGCTCCAAGGGCAAAGAACACCATCACCGTAAAAAGAAATGCCCACGGCATTCGGCTTAGATTGCCTTCAATACCGATGGTGTAAACCAGGAAGAAACCAAACAGAATAAATAAACTGTATAGAGAATAATTATAGATTTGACTTTTTTTTGCCTGGTAACTGGCCTTGTTGATGACCACAAAAAGGCCCAGAATGGTTGCAAGCATTACAGTTAAGACAAATGCGATAAGGTAGCGACCGATGATAAAGTCATAGATCATAAAATAACTTAGTACGGGAAGTCCCACCAGCATGCTTACCTTGACCAGATATCTCTGGTAGCTTAACTCCATTGAATCGGGGAGATTCACATCATCCTGGCTGTTTAGAAAAGCCATTTTTTTCCTTCCTCCTGGCAGTAAATTTTAAGCTCGGCTGCGTATGTCTAAATTATTACGGGACAATATGATTATACCCTTAAAATGATTTAATGCCAAAATTTTCTTTATGTCGGGTGTCGAACAAGGCATTTATTACTTAATAAGTTATCTCGCTGTATTAATCTATTGACAGATGGTATTTTGCATGCCAGCAGGAAGAAGGGCTATCAAATCTTGAAAGAATGGAGCTATATAGTGGTTGTCAAAAAAACGTTCCGGTATTAAAATGTTTTTTCTACAACCACTTATGCCGCAATTCCTTCATTCGGAACATTATTATGAAAAGCGGTACAAAAACCATGATCACCGCACATACGGATGTTGTTGGCAGTTTACTTCGCCCGCCGGAGCTTCTGCAGGCCAGAGAAGATGTGACTGCCGGAAATATAACACAGGCTGAATTCAAAGCCATCGAGGATCAGGCTGTTGATGAAGCCATTGCGCTGCAGGAAGAAGCTGGCCTCGATGTCGTCACCGACGGGGAGATGCGCCGGTTATCATTCCAGAGCCAGATGACCGCGGCGGTTGAGGGGTTCGGAGAATACAACATCGATGCCTTTCTCTGGGGTGACTGGTACGGGGTCAAAACTGTCGGTGATATCAGTATAGAGCGCCCTGCAAACCTTGGGGTGGTGAGCAAGCTGAGACGCAAACGTTATCTCTCGGCCGATGAATTCACCTACCTCCGGGCGCGTACCACCAGAACACCCAAGATTACCCTGCCCAGTCCCAGCCTCTGGACCAACTTCTGGTCACCGGATCTTTCAGTCTCCGCTTACCCGACTCTGGACAGTTTCCTGGCGGATGTAGTGGATATTCTGCGAGAAGAGGTTGCCGAGTTGGTCCGATTGGGTGCCACTTACATCCAGTTGGATGCACCTCATTACCCCTTGTTACTTGATTCAAAGACACGCTCCTTTTATGAGCAACAGGGCTGGGCACTTGATGAATGGCTGAAAAAAGGGATTGAAATGGATAACACCGTGATGGGAAACTTTCCTGGAGTAACCTTCGGGATTCACCTTTGACGCGGCAACCAGGGCAGTCGGTGGCTGACCGAAGGCGGATATGATCTCATCGCCAAACCCATATTTCAGGGAATCCATGCGCGGCGGTTGTTGCTTGAATATGATGATGAGCGATCCGGTTCGTTTGAGCCGCTAAAAGATGTTCCCGACGACAAAATTGTCGTTCTGGGACTGGTGGCAACAAAAACCCCGCGCCGGGAGACGGTTGAAGAACTGGCGGTTAGAATCAAGGAAGCCAGCCAATATGTGCCCTTGGAGAGATTGGCACTGAGTCCTCAATGTGGGTTCTCGACCTCAATTCTTGGAAATCGTCTTACTTTAGAAGACCAGAAGCGCAAATTGAAAGTTGTTGTCCAGACGGCCCGAAAGATATGGGAATGATTGTGATGGGCTTGGTCCGGACAAAGTTCTCCCCTTGATTCTGAACTTCATTCCCGGCAGCATTGAGTTCGCCATCAGGGTTCAATCGTACCGGTTGCGGGCCAAACCCACGTGAAAGACAATTTGCCGCCAGTAAAATTACCGCGACGCCAGTCCCTTGGCCCCGACTACTTCAATAAAGCGTGTATCGCAAACTAAATGGTTGAGGATGCCCGTCGTCGGACCGGCGGCAACCGCTCCCGGGCCGCACGCATTCTGGGCTTAACCCGCCAGGGACTGCTCAACAAGATCGCGCGCTATGAAATTGATCTGTAGCAAAGAATAAAGGTGAAGATGGGAACATAAATCATTTCAAACAGGCGAGGTGTTAAGATGATGTTCAAAAAAGTAGACCATGTGGAAATTGTTCCAAAGGACGCAGAACGCACCATTGATTTCTATGCCGACATTCTGGATTTTAAAATTAAAAACAGACATGAAGTAAAGAAGCCGCCCATGAAAGAAGTCATTTACTTAGAATTGGGCGATACAGTCATCGAGATTATCTCCGTAGATAATGCCGTGCCGAAGTCCGAAGAACTTTGGCAGATAGGATACCGGGGTATTGCACTCGAAGTGGAGAATATGGCAAAGGCTGTGGAATACCTAAAGGGCAAAGGTGTAGATATAGCCCTGGAGCCGGTAGATTTGGGGGATTCATTGCGGGGCGAGATAAGGGATCCTGATGGACTCATTATTGAGCTCCGGCAGTGGAAATAAAACCAAGGAAAGCCGTCTAATAATTAAAAGCTATCTTAAAAATAGTAGATCACGTCTCCCGCATGCACGCGGGATTTCACGTCTTGATTTTAATAAATTAATGTGTTCAACAAGACGCCCCGCTAGCTAGCGGGACTTCGCATCTGATCATTTTAATTAAAGGTGCTCAGCAAGGCGCCAATTCATGTTGGTCCAATTTAAATCGGTTTGCTGAACACCTTAATCTTCATATAAACAGATGTGAAATCCCGCCTATATTGGCGGGGCAACACAGCCCTTGGGCGTTAGATGCATTTTTTAGATAGCTTTTTAGTTGGCTGAGAGGGCCTGCCTAACAGTACCCGCCAAATCCTGCATCACAAGCGGTTTCATTAGGAAGGATCGAATGCCCATATCGGAGGCCTGTCGCCGGGTAAATTTTTCGCTGTAGCCTGTGCAAAGAATGATTGGAATATCGGCGCGGATATCCATCAGTTTTTCTGCTAATTTTTCACCGGTCATGTTCGGCATGACAATATCGGTTATCACCAGGTCGAAGCGATTGGGCTGCACCTTGAAAAGTTCCAGAGCCTCGATACTGCTTGTTCGCGCGGCCACGGTATATCCCAGACGTTCCAGCATTTGTTTTCCGATTTCAACCAGCGGCTGCTCATCGTCCACCAGAAGAATGCGTTCATGCCCCATCGGCAGCGCTGTTGATTCAACTTCATCCACTGTTACGTTTCGTTGTATGATAGGCAGATACACATGAAATGTTGAACCTTTACCAACTTCGCTCTCTACAGTTATGGCACCGTTTTGGGATTTGATAATTCCTTGAACCACCGCTAACCCGAGACCGGTTCCTTCACCTTTTACCTTTGTTGTAAAGTAAGGTTCGAAAATCCGCTCTTGAGCTTCCGGATGTATCCCATGCCCGGTATCCCTGACGCTCAATTTGAGATGAGGACCCGGTTTGAGTTCCGGATGCCTGGCGGCAGCATTTTGATCCAATTCTATATTGCTCAGGCTGATTTCCAGCACACCGTCTTTTTCATCGATTGCATGCGCAGCGTTGGTGCACAGGTTCATCAGCACCTGGTGGATTTGAGTCGGATCGGCTTCGATAATCCCGGTATTTTTTTCAATTTTCTGTTGAATAGCAATCGTGGTGGGAAGAGAAACCCGCAGCATTTTTATGGCCTCTTTTACAATATGGGCAACCTGGATGGGCTTTCGTTCCTGTTTGCTCTGACGACTGAAGGCCAGAATTTGCTTAACCATGTCGCGAGCATGTTTGCTGGCGCTAAAAATTTCTTTTAAATTTTGTCGGACCTCTTCATCAACATTACCATTCATCAGTATGAGCTCGGTATAACCGATGATAACGGAAAGAATATTGTTAAAATCATGGGCGATTCCGCCGGCCAGCGTTCCGATGGCTTCCATCTTGTGGGCTTGCTGAAGTTGATCCTCGAGTCTTTCTTTTTGTTCTTCTGCCCGCTTGCGATCAGTGATGTCATGAGCAACAACCGTAGCACCATTCGGCATTCCATTTTCATCATATTCATATCTCGCATCTAAAAAAAGCCAGAATTCCCTGCCATCTTTGGCCCTGGCCTTGTACTCAACGGTTCTTGGGATTTGCTTGCCTTTAAAAAGTTTGTCCATTCTATCAAGAAAACGCTTTTGACTCTCTTCCGTTAAAAAATCCAGCGCACTCATATTGAGAAGCTCATTTTTGGTGTAACCGGTATATTCGCACATAACATCATTTACGCTGACTAATTTTCCTTTATTAAAATCAACTTTATAAATGCCGGTAGGCGCATGATTGACCAGTTGTCTGTATTTCTCTTCGCTCTCACTTAACGCCTTTTCTGCCTGCTTGCGATGGGTCATATCACGCACGATACCTCGAAAACCGATCCGCCTGCCCTCTTCATCTGTAATTAAGGAAACCGAAGCATCCAAATGCCGTATAGAACCGTTTTTTTCAATGGCTTCCCAATCAAATCCTTTCGTTGGTTTCCCCGTATTGTAAACGTGGTTGAAGGTTTGATAGACGCTCCTTGCATTTTCCTTGTCCATAAACTGTCTATTGTTCATCCCCGCTAATTCAGATGGCGAATATCCCAGTATTCTGCACATAGCGTCGTTGAAGAACTTAAAATTTCCTTTGATATCGACTTCAAAATATCCATCTTCAATATTTTCCAGAATCGCGCGGTATTTTTCTTCACTTTGTCGTTGCGCTTTCTCCGACTGGTCCAGCCGGATTGCAACGTACACAAAGATATACCCTAATACAGGGGCAATAATAGCGGGAATTATTAAGCTCATGAGAATGCCGCGCATCCCGGCTTCCGCGATAATATACGAACTACCTGCGTATAACAAAAACGATAAAATAATCGCCACAGCTGTGGTTGCCAGGGTGGTTTTTAAAATACCCAGCTTTCTCATCCATCTAAGAATCATTCATTAACTCCCTAATTGTCAGATTTAAGCGGCGCCCCTCTGCGGCATAAGGGGTTGCAGAAAAAAACATTTCAATACCGCACGTTTTTTTGACAACCCCTATAGAGCTGCACACAACATCGCTGTGAGATTAAACTTTGCAAGAAGCATGCTATTAATAGGTCAGTGAAAACATTCCAGGATGAAACCTAACATGCTGATAAAATAATAATTAATTTTGCATGCATTATCGGCTGTCAAGTCGGATTCCTTGAGTATAATATGGAAATTTGACGCATGCGGGGAAAAAAGGAGGCGAAAGCGGCAAAAATATGCCGGACTTTATTTTTTTGAGCACAGTCCTCAGCACGCCCGGTGGAATTCAGCGTAGCTGACCCCGCCGGTATGCGGGGATTCCACAGGGGCTTGCCGCGGCGAAGCTCGCCAGAGCGAAGACGGGGCCTCATCACTCAGCACTCTTTTTTGCGCCTAGCTCCCAACAAACTTCGCTTCGACCCAGCCCTGGTTGTAATAGTCCTCCGGCAAATAGGTGAGCTTGTTTCCGTTGAGCTGCTTCATGAAAACCTGGTTAAACTGGATGAAAAACGTCGGCTGGGTTTCATCTTTGGGAATGGCAACCAGATCCGGCGGCTGAAGAAAGGCGCTTGATTTAAAAGAACCTTTCTTCCAGCTAAAGGTTTGCTGCTTGGGCATACGCTTGTAGTCATGTTTAGCACCACCGGATTCCACACCGGATAACACGGTAAAATAATATCCTTTATAGGGTTTGAGCTTAAAACCAAAGCGTTCGCGCCCGCCAGGATCTGAATGGGCCACCTTCTGGTTGATTAGCCCTATGGGTTTTTTCTTTTTGCGGTCATACAGGTAAAACAGTCCGGCGAGATCATCCCCATATTTGGTTCGATCCTTGCGGCGGGCCCGGGCAATGTTTTTGAGGGTATTGACAATTTCCCGGTGGTTTTCGATCTCTTTTTTAAATTTTGTGTAGCCGGCTTCATTTACCGGGCGCTGCTTAATATCGAAATTAATGGTTTTCTTAATTTTTTGACCGGTTACATCGATAACGAATTTGGCGGGCAGCCCCCATAAATAGATCTTTTTTTGATTGCCTTTGATGCCGGTATAACTGCCTTTTCTTAACCGGCGCCCCTGGGAATCATAAGCCATGGTTTGGATGATTTTGGCTTTGCCGGCATCAAAAGTGATTTCATTTTTGTTGAAGCGGACCTTTACCTGTATACCGGAAGGCAGAACGATGGCTTTGTCGTCGGAATTTTTGGCAAAGGTTAACCGCTGAATTTTGGATGATATATCCATGCGAATTTTACCGAAGGCCGCATGGGCTTTTTTGAGTTCACCATTTGGCAGACCATAGCTAATATCACGTGGGCCGTAAAATGGATTACCGGATAAATAAACCGGCTTGTTTTCTCCAAAAAAGTGAACTTCCCACCGGATATCACCATTGAAAGGGCCTTTGGGCAGGATGACGTTCAGGCTGTCAGTCCATGTCATTGCGCCGGCTTCCCGCCAGTTCACCTCAAGGCCGCTGAGTTCATCATCGGTGAAATTAACATAAGTAAGGATCGGATGGCGATCATATCGCAGCCTTTTGGGATTTTCCGGCTTGTGGGACAGGGCCAATTCTTTGCCATGGTTGAGATCGACGTCCAACTCAAATGGATAATCGAGCATTTCCTGTACCACCACGACCATGAGCATATTGATTTCGCCCTGAAAGCGGGTGGCCACCGATGAAGAAGAACTCATAGATTCTTTGGAGGCCAGCGGCCGGCCGGTTTGGTCAAACGCAAACAGCCGCGCGGATACGCCTCCGCGATAGGATACTTTGGCCACATCTTTTTCAAGGCGGCCCAACTTCACCCACGCTCCATCGGACTCCCTGACAGTGCCGGGTGCATTGCCGGAAACAAATTCCACTTTTTTCAAACTGGCCGGCAGCGCCATATTAAATCGAATTTTCGCAGTCCCTAACGCTTCTGCCGGAGTACCTTCTTTGACGTTTACATCGATATAGCCGGGTGAAATACTTCCCGGGTTGATGTTATGTTGAAACTGATTTTCTGCCACCCTAAGAACAGGGGTCCCATCGACGGTTACGACTTCCAGTACCTCATAGGTCAGCCGGGCCAGGGAGGCATTGGAAACGTCAACTGTATCGAGGTCCAGCGTCATGCGCGGTTGGTCACCGGAACTCCAATAATTTCCAGGAAACAGGCTTTGCTGAATCGCTTCGGGGATCATCTGTTTTAGATTGTTTGCATTGATGGCGGTTGTTAAATGGGGCGGATCGGTATATTGAGCTGTGACCGGACCTTCACTGGGACTTAAATCCATGCTCTGGGCAAACAGCTGGCCGATGGTGGCTTCCGAAAGCCCGGTTAAAAATGCATTGTCGTGCTGTTCTTCCCAGCTGAGTTTCACATTTAATCTGTTATTATTGTGCCCTATTTGATGCTGATAGCGCGGATCGTTTAAAAGCTCGATCAGCTTTAAGGCAATGCCGTCGACATTGAGATCATCTTGATTGCCTGATTTTAGCTGCTCCACTATCTTTTTGCCATCTACTCCTTTGCGAAACTGCTGGGCATAACTCAGCACACGACCGTTTGTGTCGTCCAGGCGGAAACCGACCGCCAGGGACTCGGTGCCTTTTAACGGTTCGGACAACCGGGCCAGTACACCTCCGCCCATTGCAACCATCATGGCGGCCTGGGGATTTTGTTTCAAGGCCGGATTGCTCTGAATCTTTTTCTGCCAATCATTGCCAAAATTTTCAGGAACGATGACCGACAGCACCGCCAGATCCTGGGGCTTGGCGATGGAGGCGATCATTTGAGCGACCCGGGTTTTGCGAACCAGGCGATCGCCTTTTTTTAATACCTGCGTGAGATCTTCCGGAGCGCAAACCGCGAAATTGTCAATAAACTGAATGCGGTACAGATCGATCGGGAAATTGTTTTGTTTGTCTTCAGGCAGGGCATTTTTGTTAAAACGATAAGAGCCGTCCGATAGGCGCTTTAAAAACTGGACATAATTTCCTTGAGATTTCAAGTGCTTTTCCAGGCTTTGGCCATCCTCGCTTTCGGCCAAAATCACCGGTAAAAAGGTGTGTTCCGGGTGGGGATACAGGTATAATTGAACCCTGCCCAATCCAAAAGATTTGAAAATACGGGTGGTCATTTTATATTTAAGGTCTTTTTTTTCCTCCGGTATATTTTGGTCGATGGCCTCCAGCAGCAGAGGCACATTTAGTCGGGCAGCTAAAAGAGGCTCTGCCGGGGCCACACCACCGGCTGCAGGTTCTTTTTTATGAATGGCCGGCTTTTTTCCGATGATCTTATTGAGGCCAAAACGGCTGTCGGTCAATTGATTCCAATTGGCTCCCACAAAATAGCCGGCCAGGACGACGATGATGATTCCAGCCGCTGCTGCCAGCGCCCAGGATTTTTTCCAGATCGGATTGACCGGCCGCCCCATATCAACGACCGGCGGGATATCCGGGGCGGGCTGCTTGCCTTTGGGTGCTTTGTGTTGCTGCTGTAGCCGGCTGACCTTTTTGTTGATTTCAGTTTTCAATGCCGGAATTGCTAGGGGAGTGGCTTTAAGTGAAATGGCATGGCCGCAGGCCTTGCATTTGGTTGATGTGACTCCCGGCGGGATCTTGGCGGCATTGATGCTGTATTTTTTGCTGCAATATAAGCAGATAATCTCCCTGTTGCCCGTGTCCTGCTGCGCGGTTTTCGCCGCTTCCGGTTTTGGCGGCTCTGTGGCCCTGGGTTTTAATGAAATTGCGTGGCCGCAGGCTTTGCATTTTGTGCTTGTTACGCCAGCTGGGAGGGCTTTCGGGTTGATACTGTATTTTTTACTGCAGTACAGACAGGTGATTTGCATGACAGCCGGTTTAGGCGGAGCCGGTGCTTGAGGGGGTGGGGCACCTGGACGCAAAGATATGGAATTTCCGCACGCCTTGCATTTGGTGCTGGTAACTCCGGCTGGGATCTTGCTCTGATCCACATTGTAGACTTTTTTGCATTTTGAACAGGTAATTTGCATGGCTTTAACCTTTAATAAGTGATCTAAAGTGAACTAAAATGCCTAAAATGACTAAAGTTAATAAGCGGATTAAAATGCTTTTAATTCAAGGCATTTTAGGCATTTTCTATTATGATTATCTCATATATATCTAGTCTTTTCAAATTTTTCTACTAGGTGCCTTAACAATTAACTTGACAGCAATTCCAACTACCTGTATGGTCCCCCAAAATTAACAGTGTTCCTGGTTGTAACTAAAAATCACGTAAGCCCCGGAATAAGTCCGGGGCTTTTTTTATTGGAACACGGAAAGAAGGTATTTATTGAACTTTGAAACATTTAATTTTCATCCCTCCGTTGCCGCAGGCGTTGCAGCGGCGGGTTATGAAACCCCGACCCCGATTCAGGCTCGGGCAATCCCGCAGATATTTAATGGTCGTGATGTAATGGGTCTGGCTCAAACCGGCACCGGTAAAACGGCGGCATTCGCTCTGCCGATACTCAATCGACTGGTGGGGAGTAAATACGGATGCGTTCGCGCCCTGATAATCGCCCCCACCCGTGAATTGGCCGAACAGATTCATCAGGCTATCGAAACCCTGGGTCGTAAGACGCGCATAAGAAGCGTTACTGTTTACGGTGGCGTGGCAATTAATCCGCAGATTCAGAAACTGAAGCATGCCGATATTGTTGTTGCCTGCCCTGGCCGGCTTCTTGACCATATCGGACGTCATAGCATCGATCTTTCCCAACTGGAAGTGCTGGTTATAGATGAAGCCGACCGGATGTTCGACATGGGATTTATTCCTGATATCCGGCGAATTTTAAAACATCTTCCAATGAAGCACCAGACGCTGGTCTTCTCGGCTACCATGCCCCCCCAAATCCGTCGCTTGGCCGGGGATATCCTGCGAGATCCGGCCACCGTCCAGGTGGGAATCACCGCACCTGCTGAGACTGTCAGTCACGCACTCTACCCGGTAGCCCAGCATTTAAAAACGGCGCTGCTGTTGAAGCTGCTGGGAAACACCTATACCAAGTCGGTGCTGGTCTTTACCCGAACCAAACATCGCGCCAAGAGCTTGGGGAAAAAGCTTGTTGCCGCAGGATACCGATCGGCTTCACTGCAGGGAAACCTTTCCCAAACACGCCGCCAGGCAGCACTGGACGGCTTTCGCGACGGGAAATTTCAGATTCTGGTGGCCACCGATATCGCCGCTCGCGGCATTGACGTTACCCAGATTTCTCATGTCATCAACTATGATATCCCTTCCACCCCCGAGGCATACATTCACCGCATCGGACGGACAGGCCGGGCAACTCGCAGCGGCGAAGCTTTTACCCTTGTTACCGGAGAAGACAAGGTTATGGTGCGCGCCATCAATCGAATTATCGGTTCTAAAATCGAGCAACGCATCTTATCAACTTTTGACTACGGATCACCAGCGCCTAATCGTGAAGGCCGCTCGCAGTGGATAGGAAAACCGCAACGGAAATTATGCGGAGTGAAAAAGAGACGGAACAAAACGAAGTCGCGCTCGAAGTTTTTTATTTAGACAAAAGGAAATAAACTATATAATCACCTGTTATGAAATAAAGTAATATTTTTATGGATGAACTGATGCTGTTTACGGATGGAAGTGTGAATACTCAGTCAAATATTGGATATGGGGCTTACCTCGCTGTGTCTGAACGTGGACTTTCGTTGGATTTGTTGAGAACGCGCGTGAAAGTGAGGCGATTTGAGCATACGTCTTCAACGAAACTGGAATTGCAGACATTATTATGGGCGCTGAGCGACATTCAAGCATTGGGGAGCAAGGTGATGGTGTATACGGATTCTCAAAACATTATGGGGTTACAGGGAAGACGTGATCGGTTTGAGCAAAATGATTATCGTTCAAAGAAAAATAAACGCCTCAACAATTATGAGCTGTATCAGGAGTTTTATAGAATGATCGATCAGTTGGATTGTGAATGGGTTAAAGTGCGTGGACATCAGGTATCGAATCAAAAAGATGATATTGATAGGCTTTTTACACTTGTGGATAGAGCTTCAAGGAATGCGCTGAGAGGAGATCATCGGTGACCTGTCGTTTTCAACAAGCCGATGGACATAACCAGAAATAGCCCCGGGCAGAAGCGTCGCTGATTTGAAGCGTTAGGCGATGTGAAAATTTATAATTTATTACAAAAGGAGATTAGAATGAAGATCTATGTTGGAAATTTGTCGTACGAGGTCAACGAAGAGGACTTGCGGCTGGCTTTAGAACAATTCGGGCAGGTTGAATCCGCCACCATTATAAAAGACAAGCGTAGTGGTCAATCAAAAGGGTTTGGATTCGTGGAGATGGCCTCTAAAGCTGAAGGGCAGTCTGCAATCGATGGCCTAAATGGCAAAGAGCTAAAAGGAAGAGCGCTTAATGTGAATGAGGCTCGTCCTCGCACCGAAAGTCGCGGCAGTGGAGGAGGATACGGCGGTGGCCGAGGAGGACGAGGTGGTGGCCGAGGAGGACAAGGCGGGGGCAGAGAAGGACAAGGCGGTGGCAGAGGAGGACGAGGGCGTGGCAGATGAGGACCAAAGGGTGGCCCTTCTAATCATCGACATTCAACATATATAACTATGATTGTATAAAATTTCGCCTAACAAGCCGCTCAAGAGCAACCTGAAAAAGCACACTTTTCAGGCGGCTTAGCTTTCCGTTGATATCTGCTATCTATTCCCGGTCAACCCTCAGCCCTAAATTGGGTGCTATCTCCAGAGACTGTCGAAAAACCCTAAATCTGCGACTTTGGTGTTTTGTTCAATAAATCTAAATCCTTACCGATCTACCCGCTTATTAGAGGGTTACAATAAAAGGATACAAATGAATTTGAAGCTAAGTTTAGAAGATCAAATTGAAACTGATGAGGTTATTGAGCTTTATAAAGCAAATGGTTGGTCGTCTGCAGAAAAGTCCGAGAAATTAATCCCTGCGCTCAAGAATTCAGATTCTTTGGTTACAGCAAGAATTTCAGGAAAACTTGTTGGTATATGAGAAATTTATGATTTCGAGAGCAGCACCAGATTATGGCTCAGTTGACGGTTTACTCAAATTATATTTCCAGCGTCGAAACGAAAATACAATAGCGCATTTTCTGCTCGTAACCATTTGGGATTCGATGGAATCAGTAAAGAAGTTTGCCGGGGAGCATCCCGAGAAAGCTAAATATTACCCAGAAGATGATATTTTCTTGCTTGAAAAAGAAGAGACTTCAGCTTTATATGAAGTTTTTTTTGAAAAGTGACGCGCGCTTCCTAATACCAGATCTGTAACTTTTCAATTGAGCTTGATGCTATCAAATTGCGAGTAAATTCGAGAATCAAGAAAAGGAAGAATCAGGCCGTGTTAAAAAGTGAAGCCGACCGGTTGCGACGTGTAATCGTCTGTACCCCAAACAGGGAGTACTATGGAATTGGAAATTTGAAGGAGCACAATATTTACGAAGTGGCCAACCAAGAAAAAGCATTAAAACAGCATACTCGTTTAAAAGAGCTGCTAAGTGACTTTGGTGGCGATGTAATTGACGTGCCTGAATTAAAAAACCACCCAAATTCTGTTTTCACGCGAGATTCGGCCATTTGCACTCCTGAAGGTTATATTAAACTTTTTCCAGGAATTGTGACACGACAGGCAGAAGGGGCTTGGATGGCAACAAATCTCGACAGGATAGGTGAGCGGTGTGTAGGAAAGATCGATTATCCAGGCACCGTTGATGGAGGAGATGTACTTCTCCTGGGTCAGATTGCTTTTGTTGGATTATCGAAGCGAACAAATGCGGAAGGCTGCCGTCAGCTATCTCATTATTTAGAGAAAATGGGATATGAGATTCGGCGAATTTACTTACCCGATTCAATCTTGCATTTGGATAAGGTCGTGATGCCGGTGTATCTTGAGAAGCTTCTTGTTTGCACCCATATTGTACCCCAGGATGTATTGTATGGATTTGACATTGTCGCCATCAATTACAATGAGAATTCAAGCGCAAACATTATTTGTCTTGGAGATGGAGTCCTGATTGTTGGTGATACAAATAGGGAAGCTATTGATGCCCTTGATTCCCAAGAATTGAAAATCAATTTGATCGACATATCAGAATTTGTCAAAGGAGCCGGAGGACCGAACTGTTTAATAATGCCGGTTGAAAGAGAATTTACATAATAGTTGTCAATCGAAGTTTTCACTCGCCTTGAAACTCTGTCAAATCAAGTGTAGTCAGGGCAATCAAGTTCATTCGCTTTAGTCATTTTAGATCACTTGCTTTTGTGCGGGCTGTTTGGAGATATTCTTCCCACTCGATAGGAAGGAGTTGTTTTTTGGCGGTGTTGCATGACTTGCAGCACGGCGCCACATTTCCTTTGGTGCTTTTTCCGCCCCGAGAGATCGGGACGATATGATCCATGGTGAGTTCTTTGGAAGGAGTTGAGCGCCGGCAGTAGTGGCACTCTGCTTTTGCCACCCGTCGTTTCCACCACTGGGACCCTCTGAGCTCCCGGGCTTTTTGGCGTTCGCGTTTTAGATCCGCTTCTTCCAGATCATAGGCAAAAGGCTGGATGGTTTTACTTTTTTTCATGTTAATCCTGACGGCTGTGTAAAAAGTCAAAACAGCGATCTTTTAGCGAGTGTGTTTAGTATTTGGTGTTTAGTGCTTAGCGCTTCAAAAAACGGATGCACCTTCTTTAATTTCAAACTAAATACCAAACACGAAACACCAAACACTTGATGAATTCGCCTTTTTGCGATTTCATCCATCCTGTTCACTTAAGATTTTCGATAGCCAGCTGTTGATTTCCTTTTTTAAAATTTCATAGTACGCGTCAGATCCGCCCAGACCCTTGCGGCCGAAAAAATAGTTTATTTCAAGCAGAAGCGGCTGACTGTTTTCCTTTTCGGCCGAGAAGATCACATCAAATCCAGCCAGATCGATGCCGGTTATAACGCAAAAATCATGAACAAAGGCCCTGGCGGCGTTTTGCAGCTCCGGCTGTGATGCGGTATCGATATGTGCCCCCCTGGAAACGCTGGACATAAACCCGTCGGTGCTCTGCTGTATTCGCCAGTATGAAATCATCGCCTGGGCGATGATGATCACTCGCAGGGTTCTGCCGTTGGTCGGGACATATTGCTGCAGCAAAAACCCCTTTTGACCTGAATTTTCAAAAACAGCTGCTTTTTCTAAAACTTCTTTTAAATCGTCCGGGGAATTTATCAGATAAACGGTTTCGCCTTCACCCCCCCAATCGAATTTAAAAACACATGGCAGCCCAAAGGAAATATCCCCGGGCGCTTCACCATAATTTTGCTTAAATTCAGCAACGGATGAATACAATTCAGCCGCTGGATGGGCCGTGACGGTTTCGCGAAACAGCTTGATCTGGCCGATTTTTCCCGGAAAGTTAAATCGGGCTTTGTAATTCGGAAAGACATGTCGGCAGTTGGCTGTGGCCATTTCATAGAGGGATTGACGGCATCCCTGGGGTAAAACAACAGCTTTCGCCGCCTTTATGGCTGCGAGGTCATCCGCGCCGGGTTCCCGGCCCGCGCAAATAATGTTTTTGTCGGCCACAAACATTGGATGGAAAGAAACGACCATGTTTTTAATAGCCACAGACCCACACACCCGCCCGCCTCGCCTGAGCGGCTTCCGTCTTCGCTGAAGCTTCGCCGGACATGCGCGATGGCGGGCGTGGGACGGACACAGACATTTTGCCCGAGCGAAATACCAGGCCAAAAACTGTCATCCCGTTCCGTGGGATATCAAGTAGTTGATTTCGGTTTGGAATTAATAAAGTTA
>PVMK01125172.1_pt1 | contig 38468 bp, 31 predicted proteins | sample 1853481 | NCBI WGS metagenome assembly PVMK01 (sample SAMN08533507, study PRJNA380276) | Marine sediment metagenome, whole genome shotgun sequencing project.
CCGCAAAGGTACTGGGATTCATAGCCACCACGATATCCGCCAAATTCCGGCGGCCGGCATACCCTTTCTCACTGACCCGGATCTTATACCAGGTCGGCAAACCCTGAATATTCGAAGGAAAGATATTCTTTCCGGATATAGGAATACCCATCTTAAATATCGCTCTAAGCAAAGTCAAATTTGCTGTTTGGCTTCCGGAACCATTAACAGTACCAATATTGATTGAAAATTCATTAACACCGCTCAAACGGGATTGAGTGTGTTTCGCAACACCTTTACTTTGAACCATTAAAACTCCTGTCTATATTGCTGATCCAATAATTTTCACCGCATCATGCGGTCCATTAAATTAAAGTGTTCGTGGAGTATTTCTAATCCACGTTCCTTATCTCTATTGATGGCTGCTTCGGCCAGCTGATCATGATAGGTCCAGACCTGCTCAAGGTACTCCAGGTCGGCATAAACGTTCAATCCAACTGCTTCGTAGGCATCCCAGTAAGCTTCTAGCAATCCGGAAACAAAGACATTATTCAGTCTTTTATAGAATGTCATGTGTAACTCGCGGTGTTCCTGGTGGGGAATTCTTACAGGACTGCCTTTTAATTTTTCCCAGGCGCTTTTAACCAGGCGGCGAAGTTCAGCATGATCGGATTCATTCAGTAAATCAACCGATTGGGGAAAATAAGAATACTCTAAGTGCCTTCTCAAGTCCACATAATCATCAAAATAGGATTGATCCTGCTGAATTGCATAACACAGCGAGGCATCTACTGCAGGGATGAACGAATAAGGCAGGCGGCGGATGCCCAGACGGGGTTTAACATCTACCAGGCCAAGAGCTTTGGCAACTTCCAACTGTTCTCGTAAAGTGGAGATACTGATACCCATTTCCAGGCTGAGATCTTTCAGCGCCGGCAGCTTATCAGTATCCGAATCGGCAGATTGTAGGAGATAGGAGAAAAATTTAGAATGATCCATATTCGCCCCTGGTATGATTAATAAGATCAATAAGATTAATAAGATTAATCCTATTTAAATATAATCTCCAATTTCCTTTCCGTCAAGAACCAAACAAAGAGACTAAGTCCATTGAAAGGATATAGTCCCGCCCTAATAACAAAAAGCTCCCGGAGTTTTTAAAACTCCGGGAGCTTGGTAGGAGCCTGTTGTACCGCAATAAAAAAATTTAATCCGCCAGCAGATTTTGGACCGCTTTTACAAGGAGAGCAGTTCCGTAAATCATAGCTTCTTCATCAAAATTAAAATCTGGTTGATGGTGTTTGGCGGTCAACCCCTCTTTAGGGTTGGAGGAGCCAATAAAACAATAGCAGCCTGGAATCTGCTCCATAATAAATGCCATATCTTCAGAGGCCATGGTCTGATAACTATCATCCAGGTCAGCTTCCGGGAAAAGCTCCCGGGAACTCTGCCGCAGGATCTCAGCCAATTCGGGATCATTTACAACCGGAGGAGATATATCCTCGATGGTGATCTCTACCCGGCAGCGATGAGCAGCGGCAACACCTTCGACAATCTCTTGAAAACGCTTCAGCAGCAGCTGGCGGGTTTCAGGCGTAAAACTGCGAATGGTTCCCCCAAGAACTGCCTGATCCGGAATCACGTTGTGTGTTTCACCGGCATGGAAGGTGGTTACTGTAATCACAGCGCTGTCCATGGGATGCAATTCTCTTGAGACCAGGCTTTGCAGGGAAATCACAACGGCGGAAGCAGCCAGGATCGGGTCAACAGCCTCATGGGGTTTTCCCCCATGGCCTCCTTTGCCTAATATGTCAATCCGGAATATTTCCGAGGCTGACATCACTGGTCCATCGCTGATACCTATCCAGCCCAGAGGTTTTTCATTCCAGAGATGCAGAGCAATGGTCTGATCAGGTTTGGGATCTTTCAATACTCCATCTCGGATGACCTGCTGGGCACCTCCCAAACCTTCTTCAGCCGGCTGGAAGAGAAATTTAACCTGTCCAGACAAATCAGCCCGCAAATCAGCCAGGATCCGGGCAACACTGAGGCCAATAGCCATATGACCGTCATGCCCACAGGCATGCATCAATCCCTCATTTTCAGAGGCGAAGTCAATGCCTGTATTTTCATGAATTGGCAGAGCATCCATATCAAATCGCAGCAGCAGGGTTTTTCCCGGTTTCGCGCCCTGTAATACCGCAGTGATTCCAGTTTCCGCAAGTTCCTTTTTAATAGAAAAATCATCCAATCGGGATAATTCCCGGAGGATGATTTCTGATGTTTTATATTCCTGGAAACCTAATTCAGGGACCCGGTGAAATTCCCGCCGCAGATCTCTGGTATAAGAGAAGATTTCTTTTACTCGTGAAAGCACAGATTTCATGAGCGGATTAGCTCTACCTCTTTAGAATCAAAATCGTGAATGCCATTTTCACCAAGATTTACTGTTATTATCTGCCTCAATGGATTCAAGCGGATCACTTTGCCTTCTCCACGGGGTGTGGAGACTCTTTTTCCTGGTTTGGGCAAATTCTTTTTAGCTTCCATATACTGTTCGTGTTCATGCTTCAGGCAGCAGCGCAGCCTTCCGCACATACCAGTTATTTCTGTGGGAGCAAGGGAGATGCCTTGTTCCTTCGCCATTTTGATGGAAATGGGTATAAATTCAGTCATGAACTCCGTGCAGCAGCGGATCCCTCTGCCGCAGGCACCCATTCCGCCGATGATTTTGGCTGAATCCCTGGGGCCAATGCGGCGCATTTCCAGGTTGGTTTTACCATGTTCTTTTTTGAGTTTTTTCCGCAACCCTGATAAATTCGGATCATCATTCTCCTCAGAACAGTAGAGGAATACCAGGTTATCCCCCTCCAAGCTGTATTCTGCGGCAACAAATTTAACACCTTCCAGCTTTTCTTCCAATGCAATTTTCCGGCAATGGACCAAAACATCATCTTCTTTATTCTCCCAAACCTGGCGCATAACCAGATCCCGGGAGGAAGCCTGCCTTAGGATCGGTTTCCAGTTGCGGCTGTTCTTGCTTTTGGGGTCGAGGAAAGATACTACCTGTCCCAGCTGCTGTCCCCGACTGGTTTCAACAATAACGTAATTTCCCTCCTTGATATCAGGGCAGGAGGAAGCGTCAAAATGATAAGTTTTTCCACCACTGTGGAAACGTATTCCAACAATAAGAGCCATCATGTGCCTATTTTACCTTATATCTCTATTAAATAAGCAAGGACGCGGTTTCCTTTAAAAAGAGGACACGGATTCCTTGAAGGAATCCGTGTCTATAGAAATCCATTCAAATATTAATTTTATCTTAAGCCTTATTGATTGCCGCCATGCTGATCTGGGCAGCAATTTTTTCAGTGATTTCCAACAACGCTTGAGAGACAACTGAGTCAGGGTGTGAGAGCGTAACAGGAAGCCCGGAATCACCGCCAATTCGAACCTGGGGATCAATGGGAATGGAGCCAATGAACGGAACTCCGGTCATTTTGGCCAGCTTTTCACCACCGCCGCTGCCAAAAATATCCATTTTTTCACCAGCGGGGGTTTCCAGGTAGCTCATATTCTCGATCACACCAAAGATAGGAATTTTAAGTTCCTGGAACATGTTGATTCCCCTGAGGGCATCATCCAGTGAGACTTGCTGCGGAAGGGTAACAATTACTCCACCCTGCAGCTCAAGGGTCTGGTTCAGGCTGAGCTGAACATCCCCGGTTCCAGGGGGCAAATCGACGATCAGATAATCAAGTTCTCCCCAATCCACATCGGAAACGAACTGTTTTATAGCGGAATGAAGCATAGGACCGCGCCAGATCAGAGCCTGTTCAGGCTTGACCATAAAGCCGATTGAGATGACTTTGACACCATGTCCTTCTCCCGGCAGGATCTTTTCATCCTTGGCGCCGCCCAGTCTATCCACTCCCATCATAGTTGGTATGTTGGGACCGTAAATATCAGCATCCAGTAGTCCGACTTTGGCGCCTTTTTTAGCCAGGATGACTGCCATGTTAACAGCTATAGTGCTTTTTCCAACCCCGCCCTTGCCAGAAGCTATAGCGATGACATTCTTGATATTGGGGTGCTCAGATTTCTTTGAGCCGACGGGGACTTTTGCACCCATTTCGATCTTGACTTCTTCCACACCATCGATAGCCTGGACAGCTGTCAAAGCGCTTTTTTGTATCTCGTCTTTGAGTGGACAGGCCGGCGTGGTCAGGTTGACAGTGAAGCTGACCTTGGATCTGTCTATTTTCACGTTATCAATCATGCCCAGGCTTACCAGGTCCTTTCCGATTTCAGGGTCAAGTACCTTGCCAAGCGCTTCCAGGACTACTTCACGGGTGAGTTCTTTTTTTGCCATGATTTTCCTTTCAAGATAAATATTTCCATTGTTGCGTCCATCATTCTAACATGAATACCTTGCCAGTATCTCAAATTTATATTAGAAGTCCCTGGCAGACCTCCGAGGTACGGGCAACCTCCGAGGTCTCCATAACCCGGAAATATTGTCAGCCTGACAAGAAGGTTATTTTACAATATAATGTAAAGGTTGATCCAACACCAAACTTGAGAAGTCGTATGGCTGATGACAATCAGAATTCCACAGAACAGCGCCATGTTGAGCTTGTTCCCTATAATCCGGATTGGTCCCGACTGGCGGACCAGGAGGCTAAACGAATCCTGGAGGATCTCTTCTTCCCGGTAATCGGAATCTATCACATGGGAAGCACATCGGTTCCAGGTATTAAAGCCAAACCGATCCTGGATTTTGTATTGGAAGTTGAAAATCTAGAGGATGTTATTGAAAATGTGGAAGTGTTCAATAATCTGGGTTATACCAGCAAAGGGGAATTTGGCATTCCGGGCAGGCAGTTCTTCACCAGAGACACTGATGGGGAGCGGACTCACCACCTGCATGTTTTCCAACAAGGCCATCCCGATATTGAACGCCACCTGGTTTTCAGGGATTATTTAAGAGCTAACCCTGACGCTGCCCGAGAGTATGAAAGTTTAAAAGAAGAATTAGCACAGCGCTTTCCTAAGGCCAGCGGCAGTTATACCGAAGCAAAATCAGAATTCATCCTTTCCATGGATGAGGTGGCTCGCTACTGGGTAGAACATAGGGGACTTAATAAAAGTTCAGAAGATCAATAATTTCTTTGTTACCACCCTCCAATAAATCCCCGTCCACCTATTCATTCCCAGCCCAAAACAAGTCCATATACTAGGAGTGACCTAACTAGAGGGATTTTTGGATTTAATTCACGTCTGAGACCTCCGAGGCGGGTGAATCTCAGAGGTTTTCCTTTCTTATTCTACTGTAACGGATTTTGCCAGGTTGCGGGGCTGATCAACATCCAGGCCGCGTTGGGCTGCGATGTGATAAGCCAACAACTGCAATGGAATCACTGTTGTTACCGGGCTTAACATCCAGGGGGTCTCAGGCACATAAAGCACCTGGTCGGCCTGGGCTTTGATCTGTTCATCACCTTCAGTAGCTACTGCAATCACTCGCCCACCCCGGGCTTTGGCCTGCTCGATCTGGTTAAACATCTTTTCGTACCAGGGATCCCGGGGAGCGATCACGACCACAGGTAGATCCGAATCAATTAGAGCGATCGGTCCGTGTTTCATTTCGCCAGCCGGGTAACCCTCTGCGTGAATATATGATATTTCCTTCAACTTCAAGGCACCCTCATAAGCCGTGGGCATATTCACTCCCCGGCCAAGGTAAAGGGCGTTCTGGGCTTCCAGCAAACTTTCCGCCACAACCTTGATCTGCTCTTCCTGGTCTAGACAGCGGCCTGCCAGATCCGGGACCAAAAGCAGGTCCTCGACCAGCTTGTGCCGTTTCTTTTCATTCAGAGTTCCCCGCATATCTCCTAACAGGATAGCCAGCATATACAGATCCACCAATGGTGCTGTATATGCTTTCGTTGACGCCACCCCGATTTCCGGGCCTACCTGCATGGATATAAATCCATCGGCAGCCCGCATGGCCTGGGAGCCAATGGCGTTGACAATCGACCACAGGGTAGCGCCTTTCCGGCGGCCTTCTTCCATAGCAGCCAGCGTGTCGGCTGTTTCACCAGACTGGCTGATAGCCAGGACAACGGTTTTGTCATCCACAATGGGATCCTGGTAGCGGAACTCCGAGGCAATCTCTACTTCAACCGGTATACGGGCAATGCGCTCGATCAACACCTTGCCGACCATACCAGCATAAGAGGCTGTTCCGCAGGCAATAATGAATATTTTCTTGATATCCTTGACCAACTCCGGTGTGAGATTCAAAGTAGGCAGTTGAATGGATCCGGTTTCAAAATCCACCCGTCCGGCAATGGTGTCCGTCAGTGATCGCACCTGTTCGTGGATTTCTTTGTGCATGAAGTGGCGGTATTCTCCCTTTTCTGCTGATACCGGATCCCAGGGAACATTATGCACTTCCACCTCAACTTTTTTACCGTCCAAGGTCATCACTTCCAATCCCTGGCGGGTGACCACTGCCATCTGATGAGACTCCAGAAATACCATCTCCCGGGTGTATTCCAATATAGCCGGAAGGTCAGAGGCTATGTACATTTCATCCTGGCCTTTGCCAAGGACCACTCCCCCGGCATTTCCGATCCGGGCCGCAACAATTTTATCAGGCTCATTTTTATTCATGACCACGATACCGTGGGCACCTTTGAGGTGCTTCAGGGCTTTCTGAACTGCATCGGTGATGTTATTCCCTGAGAGATAACGTTCTATCAAGTGAACGATGACTTCGGTGTCGGTCTCAGATTGAAACTCCACCCCTTCACTCTCCAGTTCATCCCTCAGTGTGGAAAAATTCTCCACAATGCCGTTGTGGACCACTACCACGTCCCCGGTCATGCCCAAATGGGGATGGGCATTTTGGGAATTGGGTTCGCCGTGGGTTGCCCAGCGAGTGTGACCAATGCCAATATTTCCTTCCAGCGGGTCCTGTTGGACAAGCTGTGATAATCGTTCCAGCTTGCCGGCGTCCCGCCTGACCTGGATAACATCATTTTCAATGACCGCAATACCGGCGGAATCATATCCCCGGTACTCAAGTTTTTTTAACCCATTCATGATAATGGGCGTAGCATTCTTTGGTCCAATATATCCAACAATTCCACACATAGGGTATACCCTCCTGATACATCAGCCTTTTTCCAAACTGTACCTTCCGGGTTGACCCGGTACTCATTCCACACTCAGGCAGACAGTTATAAAAAACTGTTTTCATTTCAGTCACTCAAGATGATCTTGTCCCACCGGTCGCCCGGGTTTTTATCATCCGTTTCAATTGGAGGGAAAAGTCGGAGTGTGACAAACTCCGGAGGGCTTCCGCTGATAGTTCGATTTTCCCGGTCGTTTTTCTCCCCCAACCGGTTAACCTCCCAAAGGAGGAACCCTCATCCTCGTCAACTCAAGTCCACATGCTGATCTGTTCCCTTCAGCCTCTTGAGCCCGTGCGCTATTTTCCCTGACTGCAATTTTCCCGGTCACCTCCTTGAAAATTGATCCGCGAAGGAAGAAATCAAATCCAATCCCTCGCGGATGTTATCTTACTAAAAAAACAAAAAAACTTCAAGCTACGCTTTCCCTACAGCACTGAGGCTTTGGTGATGACATCGTCCTGGCGAATGCTGTCAACCACGTCCTCACCCTGGGTCACTTTACCGAAAACAGTGTGTTTGCCGTCCAGATGAGGCTGGGGTAGATGCGTGATAAAAAATTGGGAACCGTTAGTATTGGGTCCCGAATTGGCCATGGAGATCACCTTGGGACCGTGTACAAGGGGATTACCTACCAGTTCATCCTCAAAACGATAGCCTGGCCCACCACTGCCGGTGCCTGTGGGGTCACCGCCCTGGACCATGAATTTATCAATCACACGGTGAAATTTCACACCATCATAAAAAGACTCACCGATCAGAAAAACAAAATTATTGACGGTCTTGGGCGCGTGTTCCGGATAAAGTTCCAGCTGAATGTCTCCCCGACTGGTTTCCAGCTTGACCTGGTAAACTTTGCCCTCGTCAATGGTCATTTCAGGGGAAGTATCCCATTGTTTTGCCATAATTCCTCACTTTTAACTAGGTTTTTGAAATACGCCGCAATTATATCACCCGTCACCATCAAAGGGACTAAGTCCTTTTAAAGGACTTAGTCCCTGATCAGAAGGCCACCTAGGTGACCGCGATCCTAATTGAAATCCCTGGAGGGCGGGAGAAACCATCCGCATAATCCTCCAGGGAGAAAAAAAATGGATCTCAGCTAAGCTTAGAGGTTAGGTTCCCGGGTGTGACCTTCCAGGGGAAGGCCGGATTCAAGATCTGGCCGTTCACCGCCAGGACGAACACCTTCAGGGCGTTCCGGGCGGGGATTGCCAGCAATAACAACCCGGGCTATGATCTTGCCATTCTGGTCAAAATAGCCGCCGAAACCAACCCGCATGCCCTTTTCCAGGTCATCAAAACTATTCACCTGGCCGCGGTAAGTGGTTTTTCCATCCACATAAACAGTCAGGACAGTGCCATCAGGTTTTTCGAGTTGGAATTTTCCTGCCCCGGGACTTACTGTCTTGATGATTCCCTGAGCTCTAATTATTTCCGGCCTTTCATCCGGGAGTGCTCCTGCAGCCACTAAACGTGCGATCAATTTACCATCGCCATCCACAATGGCTCCTACTCCTGCCCGCATTCCTTCTTCCAGATCCCGGATACCTTCAATCTCGCCTTTATAGTTGGTGTTTTCATTCACGAAGAAGGTCATTACGGACCCATCAGACTTTTCAAGCCGGAATTTTCCAGCGGAAAGGTCCACACCAACAATGATACCCTGAGCCCGGATCTGTTCCGGCCGGGTGCCGGCGATCACCAGCACAGCCAGGAGTTGGCCATTTTCAGTTTCTTTGGCAGCCACTCCAGCCTGCCATCCTACCTGCATCTCTTCCAGGCTGGATAACTGGCCCTGGTAGCGGGTCTTTTCATCCACCAGGAATCGCAGAGATCTGCCGTCCTCGGTTTCAATTGAGAATGTCCCTGCCCCAGGGTCAACTGAAGTGACCTTGCCTTTTACTTTGAGCAATTCAGGAGCATCTCCAGCCACAACGCCAACGGCAAGCATCCTACCAGGACTTGTTTCAGTGGCAACCACACCAGCATGCCAGCCTTCCTGCAAATCCTCAAGACTACTCAGCTGGCCTCCATAACGGGTGTTTTCATCAACAAAGAAGGTCATCTTTTCACCATCTGGTTTTTCAATGGTGAATTTTCCAGCTGAGGTGTTGACATCAGTGACCAACCCGCGGATCTGGAAAAAATCTTCGGGATCACCGGAAAATACCTGAAAAGCCCAGAGTTTTCCATTTGCATCTTCGCGAGCTCCTACACCAACTTTCCAGCCAACTTCAAGTTCCTCAAAACTCTGCGCATCCCCCCGGAAGCGGGTTTGTTCGCTCACAAAGAATGTCAGCTTTGTTCCATCAGTTTTCTCGATCCGGAATTTTCCCGCTGCGGTGTCAACGGAAATTACTTCTCCCCGAACCCGAATTCCTTCGGGGTGATCATCTACCGCAGCCAGAGCTGTCCCGCTGAAAGAGACTGCCAGCATAATGGCTGCAATTATGGGTAATACAATTTTCTTGAACATATTTTCCTCCATGAAACGGATAGGGTTTAGGTAGTACGCCCTCATAATAAATAATCCCTGTAAAACCATCACAATCGGGATGTAAAATCCAGGTAAAAACTCTCCTTAAAATCAAAGATGCGGGGGAAAAAGCCCGCATCTATTCTAGTTTAGACTGTCGAACAGAGAGATTGGTTTATTTGGCCGGAAAAACTACCTCTTCCTTTCCGGTCAATTTCTCCTGGACCAGCTCAGCCACAGTATCCAGGTGGCCTTTTTTATGCACAAAATCCAGGTCATCGGAGCGGATTTTCAATACTGGGCAAAGGTCAAAGGTATCCATCCAATCTTCGTAAAAAGAATCCAAAAGGGAAAGGTACTCCAGGGAAATGCCCGACTCAATCTCCCGACCGCGTTCCTCAATTCTCTTGCGGAGGATCTCCGGCGGAGCAATCAGGTAAATCAACAAATCTGGTTCGGGCAAACTGCCCGCGATAAGCTGGAAAACCCGCTGGTAGGACTTATAATCCCGTTCTGAAAGGCTGCCCTGGTGGTGCAGCGCGCGGGCAAAGATCTTAACATCCTCATAAATACTGCGATCAGCGATGGCATCCCGGCTGTCCTTCACTAATTCCAGGTGCTGCTGAGCCCTGTGGCCCAGGAAATAAATTTGCAAATGAAAGGACCAGGCTGTCATATCCTGGTAAAAATCGCCCAGGTAAGGATTATCGATCACAGATTCGAAGCCTGTCTGCCAGCCCAGCCGATCACCCAGGCGCTCTGTTAAGGATGTTTTGCCTGTCCCGATGTTGCCGGCCACAAGCACCAGTTTTCCCGCCATACTCCTACCTCCATTAATTAGAGAACAATTTTTATTATATCCTGAATGATTTTGGTCTTTAGAAAATCGAGTTGACAAACCCTACCCTGAGAGTATAGGATTAAATTAAACACCAAGGGGAGTTGTTGATGAAAACTAGATCAATTTATCCCGTGTTCCTCACGGTCTTGATAATACTTCCGTTTCTATTAAGCGGGTGCCAATCATCCGAACCGGACCAAGAACCTGATATCCAGGCGACCACGACTTCTGAATCTGATCTGGAAAACCCAGACGATTCTCGGCTTGCCGAACGTGAGCGTATGGTAGAGAATCAAATCATCAATCGGGGCGTGATAGACCCGGCAGTTCTGGCAGCCATGAAAACCGTTCCACGCCATGAATTTGTACCGGATGACTTTGTATCCCAGGCCTATCGCGATCACCCTCTACCGATCGGATATGGACAAACCATCTCCCAACCCTTTATTGTGGCACTGATGACCGAAGCTCTTAATCTGAAAAAAGGGGATCGAGTTCTGGAAATTGGAACCGGCAGCGGCTACCAGGCAGCAATCTTGGCCGCGCTGGATACTCAGGTTTACACGATTGAAATCATACCGGAATTAGCTCAAGCAGCGGAAGACAAGCTGATAATTCTTGGTTATACAAATATCGAGGTCCTGAACGCAGACGGATATTTTGGTTGGGAAGATCAAGCGCCATTTGACGCTGTGATCGTCACCGCCGCCCCGGATCATCTCCCTCAGATGCTCATTCAACAGCTGGCTGAGGGCGGACGGATGATCATCCCGATCGGTCCTATTGGGGCAGTTCAAACCTTGTGGTTGTTTGAATCCAGCGGAGGGGAGTTGAAGGCAATGAATCTGGGACCGGTCAGCTTTGTCCCTCTCACCGGGGAACATTAATTTATCCGGGTACGCAGGATTAACCAGGCAGCCAGGTAAGCTAGTCCCCCCAGGAACAAAACCAGGGGATAGCCAGCCTGGAGGGATAGAATTGCCGTTATCACAGAGGCAATAACCGAGGCGCTTCCGTTAACAGCCCAGGCCCAGGGGAACTAAACCAGGAAAGGATTCTTTGATCCAGGAAATCCCCTGGGGGAAAAATAAACCCATAACAAATCCTGTCGGCGCCAACCCCAAACAGGGAACCAAATAACGGATCCAGGACGGCCAACTTAGTACGAGATCCTTTTCCAGGGTAGTGAAGAGGATAAATCCCCCACCTAATAAAACCAACAAAGGAAGAATGTAGGCTCTCCGGCTCCAATCTTGAACCACTGCCATGCTCCCTAGTCCTGAAGTGAGCAGCAACAGCCCCACAACAACTGAAAAGGAAGCTATGGGGGAGTTAAGGAACAATCTCCACTGACTGATCAAGGGAATCTCCAGAAACATAAAACCAGTTCCGATCAATCCAAAATACAGCAGGACCCATTTTTTTCCAAGAGATCGGGGACCCGGCCTGTATATCCTGCGCAGGATCAACGGCAGCAGAATTAATAATCCACTTAACAGGATCACCAACCCAGCAGGAAAACCAGCAGTAAAAATCCGCTCCCCCCAAACGGCTGCCAGGTTTTTCCCAGGGTTTCTAAAACCTGGGGAACCTGACTCCAGGTAAAGAAGTGGAAGAAAAAAGGATGGTTATCAGTTGGTGGCGTGATGTTATATGGGTAAGATTGATAAAATATCCCCTTATCAGGGGTTTGAAAGAGTTCCTGTAGGGCTTGATAATAGACCGGTTCCTGGAGCTGATTCCAGCGGTTGAGTTCCTCTACTTCCAAATCCGGTGCCCAAACCAGATCATAGCGGCAGCGTTCCAGGAACTCCCGCAGGGAAACCAAATCTGCATTGTCCCATCCGGCAGGCTTGACCACAACTGTGATGGTCTGGATGCCCCGATAAATCAGAAAAGTATCCTGCGGATTATCTATCTTCAGGCTTTCCAGAGCTGCCAGCACGGTGGATACCAACCTCAATCCCTCACTGGGAGGACTCTGGAGCCAGCGGCTGCTCAGGAAAATACCTTCCGGAGATAAGATGCCTAAAGCAGCCTCGGCACCTTCCCTGGTAAGGGAATAGTTCTCAGAAATGCTGTAAGCCCCGTTTGTGACGGGTTGATAAGGATCCGTTAATGGAAGGAAGACCAGATCGAACTTTTCATTTGTACTCTCAAGGAAAGCCCGCTGGTTCCCAACCAAGGTACTAACATCAGGATGGTTAAACATGGAGTAGTCGGGAGCTGTCTCCCGGACGCCTTCCAGGATTAACCGATCCTCAATGACGGTCTGGATAGATCCTGCCTTCCCAGCTGCTGCCTGTAAAAGGCCAAATCCTGCTCCTGGATTCAGTACCAAGACATCCGGGTTGGATAGGATTGAAAAAGCCCACCATTCCGGCAGCCACTCACCGGCAGAAAAATCAGCCGGTTCCAATAATGTGATCGGCTGGAGCGCATTACCATCAACCGATAACCCATATTGGGAGGGAGTAGAACCGGTGTACATGTAACTCAATCCGGGCAATCTCCGGGTCCCGGCATTCGCCATCACATCAACCCGGGATGCTGCCTGCCATTTCCCAAATAATAGTTCTCCATCTGGATAATTCCGGGCGTATGACAACCCCTTATAGGGAGAGAGCTCCATACCTACCGGTGAACGTCCCTGGAAGTTAATGACCGCAAGGTATATCAAGGCGGTCAATCCAATTATGTTGAAAAAACCAAAAATAACCCGGTTAAAGATAAATTTCATATGGTCAGGCTTAATGATCACCCAGCATGCAAGTCCCAATAGTCCTGAAAACAAGACCACTCCAAGAATCCCTGAGAGGGAGAGGACTACCGGGGCTAGGAGGACACCCAACCCAGAGCCAACCAGGTTTGCGGCATATACCTGGTTGTGTTTTTTATCGATGACTGCTAGAGCTGTGCCCAGACCCAAACCGCTTACCAGAAAAGGAAGAGAAAGCGAAAAATAATACAGAATAAAATAAAATATCTGCCGCCGGTCCCAGGCAATACTGTAAGAATCAAAAGGAAGCCAGTTTACCACCCCATAGGTGATCCAGATACTGAGGGCAAACAAGATCCCCACCCGGGCGAGGATATCTGGCAAGGGCTGTTCCTCAATCTGGGGAAAGGTGGACAGGAGAGTTCCGCTAGCGCCAAATCCGAGCAGCGCCAGGCTGACGATCAAAAAAGCAAAATGATAAAATTGGGCGACAGCGAGAAACCTGATCAGCGCCGTTTCAAAGGTTAGAGTAGCAGCTGAAAGCACCGCTATGGAAAGAATGACTCGGGAAAACCGGATTTCTGTGTTCATAGTTAGGATGAATTACGTTTCCCTGGAGTGATCCAGGTGTCATTAAGGAGCTCATCCAACATTAAGAATCAGATCAAAAATCATCCCCCCAAAACCATTGATGATCCTGTTAATCGCGGGCGATCAGTTCCAGGTTCGGCCAAGATCAGCTCAGCGTTTTTCTACCGCGACTGCACAAACTTTATAATCGGGAATCTTGGCCTGGGGATCTCTTGCATCCAGAGTAAGTAAATTAGCTGCTGCCTCCACAAAGTGGAAGGGAAGGAATACCATCCCGACCGCCGAACGTTCTGTGACCAGGGTTTTAACCTCAATTTCTCCCCGCCTGGATCTCATCTTCACCCAATCCCCGTTTATTATTCCAATCTTCTCAGCATCGCTGGGATGGATCTCAACCAAGGCCTCTGGATAAATATCATCCAGCTTGGAACGCCGGGTCATGGTACCTCCATGCCAGTGATATAAAACCCGGCCTGTGGAAAGGATCAGGGGATACTCATCATCTGGCAGCTCCAGCGAAGGCCGGTACGCCAGGGGAGTCAGTGCACCCTTACCGCGGGGGAAACTCTCCGCGAACAGGTAAGGAGTGCCGGGGTGATCGGGAGTCGGGCAAGGCCAATGAACACCATCTTCTTTCTGAACCCGCTCATGGGAAATGCCCTGGAAGGTCGGCGTCAGCTCCGCCATTTCGTCCCAGATCTGCGACGGGTTCTCAAAATCAAATCCGATGCTGTTTTTTACCTCCAGTTTTTCCTCCACCCTGCTGGCCAAGTCCTGGATGATGATCCAGTCCGGGCGGGCTTCACCGGGAGATAGGATTCCCGGGCGGATCAACTGCACCCGCCGGTCGCTGTTGGTAAAAGTGCCGTCTTTTTCGGCGAAGCTGGCTGCTGGAAGAATCACATCAGCGTATTCGCCGGTTTCATTCATGAATATATCCTGGTAGAGCACAAACTCCAGGTTTTCCATGACATGGCGGGCATGCAGTAGATCCGGTTCACTCATCATGGGATTTTCTCCCATAATGTAATAGCCTTTAATGGCGCCGGTTTCAGCGGCATCTACCATTTCCATGGTAGTTAAACCTGGTTCGGGATCCAAGGAAGTGCCCCAGTGTTTTTCAAATTTCTCGCGTATCACCGGATCTGAAACCAGCTGGTATCCGGGATAAACATTGGGCAGGCCACCGCTATCCGAACAGCCCTGAACGTTATTCTGCCCCCGCAGGGGATTCAGGCCAGTACCCGGACGGCCAATATTACCGGTCAATAATGCCAGGTTTGCAAGGGATACGGCGTTATCCGTGCCGTGTATACTCTGGCTGATGCCCATGCCCCAATATATCGCCGCTGCTTCTGCATTACCGTATAGTCGGGCAGCTTCACGGATCTCGTCAGCCGGTACGCCGCAGATCTCCTCCGCGTATTCAGGAGTAAATTCTTCCAGGGAAGGCAAATATTCCTCAAATCCCTCCACCCGCTCTTTGATAAAGTCCTTATCAATCAAGTCTTCTTTAACGATCACATGAGCCAGGGCCTGGAAAAGCACAACATCCGTTCCCGGTTTGAGCCGCAGGTAATGATCCGCAAATTGAGACATCTCAATTCGGCGCGGGTCGATCACAATCATCTTGGCGCCATTTTTAACGATGGCTTCCCGCATGAATGTGCTGATCACCGGGTGGGTTTCCGAAGTATTCGATCCGGTCACCAGCAGCACATCCAGGTCTTTCATCTCCGCAATTGAATTGGACATGGCCGAGGAGCCCAGGGTGATCTGCAAACCAGCCACCGAGGCTGCATGGCATAATCGGGAGCAGTGGTCAATATTATTGGTGCCCACTACCCCGCGGACAAACTTCTGGAAAATGTAATTATCCTCGTTAGTTGCCTTAGCGGAACAAAAAGTTCCCAATGCATTACTGCCATTTTCTTTGATAATTCCGGAAATCTTCTCCGCTGCCAGGTCAAGGGCTTCATCCCAACTGGCCCGCCGAAATCCGTTTAATCCCACTGGTTTACGCGGCAGGAACCCCAGATCCTTGCGGATCAGGGGATAGGTCAATCGGGAGGGATGGTGCACAAAATCCATGCCATAGCGGCCCTTGGTGCATAATCGCCCATAATTTGGAGCGACATCAAAAGGCGCGTCCACCCGGATGATGTGATTTTCCTTAATTTGCAGGTCTACCTGGCAACCGACGCCGCAGTAAGGACAGGTACTTCGAATGATTTTCTGTACCTCTGCCATAGTCAGCTCCTTTTCTCCACCCGTTCCTGCCTGCGGCGGGCCCGGATCTCATCATGCTGCAGCCCCTGTTCCAACAAGTATTCGGTTTTTCCTTGCAAAGCCTTGGTAGGGCAAACTCCTACACAGTTGCCGCAGAACACACAGGTGGTATCCGGCATAGGATTTTCAAAGAAGGTGGTGATTTTACTATTGTGACCCCTTCCGCCTAATGCCAGGGCATAAGTGTACTGCACATCATCCGCGCAAACCTGAACACAGCGCCAACAGAGAATACACTGGCTGTAATCGCGCACATAAAAAGGGTTGTCATCCAGGATTTCATGCTGGCGTTTCTTAGCTCCAGTGAAGCGATCCGGATCCGCCTGATATCGTTCCATCTGGTTTTGTAATTCCGGTGAACGAGAAATATCTGCGCTGGCATTGAGCATCTCCAGAATGGTCCTTCGGGAGCGCACTACCCTCTCGCTTTCGGTTTCCACTACCATGTCTTCTGCCACCGGAGTGATGCAGGATGGAGCCAATCTACCCCAGCCCTCAATTTCGACTACACACTGCCGGCACAATCCTTCTGCCGTGGTGGCTTCATGCACACAGATCACCGGAATATTGATATCCAGGGATCGGGCAGCCTCTAAAATGGTTGTGCCCTCGGGCACCTGACATTTTATCCCGTCGATCTTCAGGGTAATGTTGGTCTTATTAGCCATAGCTGCCTTCCTCAAACCCGAAATATTCCGGACAAATTTCAATTACACTCAAAACCGCCGACCCAGCTGTTTGTCCCAAACCACACAAGGATGTGTCAGTCATGGTGACGATAATATCCTCCAGCCGTTCGATATCACCTTCCAGTGTCTGGCCGCGCAGGTTGCGATCCAGGATTTCCGCCTGACGCTGGGTGCCTAATTGGCAGGGATAACATTTGCCGCAGCTTTCATGGGCAAAAAAATGTCCCAAGCCGTGCAGCACAAATTTCATATCCACATTTTCGTCAAAAACCACTACTGCGCCAGATCCCAGGGACAACCCAGCTTTCCGGACTCCCGGGGTGGTAAGGGTCACATCCAGCTGGTCCGGGGCGACAAATTTTCCCGCTGCGCCGCCTAATAAAACTGTGCGCAGCTCTTTTCCTCCCCTGACCCCGCCGGCTTTCTCGTAAATCAATTGCTCCAGAGTGATAGGTTCAGTGATTTCATAAATACCCGGTTTTTCGATATCTCCCGAAATGCTAAACAAACGGGGACCGGTAGACCCTTCAGCCCCCAATTTTTTATATTCATCCGGTCCAATCCTGCAGATCAAAGCCACATTGGCAAGAGTTTCCACGTTGTTGATTACCGTGGGCTGATTGAATAATCCATGAGTGGTCGGGAAAGGAGGTTTTACTCGCGGGAAGCCCCGTTTGCCTTCAATGGACTCAAATAAGGCTGTCTCTTCCCCGCAGATATAAGCTCCCGCGCCGCTGCGCAATTCAATTTCATAATCAAATCCGCTGCCGAGAATGTCCTTTCCCAGGAAACCTTCTTCAGTAGCTATTTCCAGGGCCTGGGAAATTACCTCATGTGAGCAGGTATATTCACCACGGATGTAAAGGAAGCCTTTGTTCGCACCAACCGCATAAGCAGCGATGGTCATACCTTCAATTATCGTAAAAGGATCCCCTTCGATCAGAGCCCTATCCTTAAAAGTGCCCGGTTCGGATTCGTCCTCATTACAAACCAGATATTTTGGAAAGCGGTCCACTTCGGCGCAGCTGCTCCACTTCAATCCAGTGGGAAAACCCGCCCCACCCCGACCGGTCAGGCCGGCATCAGTCATCATCTGGATCACATCTTCAGGGGGCATGGAAAGCACTACCCGCAAGCCCTCAAATCCCCCTGCCTTCTGGAATTCGGCCGTACTAAGGGGATCGATTTTTCCGGCCCGGGCCATCAGGTATAAAGGATCGCCATATATCTCTGACTGAGGATGGCCTTCTGGATTGAAGATCTTATCCAGGGTGGCCTCCCCAACCATATCATCGCCAACCAGAACACCTGGAGCGTGGTCACATAAGCCCAGGCATTCCACTTCTTCAATAATGTAGCGGCCGTCCATGGTGGCTTCACCGACCCCAACACCCAGGTGCTGGCAAAGATCGGCAACAAGGTCCCCGCTGCCCTGGGAGGCACAGGAAGGAGTGGTGCAAACCCGGATGGAAGTTTCCGCCCGGGGTTCACTGGATAACATGGAATAAAATTCGATCACCCCATAAAGGTCCGCCAGGGGAACATCGAGGGATTCGCTGATGCAAACTGCCGCTTCCCGGGGAATATAATCATAGATTTTCTGGGTTTTCAGCAAAGCCGGAAGCAGCATGGTCCTGCCCCCGGGTGCCGTTCTGGTCCAGGAAATCTTTTAGTTGAGGGGAAAGGGAGGAATCATTTCCCATGAGAACTCCTTTTGCGGGATGGCAGAACAGTTCTAATCATGGCTGGGCTGTGAATAGAATATCAGATCTATGTGACAGATTATATCAAGAGCAGGGGAACTGTTCAGGGGGTTTTCAAATATGCTCAGAAATTCATCAAAACTAATTATTGATATCGCTTCCAGGGACGGGAGATTGAGCGTTTAATAGATATGCCGGAAGCTGGAGCATAAATAGCTCGCTCCGAGCCCCACTTTCGGGGCGAGATATATCCAAGGATTTAGCAATCAAAAAAAGGCTGCTTGTTTCAGCAGCCTTTTTGAATATCGACCTAATAGGTTTTGAACTATTTTTTCAGCTCAGAAATCATGTTCGCCAACTCACTGTTCTCGCCATTGGATTCCATGGCCTTGCGGATGGCAGCTTCAAAAGCTGTTGGGGTTACTTCCCTCTTCTCGTCGTCATCATCAAAATCAAAAGATACCATTGGGGGATCCTCAAGCGCTTTCATGCTCAATTTGATTTGCTTTTTGCGGCGGTTAACCTTGAGGACTTTCACATTAATCTCGTCACCCTTCTTGACAATATCCGTCGGGGTGCGCACGTAACCGTGGGCCATTTCACTGATATGAACTAAACCAGGGCGCTCAGCATCAATATCCACAAAAACGCCATACTTTTCAATTCGGGTAACTGTTCCTACCAGCTCCATATCGGGCCGGATCTCGGGCCAGTCCATTCCCAGGGGTTCCAGCATGGTCAGCTCGATCTTTTTGTTTTCAGGGTCAGTCCGCTGGATCCAGACCTCAACCGCCTGACCTTCTTTTAATATATCCGCAACACGAGTCACGGTTCCTTTCTGAATTTTAGATATATGAATCACACCCGGTACACCGACACCAACATCAACAATCGCACCCGCTAGGGAAGTCTTCAAGACCTTTCCCGCAACCTTCATTTTAGGTTCCAAGTCTTCAATTGTTTCAGGCGTCTTCAATTCTTCGTTCGCCATAAAACACTCTCCAAATACACTTCATTTTCAACAAGCGTCAATTATACCGTTCCGGTGTGACCTTGTCAAAGTACATCTGTGGTTATTTGCTTTTTAGTAAGCTGTCAATCCAACCAGAACGGTGGTCAGTTTCTCCACCCAACCTTTATCACTCAAATCAAGTGGGATCCAGACTGAAGATTCCCCGAAGCGCACCTTGTATTCAAATTCCCAGGGCTGCGGCAGGGCTTTTCCCTCTGGATATCCCAGGTTGATCTTGCCATACTGGATGGAAATACTCTCCACCCCGGCGCTTTCTGCTAGCAGCTTCATCTCCAGCTGCGTAAGCAGGTTTTTAACAGATTCTGGCAAGGGACCAAAACGATCTTTAAATTCCACCCGCAGCTCATCGATCTCGCGGGCAACCATAATGGCTGACGCCCGGCGGTAAAGACTGAGGCGCACGGAACGGTCCGGGATGTAATTTTCGGGAATGCCCACCGGCAGGGGCAGATCAATAATCACCAGGGGACGCAAAATCTGGAAGGGCAGCTCATCCTCTGCTGAGGGACCGCCCTCATCCTTTTTAAGACGCTTGACAGCGTCTGCCAGCAAGCGGGTGTAGAGATGAAATCCCACGGCAGCGATATAACCTGATTGGCGGGTGCCCAGGATATCTCCCGAACCCCTGATTTCCAGGTCCCGCATGGCAATCGAGTAGCCAGCGCCCAGGTCCGTGTGTTCTGCAATGGTTTCCAGCCGCAGGCGACCTTCAAGGGTGGGCGTTCCACTTCTGTCCCGGAAGAAATAAGCATAGGCCCGTTGAGCGCCGCGCCCCACTCTGCCTCGCAGCTGGTAAAGCTGGGCCAAGCCGAACATATCAGCCCGATCGACGATCAGGGTATTAGCATTGGGTATATCCAGGCCGGATTCGATGATCGATGTGGATAACAACACATCAATTTCTCCCCGGGTGAATTCTCTCATGCGCTCAGCCAAATCCCGTTCATGCATCTGCCCATGGGCAATGCCAATCCGGGCTTCCGGAACCAGTCCTGTCAAATGGGCTTTAACAGCATCAATGGTTTTAACCCGGTTGTGCACAAAAAATACCTGTCCGCCGCGCTCCATTTCCCTCCAGATAGCCTTCTGGATCAATCCCGTATCATAACCGCTGACATGAGTGACTACCGGCAGGCGCTCCTCAGGGGGCGTATTGATGCGGGAAATATCCCGCACGCCGGTGAGAGCCATGTACATGGTTCGGGGAATCGGAGTCGCTGTCAAAGTCAAAACGTCGATATCAGCCCGTTTGGATTTTATTTGTTCTTTGTGGGAAACACCAAAACGCTGCTCTTCATCAACAATCATTAAACCCAGGTCTTTAAAGATCACATCCCGGGAGAGCAGGCGGTGGGTGCCAATGACAATATCCACTGAACCTTTGATCAACCCCGAAAGGATGGTGGATTGCTGTTTGGGTGTGCGGAACCGGGAAAGCATGCGCACTTCCACCGGAAAGCCGCCCATCCGCTGCCGGAAGGTATCGAAGTGCTGCTGAGCCAAAATAGTGGTGGGTACGAGCACGGCAACCTGTTTTCCATCCATGACTGCCTTAAATGCAGCCCGAATGGCAATTTCAGTTTTGCCATAACCGACGTCACCGCAGATCAGCCGGTCCATGGGTTTGGCTTTTTCCATATCACCTTTAACCTGGGATATGACCTTGAGTTGATCCTCGGTTTCGATATAGGGAAAACTGGCTTCCAATTCCTGCTGCCAGGCCGTGTCTGATTTAAAAGCATACCCGGTGACTGTTTGCCTGCGGGCATAAAGATCCAGCAGGTCCTGGGCTACCTGGACAACTTCCTTTTTTACACGGTCTTTGGTGGTTCCCCAGCGCCCGCCGCCCAGGCGGCTGACGGAAGGATCGTGATGGTCCGGTCCCACATAACGGGTCAGCCGGTCCGCCTGGGACGCCGGCACGTAAAGATAGTCACCTTCCGCATATTCCACAGCCAGGTATTCGCCTTCGATTCCGTCCAATTCCCGGAAAACCAGGCCGGCGAAGCGGCCGATGCCATGGTCCATATGAACTACCCAGTCATCTGGCTGGAAATCGCTGTAGTTAACCTCGGGGGCCTGGGCCCGGTGCACCGGCCGCCGGCGGGGCTGAATACGGCGCCAGCCAAAAATTTCTCCATCAGTGAATAAATGGAGCGGGTTTTCACCTTCAGGCAATAAAACCCATCCTCCATCAAGACTGCCTTTGATAAATGTTGGATCCGCATCAAGGTGGGAGCGGTCTTTCCAGACTTCTTCCAGGCGAGCGGACTGACGGGAAATCACTACTGCCTGCTCTCCATTCTGGAGCAGGTCCACAAGGTGGTTAGTGAACGATTTCAACTCGCCGCCAAAACGCTGGTTGGGCTTGAAGCTGGCACCCAGTCCGGCGGCGGAACCTCCATCCGATGGTCCTTCCAGTCCGGCAGGGCCCAGGCTGATGGTTGAAAATCCTGATAGGGCTCCTTCCAGGTCTTCCCAGGGCAGATATGGAGTCGGAAAATCAGCCGCAATCAAGTTGTCTTTCAGGTAGCCTTTTCTCAGGGATTCAGCCTGGTTGTGAATTTCCCGGGCAGTATCACGTATCAGATCCTCATTATCCAGGAAGATCAGGGTGTCCTTGGGCAAATAATTCAGAAGGGTTGCCTGTTCGTCATGTAAGGTGCCCAGATGGTATTCGGTTTTCACGACCCCGGTCCCCTCTTTCAATAGATCCAGGGGAAGGATAAATTCTCTCGCTGGCGTGACCTGGATAACTTGGATCTTCTGGATAGTGCGCTGGTTTTCGGGGTCAAAACGCCGCAGCATTTCAATTTCATCGCCAAAGAATTCCAGCCTGGCCGGGAAGCGATCACCGGGAGGCCAGAGGTCAAGGATACCGCCCCGTCTGGCAAAACCCCCCGGGGAGGTAACTATCGGAGTGGATTCGTACCCGGCACTGACCCATTCCGCGGCCAGCGCGCGCGGAGAATATTTATCTCCGACTTTGATCCGGCGGGAAGCTTTCAAAAATGCCCGCCGCGGAAGGGTGCGGGTCATGGCCGCCCGGACGGGGGCAATGATCAATGGTGGCAGCTGGTCTGACCCAGCACCCGGGGTCATCAGGGAAGCCAGATGGGAGAGGATCAATAACCGGTCCCGGCGTGTTTTGCGGGTCCAGGCCACTTTTTCATAATAGAGCGGATCTGGTTCAGGGAAAAAAGAAAATTCTTCCTCAGGGTGCCAGAAATTCCATTCATCCTCCAGAACCAGGGCTCGATCGGTCTTATCGGTTAGCAGCAGGATCGGTTGGGCCAACAAGAGCCTTAAACCAGCCAGGACCGGGGGGCGGACAGACCGGGGCAGTCCGGAAGAAAGAGCTTTGGTCCCGGAGCGAATTTCAGCAGCCAGCTCTTGAAAAGCCGGCAGCCTGGTGATGATCTGAAGGATCTCTTTACGCATAATTTATTTCTGGGATGGGTTCTGGTTGTAAATGGTCATGGCCTGATTAAGGCCCTGATCGATAAAGTGCAGTACTGCCTCAGAAGCCGTGTCCAGGATAAAAGGCAGAATTCCTTTTTCAGCGGCGGAAAATTTCTGCAGCACATAATCGCTGACTTCCATACGGCCGGGCGGGCGGTCGATGCCCACCCGCAAGCGGGGAAAGGACTTTGTTCCCAATTGCTGGATGATCGACCTCACTCCCCGCTGGCCGGCGTCGCCGCCATCCGGTTTTAAACGCAAGGTCTCAAAGGGCAGATCGACATCATCGTAAACCACCAGCACATTTTCCAGAGGCAATTTATAAAAACGGATAAAGGATGATACTGCCTGGCCAGAGAGATTCATAAAAGTCTGGGGCTTGATCAGGATTATTCGTTCTCCCTTATGGCGCACGGCAGTCACCAGGGCGTTCATTTTTACTTTGCGGAAAGAGGTATCTAGCTTCTCCGCCAATCTGTCCACAACCATGAATCCAACGTTATGCCGGCTGGCGGAATATTCCCGGCCCGGATTACCCAGCCCTACGATCAAATATGGTTTCGACTTGTTGAAGATCATTTTAATTATCCGGCCGGTGTTTTATGAACCAGTACAAGCCTCCGGCAATAAAGAGCAGGGCAACAAAGATTCCGCTGCCAAGCAAGGCTCTCGAAAGGCCATCCGATTTTATCACAACCGGGTTGAGCGACAGAGCTGTGGGCGTGTTCTTCAGGACCGGCTCTGCGGTAGGCGAAGGTGTAACTTCAGGAGATTCGTCATTCACAACAGGCGCCGGGGTGGAGGTTTCCACCGGGCTGTAGTTGCGAATCCTCAAATTGGGTATCAATTCAAAAATTGCTGCGGCGTTCTGGTATTCAGCTACCACCCGCAAATTGTAATCCCCGTCAGTGATCTGGGAAGTGTCCCAATTCACCTTGAAAGATACCTGAGAGCTATCGGCAGCTACGGGTTCGATGTCAGCGATAAAAAACCAGGTTGGGTCCTGAGAGTCAGAGTAGCTGAAAGAGATCTTTCCGCCAATAAATCCCTCCCCGCGGATCTTGCCCTCTATGATCTCAATCCCCTGCAGGGCTTGTCCTTCGCGCGGGCTTTGGATGAAAATTGATGGCGCGATTGTGGCTTGAGCCGCAGGCGCCGATCGAGCCGGCTGAACGCCAAGCAGTGCGATGAATGGGAGAATTAACAGGGAAATCCAGATGATTCTTTTCACAGAATTGATTTTAACATATGGCAGTAGAAATGTAGGGGCGACAAACCTGTCCTGAGCAAAGTCGAAGGGGAAGCGCGGTAATCTCCTGTTATTTCTGCCTTCCATCCGACAGTCAGTTAAACTTTCAACCTTCAACTTTCAAACCCGTCAACTTTTTTCCAATCTCACCCTTGTTATACATTAGACTCAGAAAATGGCGAATACGCCAACCTAACCACTGCCCCCAACACCGTCATCAAAAACTGCAGGAAGGGCGAAATCAGCACCATCAAAATGATCCAGCCTACAAATGAAGGCCGGGGTTCAAAGAAGATCAGGGGCATGCCGAATTGGGTCAGGTCTTTGGCGGGATCAAACAACCAGGATAGAGCCGGAAGCCAGATCGCTCCCAGGACCACCAGTGAGACCGCGGATGTGATCAGAGCCGCCTTGAGGGTCTTCTTTAAGGAGGTTTTACTGATCTGCTCCGGCAATTCCAGGTAAAGCGGCAGGTACCAGCCCACCAGTATTCCAAACAGGATCGGTAATATCGGCACACCCATGCCCATCCCGATCAACAGGAAGTCGAGGATAATGAACACTGCAATTACAAGGCGTTTTCTGGATAAGATAGCTTGGATCATGCGGAGCTCCTCTTCCTAAGGGAAAATGGCAGGTAACTGGGGGGTATCGCTGGGTTGGAAGGGTCCTTCAATTCGTATGAGCTCGCCCTCGATCGGGATATCGAACGGAATATAGGCCTCAGTTTCCCAACACCATCTTAACCATTGCAGTGAAGAATCTTCCAATACATTATCAAAAGTCAGGTGCACTCCCAGGGCCGTCTATCTGGCGTGAGTGAATATATTTCTACACTCATCCCGGGCAGATCAACCACTTCCTCCAGGGACATCTGCTGTGTTTTATCCCGGAAGAATGCATCCCCAAAGCGATAGGCATAAGCAATATGGGCCAGGGGAAAGGGTTTAAGATCGTTCTCGAAATCATATTGGGTTGGCAGGAAAAAACCAGATTCCGGCTTAACTGACAGAGTTCGAGAATCCAATCGTCTGATCTCGATCCATGTGTGCGCGGATGCCAATATGCGCAAATGGTCTGGAAGGGGTTGAGATTTGACCTCGCGCAGTCGAAGCATGTAAATGGATTGCCCCGGACTGGGCGAATTGAGGATAATCAGATCGCTGCCCGCTATATCGGGCAACGGGCCCAGATCCATCATATTTGGCATTGGGTCTGCTACCATACGAAGAGTCGACGCCATGACGGGGTAAACGAGGGCATGTAAACTCAACAGGACAATTGCTGCAATATAAGAAAATGTCTGCCAGCGCGGATTGTAGGTAAGTGGATCGTCCCTGTTAAGTCGACCAGCAATGTACTGTGCCATAAGCGCGATGGCACCGATACTCAAGATCAGCAAGTGACGCCCGCTAACCAGCGAGACTCCACAGATTGGAACCATGGCGAGGATCATACCCAGCGCCCAGTATCGAGTACGACGAATCTTGCCGATCATGGGGGAGATCAAAATTGCCAGAATGACCAGGATCGCCACGCCAAGGATCCAGAAGCCAATCTGCCCCACTGTCGAAAATCCAGCGAATACAACCGGATCCGGCAGGATCCATTGCCCCAGCAGCAGGATGGGGAATTGTTTGACAAGGTTGAAAGCAAAACGCAGTGGTTCACGCAGGGGGTCGAGGTAAAAACCTGAGCCCCAGGCCCCATAACCCATCCCCATGTAAACCAATCGCCAGGCCAGCACAACTAGAGCATAAGGGATCAATCGGATCAGTCGATCCTTCCAATAACCCTCATCTATAAAGAACACATATGCGAACAGGTAGCCAACAATCGCTATCCCGGCTTCAGCGGAAAAAAGCGACAGTCCCAGGAAAAGTGGGCCCAGGATATAACCCGCCTTCCACTGATCGCGAGAGGATTTGTCGTGGGCCCAGAGTGTTAAGACACCAAAGAAAGTCGCTAACAGCTGGCTGCGAGCGGCAATCGAGTAAACTCCATTAACATGGGGAATATTCAACGCGAACAGCAAGATAGCAAGACCTGAGGCTATATTTCGCCCCATTATTCTGCGATAATACACCCCCACTAACGCACAAACTGCCAGATACCAGATCAGGTTGTGGGCGTGCATGAGGGTCGGGCTATCCGGCCAGAGCTGGTAATCCAACCAGAAGGTGAGGACTGCTATGGGCCGGAAAAATGCGATCTGGGTCGTTTCAAGCGTCCACCAGGGAAGGGCGCCAAGTTCCATTTGGACCCGGGTAGTGTTCGGGTCAATAAATACAAATAAATTCCTGAGTGCCTCGGGCAGTGTCGACGTGAGCAGGATCGAGCGGTGATAGATATCATCCTCGTAACCCCATCCTCGCCACAAGGCGGGGATACTGATAATCAGGGCCAGTAGCAGCGCCAGGGCTATTAAATACTTATGTGTGAGGAGTTTTTTTATATTAAACTTCATATCAAAGTTTTAAGGGATACTTAAGGTTATCGTTTATTATATACCCAACTGCTTGTCATTCTGACCCCGAGCCCTTCGATTCCCTCCTCATCAGTGTTCGGAGTTCACTCAGGACAGGCTAGTCGAGGGGGAAGAATCCCAGCCAGCGGCGGTGCTATAAACAGAACAAGAGCGTGGGACTGTGATCATCTCTCTCCCTATGATGCTTCTCGCTGCGCTCGAAGTGCTTCGCAATCACAGGGCTAATAACTCCCACCAGACAGTCAGTCCAACTTTCAACCTTCAACTTTCAAACCTTCCAACTTTAATTTTATTAATTCACCCTTTGACGATGATCCCTGGCCACCCTTCGATACGGCCTCCCTGCGTTCGGAATACTCAGGGTGAACTTGCCTCAAGTCTTTTCTATTATTCCGGGACATAAATCAAGTACTTTCACATAATTCGACTTATACTGCTCCCAGTAGGGAAATGTCCGGCACTGCTTTGGGCGAGCATCATAAATAAGGCAGCGATGGTTGAACGGATCAAACATGGAGCAGTGATATTCACCATCCCGCAGGCGCTCCTGCAGGGAAAACCGGCTGTAAGCCGCTTTGACGTACTCGTTCGCGAAATCCTCCAGACTGAGATTCATGATCGCGGCCATCTTGATCATTTCACCCTCAGTTAACCAAACATATCCTCCCCAGCGGCAGCAATTTCCTTTGCATGAGGTACAGGCGTCTTGGTTAAAAGTAAAAGGATAGTTAGAATCTGGGCTCACTCAATAATTATAGTCGCTATCCTGTCATCCATCCCCGGTCCTCCGTCAATGGATTTCTTCTATCTCCCTCCTAAGTCAGTAAAACCTTCAACACACCTTCCCACCAAAATCTACCAGTTAAGAATTACGTAAGGTTGCCTCGTATTACGCATAATATGTCAGAAAATACTCCCCTGTCGGTTTTGTCAGGACTCTCAGCCGACAGAATTCCACCGGCAAAATATGGTAAACTCATGTTGTATTGAAGCACACTAAGGAGAACTATTTATGGTTGGATCAAAAGCTGAAGAAATGGTCAAGCGGCTGCGGGAAATGCAGAACGCTACACCAGAAATAGAAGCTTCAGCGGTTGTTTCAGTCGACGGACTGACTATCGCCTCAGCCCTTCCCAGCAATGTGGAAGAAGACCGGGTCTCAGCTATGTCAGCCGCCATGCTCAGCCTAGGAGAACGCATCGCTACTGAACTCAAACGGGGCACGCTCGACGAGGTCTATATCCACGGGGATAACGGCTACGTAATCCTCTCAGCCATCGGTACCGAAGCAGTCCTAACCGCCCTGGCTCGGGAAAAAGCCAAACTGGGGCTGGTTTTCCTTGAAATGCGGCGGGCCGCAGAAGATCTCAGTAAATTGATGGATTAATGAAAACAAACCAAACACACTCACGCGAAAAACCGGGGAGGGCTGATAACAGACCCTCCCCTCTTCACTTAATTGGGTAAAAGTTCATTTTTTCTGGAACAGGGGTGATCTATGAAAACAAAATATATCTTTCTGACCGGCGGGGTTCTAAGCTCAGTGGGCAAAGGGGTCACGGCAGCCGCCCTGGGGCGCCTCTTAAAGGAACGCGGCTATTCGGTTGCGATCCAGAAGCTGGATCCCTATATCAACGTCGACCCGGGCACAATGAGCCCCTATCAGCATGGCGAGGTGTATGTGCTGGACGATGGCGCTGAAACCGACCTGGACCTGGGCCACTACGAACGTTTCATTGACACCAGCCTCAACCAGGTCTGCAACGTCACCACAGGCCAGGTTTACGAAGAAGTCATTACCCGCGAACGGCGGGGGGATTACCTGGGTGGCACCATCCAGGTTATTCCCCATATCACCAACGTCATTAAAAGCCGCATCTACAAAGTGTCGGAAACCACCGGGGCGGAAATTGTGCTCGTTGAGGTGGGAGGCACAGTGGGCGACATTGAAAGCCTGCCCTTCCTGGAAGCCCTGCGCCAGATGCGGGGCGACATCGGCCGCAAGAACAGTTTTTACATCCACGTCACCTGGCTGCCCTTCATCGGCGCCACCGGAGAGCTAAAAACCAAACCCACCCAGCACTCGGTCCGCGAGCTGCGTTCAATCGGTATCTCACCAGATATGATCATTGCCCGCTCAGACCATCCCGTGCCGGAGGAACTGCGCGACAAGATCGCCCTGTTTTGTGACGTACCGGTGGAAGCCGTGATTGCCATGGAAACCACCGATACGCTCTACAACATCCCCCTCATGCTGGAAGACGCCGGTGTGGGTGATTACATCCCCAAAAAGATCAAACTCAAGGACTGCCAGTCACCGGATCTAACCGAATGGCGAAAGATGGTGGCTGAAATGCGCCGGGAGAAAGACACTGTCAAGATCGCCGTGGTCGGCAAATATGTGGAGCTCTTAGATGCTTATATGAGCGTGCGCGAAGCCCTGCAGCACGCCGGACTTGCCAACGGGGTTGACCTCGAGATCAACTGGATCCACAGCGTGGACCTGGAAAAGAATGGCGATCTCAGCATTCTTGGCGACGCTGACGGCATCCTTGTGCCGGGAGGTTTCGGAGACCGGGGCATTGAAGGCAAGATCAAAGCCATTCAGTATGCCCGCGAGAATAAAGTGCCCTACCTGGGTCTGTGCCTGGGTATGCAGCTGATGGTGATCGAACTGATCCGCCACCAGCTGAAAGATAACAGAGCCAACTCAACCGAGTTCAATCCTGCCACCCCCCACCCGGCCATCGATTTGATGCCTGATCAGCGAGATATCGTAGACAAAGGCGGCACCATGCGCCTGGGCTTATATCCCTGCCGGTTGAAACCCGGCACAATAGCCGCCAATGCTTACGGCGAAAAAGAAGTCCAGGAGCGCCACCGCCACCGATTTGAGCTCAATAACGCCTACCGGGAGCAGCTTGAAGAGGCTGGTATGGTTTTCTCCGGAATTTCTCCTGATGACCGACTGGTGGAAATCGCCGAGCTTAAGGATCATCCTTTTATGCTGGGCACCCAGTTCCATCCCGAGTTCCTGTCCCGCCCCTATCGGGCCCACCCACTCTTTGCCGCCTTCCTGGAAGCAGTGGTGAAGAACGCCAAAAAGTAAAAGGACGATTTAAAAGGGATCCGGTCCCTTAAAGGGACCGGATCCCTAATGAAAGCGAATTCAAGGCTGGCAGGATTCAGAGTTACGAGGTTGAGTCCGCTTACGATACAGAAATGCGCTTTTCCACCACTCTATGCAACCGCGAATAACCATATGCAGCCACCAGCCCGATGATCCCGGCCAGGTACCAGACCCATTTGGGATCATAATTATCCATGATCAAACCAGCCGCCAGGGGACCGAATAAGCTGGGAATGGTCCAGCTAATACCGTAGAACGCCATATAACGGCCGCGCATATTTTCGGGGGCAAAACGAGCCACCATAGACTGGCCAATCGGGCTGATAAACATCTCGCCAATGGTAATAATTGCCATGGCAATGAAGAAAAATAGACTGGTCGAGAAGAATCCGTACATGGCAAAACCAACGGCATACATAAATGTGCCGGCTGCCATTACCTTCATCGGTTTAAACTGAGATGTTTTGCGGGTGATCATAAACTGAAAGAGAACGACCATCCCGGCGTTCAAGGATAGAAGCCAGCCGTAGCCCTGGGGCGGGATTCCGTGAACATCACGCAGAAAAACGGGCAAAGTGGTACCCATCTGCCTATAGACCAGTTTCATTAAAATCGAGATGGCGAAAAACGCCATAAAAATCCCATTTCTGGCAACGAGCCAATATCCGCTCAGCGTTTTCGCCATACTTTCCTCGGCCTGTTTATCGCTGTTCTGTGGTTTAGTCTCCGGGAGGGCAAAATATATAATTACGGCGGTAATGAAACTCAGGATGGCATCTACAAAGAAGAGCAATATATAAGAAATTCCCGCCAACAAGCCCCCGATCATGGGACCAATCGTGTGTGCCAGATTATCCGATACGTGTATGAGGCCATAACCATCGGCCCGCTGTTTTTCGGGCAGTATATCTGCTATCATAGCTTGTTGAGCCGGTCCGCCTATACTTGAAAGCAATCCGACAAAAAAAACTGCTGTATAGAAGATCGCCATATCTTCTATAAATGCCATTATCAGGCTGCTGCCTGCTGAAAAGATCAAACCGTAGATCATCAACGAACGGCGTCCAATTTTATCTGTCAGCGCACCGCTTAAGAAACTACCGATGATCCTGGATCCAGATAAAATGGCGAATAAGATTCCTACTTCGGTCATCCCTACTCGAAATTTTTGGGTGACGTAGAGGGCGAAAAAAGGAAAGAGCAGCGCCCCACCCAGGCTGTCGATAAAGACCGTGCCAGTTAATGTCCAGAAAGTGCGCGGGTATTCATTAAAAATAATTTTAGCTTTGGAAAACACTGAATCTCCCGGGACAGGTTAATAAAACCTATGCGATGGATGAGTATACCAGAGAAAGAATCCAGACATCCTGAGGTCTAATCAGGCTGCACTCTTTTTTTTAAGAGGGATCCGGCCCCTTAAAGGGACCGGATCCCTCTTTTGCTTTGCTATTTATTAAACGCGCCGGATAGGCTACAATAAGCGCGGTATATACACTCAAATCTTTGGAGAAAAAAATGTACACAAGAATCGATTCCATCACCGGCCGGCAGATTCTGGATTCCCGGGGCAACCCCACCGTGGAAGTGGATGTGCAGCTGGTTGACGGCAGCATCGGCCGCGCTGCTGTACCTTCAGGCGCTTCCACAGGCATCCATGAAGCCCTGGAACTACGCGACGGCGATAAGAAAAAATACCGCGGCAAAAGCGTGCTTCAGGCAGTTAACAATGTCAACGGAAAGATCCTGGATTCCCTGGTAGGCCAGGATGCCACCCGTCAGAGAGACATCGACCGCATTTTGCTGGAGCTGGACGGCACACCTAATAAATCCAAACTAGGAGCCAATGCCATTCTGGGCACCAGCCTGGCGGTTGCCAAAGCCGCAGCTATATCCCTGGAGCTGCCTCTTTACCAGTATATAGGGGGCATTTATGCTCACGTTTTGCCCTCCCCGATGTTGAATATCCTCAACGGCGGCGCGCACACCGATTGGCAGTCCACCGATGCCCAGGAATTTATGATCATGCCCCTGGGAGCAGAGACTTATTCGGAAGGCCTGCGTTGGGGTGCGGAAATTTATCACACTCTTAAAGAAGTGCTTAAATCTCACAATTACGCCACCCTGGTAGGCGACGAGGGAGGATATGCCCCGGCTCTGAAATCCAATGCCGAGGCGGTAGAAATTATCCTGGAAGCGATTGAAAAAGCCGGCTACAAACCCGGCGAAGATATCGCCATTGCCCTGGATCCGGCAGCCTCAGAGTTCTACGAGGAAGACACCGGCCTTTACAACCTGCGCACGGAAGGTAAAAAACTTTCCAGCGCCGAAATGGTGGCCTTCTGGAAAGACTGGGTAAATAAATATCCTATTGTATCCATCGAAGACGGCCTAGCCCAGGACGACTGGGACGGCTGGAAGTTAATGGTCAAGGAAATGGGAGACAAGATCCAGATCGTGGGCGACGATTTACTGGTAACCAATCCGGAACGGGTCCGCAAAGGCATCAAGGAAAAAGCCGCCAACTCGCTGCTGGTGAAAGTCAATCAGATCGGCAGCCTGACCGAAACCATTGAAGCCGTTGAGACCTGCCACCGGGCCGGCTGGACCGCTGTAACATCACACCGCTCCGGCGAAACCGAGGACAGCACTATCGCCGACCTGGCTGTGGCGCTCAACACCGGCCAGATCAAAACCGGCGCACCCGCCCGATCAGATCGGGTGGCCAAGTACAACCAGCTACTGCGCATTGAAGAAAGCCTGGGCGACATGGCTGAGTACGCCGGGTGGAAGCCGTTTAAGAAGTAAGAAAATAAGTAAATATAAGGATGCGGGATCCTGAAGGAATTACCCATCCCATAATTAAATAAAAAAATGCGGGGTTCTCTGTCACCCAGAGGATCCCGCATCCTCGTTCTTATCAGGGGGTCCACTGTCACCCAGAGGATCCAGCATCCCCGTAATTTAGAGACATCCTTTAGAGTTTACTGATCAAATCCTCATCCGAGAGATCTTCTAGTTCCTGGGTATCAGCAGCGTCAAAATCAATTTCACCTTCTGCATCCTCATCCAAGGATTCATCCGTCGATAAATCCGCTGATAAATCAGCATCCGCAGATGAATCTGCGTCTCCAACCTCCAGGGAGCGGGTGGCTTCAGTGAAGGTCAGATCCTCAATGCGTTTGCCTGGTTCCGGAGTGCCGCAGTACGGGCAGAGACTCCAGGGTAATTTCATCAATTCGCCGCAGTTGTGGCATTTTTTGCGCAATTTTGTGTAGCAGTTGGGGCAGACCTGCCAATCTTCCGCTGTATGCCGGCCGCAGCCCGGACAGGCGGAGCGCTCTTCGATGGCCTGCAGCAGGGCTTCTTCCTCAAGCATATGCTGGTAATCATCCTCCATGGTCCGGGCAGGACGCAGGACCAGGTATACCACAATGCCGGGAAGGAATAAGACGGCAACCAGCAAAACTGCCAGGATTCTCACCAGGGGATCTTTCACCCGGGACCGGATGTCCCGGTAGGTCCACAAGATCAAACTAAGCCACAAAGCTGCTAGAAAGGCGCCGCCCCAGGCTGCCAATATCAGTAAAAAATTATTCAAAGATGAAGGATCAAAATTCATTAAGTTCCTCCTCGCTCAAGATTATACCGTATTTAAGATTTGAGAAAAAATCCAGCCGACTCTTGTTTAGAGGGAAGTATTGTTCTATAAAGGAAGAAGGAAAATGATTGGAAGTTTGAAAGTTTAAGGATGGACTGACTGTCTGATGGAAGTTGGGAAAAACAGGAGATTGCCACTCCTTCGATATCCCTCGCGGCGGAATTCATACAGAGCGGATCGAAGTGCTCGAGATCCACTCAGGGTCACAAAGACAGGAAAGCCCCCAGGGGGCGCAGACAAAAGCCCTGTCTTTTACGGCAGGGCGGTTAGGGTTTGTATGTGATAGGAGCTGGCAATGTGATGGGGAAATGTTGATAGGGGGTGATTATGGTTGGGGGAGTTAACGGTTACGGGATCAAGGATCTGGATCAAAATGAACGGCCCCGGGAACGCTTGGCCAAAATGGGCGCCCAGGTACTAAGTACAGCCGAATTGCTGGCTGTGCTATTACGGGTGGGTGTGGAGGGGGAAAACGCTATCCAGCTGGGCCAGCGCCTGTTGAAGGATTTTAACGGGTTGGCTGGTTTACAGCAAGCCACCTATACCGAGATCTGCAATCAGCACGGTATTGGAAAGGCCAAGGCTGCCCAGATCAAAGCCGCTATCGATCTGGGCCGGCGGCTGGCAATAAAATCCACTGAGGACCGGGTGATAGTGCACAGCCCGGAGGATGCTGCTGATATGGTCCAGTATGAAATGAGCTCCCTGGAGCAGGAACAGCTCCGGGTGCTTTTGCTTAACACCCGCAATCATATCTTAGGTGTCAGGACCATATACCAGGGTTCGTTGAACAGCTCTCAGGTCCGGGTGGGAGAACTCTTCCGCCCTGCGATCCGGGAAAACGCCGCCGCGATCATCGTGGTCCACAACCATCCCAGCGGAGATCCATCCCCCAGCCCGGATGATATAGCAATCACCAAAGCCATTATCAAAGCCGGAAAACTGCTCGACATCCAGGTGCTGGACCACTTGATCATCGGTCGGGGTCGGTTTATTTCATTAACTCGAAGGGGTTTGGGATTTTCGGAGACTTAGAAGGTTCCCCGAGGGTAGAAAGATCTGTATTCGCCAGTGGCTTCCTGAAGCTCAGTTTTAACTTCTTTGACTGCGGAAGAGCGGGAACCTCGCTCCAGCGACTGGACCAATTTTTTCAAGGTTTCCAATTCCCCCTCAGCCAGAACTTCCACCGAACCATCCCGGCGGTTTCTGACCCAACCGACCAGACCGAGCTCAGCGGCAGCGCCCATCACAAAGTAGCGGAATCCTACTCCCTGGACCCGTCCAATAACCCGGGCATGCAGACGTTGATTATTATCCATCATCATCCATCCTGAAATCAAATTCCTGTAACTGGGGTTCAGTTTCAGGCGGGATTTCAAGGTCAGGTTCATCATTTCCCAGTCTTCACGCTCGGGATTGTCTCCCATCCTGGAAAAGATGAATACGGCCAACCCAACTACTAATACCAGGAGTACCACAATCAGGAAATAGATTAAGGATAATGTCCTTCCTCCCCCGAAGGTCGCCTTCTGCCATTCTTCGTCCAGCTCAGCCAGGGTCATACCAAGGACAGTTTCCACGCCGCGTTCACAGCTCAAACCCTGGTCATAAGCATAAATAAGCGATTGCAGCGCAGGCAGTCCATACTGTCTTCGCAGGTAATCCACCAGGGAATCCGCTTGAGCATAGGACAAAAGGGCCAGGTCCGGGTCTACCGGGAAAGCCTGGCAAATATGAGCTATGGGAATCAAATCATTTCCGGAAGAAGCCCTTTCCAGGATCAGGCCATATTCTGGAAGGCTGTAAGCTTCCATGCGGGAAGCCAGACCCTCGTTGAACCAGGCTGGAAGGTATTCGTATTCCACTCCCATGAAGCGGTACAGGTAAATGTGGGTCAATTCGTGAGGGATCAGCCGCTGGATTTCCAGGGGTTGATCCACTGCCGGCGGTAAAGCAACCACCACCGATCCTCTGGCGGGGTCAGCATGACCGCCCACCCAGCTTTGACCAATGCTGTTGAGGGATGACTGCAGATCCTCTTCGGACCCATAAATAAAGATAGTGATCGACTGGCTATCGGGGGGCTGCTGAAGAAGCTCCAGGATCTTTTTCTGCCCCTCATCTGCGGCATCAAGAACTTCTTGGGCCAGGATGATTTCACCCTCATACCAGAAAATATGAAAGGGTTCCTCGATTAATTCCTGCCAGTTGAAACGGTTATCCAGATAAGTGAAGCTATATGTGGGCGAATCTATCATTCCCCCGTCGGAGAGAACAAATTGATAAGAATAGCTGACATTCGCAAATGCCGGAAGCGGACGCTGAGAGAGATCATAGGTAAAAAAACCTTTCCCCTCATCCGTAAAGGAAACCGCTCCCACAAAAGTGGGAAGCCCGGAAACCTGGATAAAAAGGGTCAAGCTCTCTACAGTGGAAGAGCTGCTAAACTCGATTTGGAAGCTCAGTTCCCCTCCAAAATCGTACTCCATTTGCTGGGTGATGATCTCAACCGGGGTTTGAGCCCTGGCCGTTGAGAAGAACGAGCTTAACAGCAGAGTAATCAGTAGCAGGGAAATAGGTAAAGTTTTTTTCATGGGCGGTGTAAACTGATTTTTGGTTCTGAGATTTTTTATATAACGGATCATTCCATCCAATAATCGTCATCAAGATCAAAATTTTCCATGCCTATATCATCATCGTCGAAACCGTCATCGTCATAACCATCCTGCTGATAATCGTAATCATCCAGGATAAGCTCTTCTCCATCTTCAAAAGGCGAGTCAAAGATGGACATGTTCACTCCATCTTCAAGGAGGTCCAGTCTTTCCAATGCCCCTTGAATTAGATCTGCTTCATCATCACTTACTTCGTCGTTAAGCAATCCCTGCAATGCAGGCCCGGCATCCTCCCCGCCAATCTGGGACAAAGTGAATATGGCTGCTTCGCGGATGTCAGGCAAATCGTCCAGTAGATCGAGAATAATAGGTAAGGCTTCCTCCAGGGTTAGTTCACCACAAGCCCGGACAGCTTCCAATCGCACTTGAGGTGAAGTATGATCCAGCCGGTCACAGATCATGTCGCCGTAATCTGGATCCAAAGAGCGGCCCATGGCAAAGATCGCGCTGGCAACCCATTCTTCCAGGTCACTCGCATAAGCCTGGAGAATATGTTCCTTAACCTCATCGCGGGAGGAATAACTGATGGCTTCCAGGGACCGGCGGCGAATTTCTTCCGGTTCTTCACTATCAAGGATAGTCAGTAATTTATTTTCTATCTTCTTCTTGAGTTTGGAGCTGATCTTATCCAGCTCTCCCCGGTAGATATATTTTCCTAAAATCGAGGTGGTTACAGCCCTAACATCCACAGATTCGTCCTGGTCCAAAACAGTCAGGAAATAGGGGATCAAATCGTCTGTATCAAAGATCTCAATCGCCCGGGTGGTGAAGAATCGTACTTGGTCATCCTCATCTTTAAGCGCCAGACGGAAAATACCTTCAAAGGAAAGCAGGCTGTTATCACCGATGAGATGCTCCATGTCCTCGATCAAAGCCCGGCGGCGCTCAACCAGGATCTCTCCCCAAATTCTGGCCAGACCAGAAAGGTTTTCCTGGCTGATATCAGATAAACGGTACAGGTAGAGAGGATCCAAAATCGAATCCTCATCTAACAAGGCCGTCAGCACCTCGTCAAAGGGCATTTCATCCAGGGGAGAATAAATAGGTTCTTCCATCAGGGCAGTTGTATTGGTGAAGTAAAGTCAAGAATATTAATGTAAATTAATAACAATATAACACTGATAAAGCCCACTGCGTTAACGACATTTTGGACTTTTTGGGAAACCCGCCGGCCAATAATCAGCTCTGGCAGAACAAACAGGATCCTGCCTCCATCCAGAGCGGGTATGGGCAGCAGATTCAGCACCCCCAGGGAAACAGTGATCGATACCAGGAAAATCATCACATTGACCTGGGATGATGTCCCGGGTAAAAGTTGGCCTTCTTTGGCGTCGGAATATATATCATACATACCTTTATAACCGACCGGACGGGTGGCTGCCGCATTTGTGCCACGAATCATCTGGCCTGGCAGTTTCATCACTGCTAGACTGTGTTGTCCGGTGGCGGATAAAGCAAGCGGCAGGGCCTGGAGCCAGTTGATATCCCTGACCGGGCTGGTCATCAGAATGCCAATAGCTCCCTCATTCTCAGGTGGATTTTCACGTGGAATCAGCTGGATCTCCTGTACGTTTCCTTCCCGGTCGAACTCAATCGTAACTTCTTCTCCCAGGTTGGTATAAATTTCATCCCGCAAGGCATCATAGCTGTTAACCTCAAGGTTGTTGACGGCCAGAATAGTATCTCCAGAAGCCAATCCGGCTTCCGAGGCCGGAGAATTAGCCACTACGCTCTCGATCTGGATCACACTCATGTCAGGCACACCGAGCTGGCTGAAGATAATTCCGTATATAACCACAGCGGCCATCAGGTTCATGACCGGTCCAGCCAAGTAAACTCCGATGCGGACCAGCGGCTTGGAATCAGCCAATCCGCCTTTCACATCAGGTTGAGATTCACCAAGTGGTTTCACAAAACCACCCAGAGGGATCCAATTGAGGGTATATTCCGTTCCCCGGAATTCAAACAACTTAGTGATGCGGGGAGGGAATCCAATACCAAATTCTTCCACAGGAACACCAAAGAGCAGACAGGCAATAAAATGACCCAACTCGTGCAAGATGATCATGGAAGCCAGAACAGCTATAAATTGAATTAAGGTAAGTAACATAGTTTTTCCAGTTTATCTTAAGTTTACCCGTAAAATATACACCTTGCTAAGTTGAAAATTATACCCTAGTAATTTCCGGTTCGAGGAGCCAGGCAGGACCGCCCGGGGTGCATTCTAAGATAGATTTTACATCAATCAGGGATCCCAGTTTACGCCTGACCTTGTCAGCCGCTT
>PVMK01174050.1_pt1 | contig 38464 bp, 43 predicted proteins | sample 1853481 | NCBI WGS metagenome assembly PVMK01 (sample SAMN08533507, study PRJNA380276) | Marine sediment metagenome, whole genome shotgun sequencing project.
CAATTCCATTATACAAAAAAAATAAAATAAAAATTTACATTCACACAATTGATGATAAGGTAATTTATGTTGGAGAAAATGTTAACATTCCAAAGTCATATCATAGGTTTGAAGGCCTGATTGAAAAATTATTTTTAGAAAAAACTATTGAAGCTAATGATAATGTATTGTTAGAAATCAAAGAAAAATCTTTTTCAGATTTAATTGATGAAATCAAACCTTCTAAAATAATTGGACTTTCTAGTAAAGGGCAAAAACATTCATTTGAAAATACTGTCTTGGAAATGCCTGAGAATTGTTGCTTGGTAGTTGGTGGATTTCAAAAGGGGCACTTCTCTGATGCAGTACAAAGTAGAATCAACCAATTAATTTCAATTGGGGATTCCTCTTTTGAGGCTCATGTAGTAGTGGCAAGAATGCTATATGAGTACGAAAAAACCATTTTTATGTAGGAAATTTTATTTTCTTTTTTGTGCAGTCATAGTATAGCCTGGTTAGTATTCGGGGTTTCCAACCCTGTGACGCGGGTTCGAATCCCGCTGACTGCATTTTTTAAATTAAAAACCAATTTTTAGGTGAACTTCAAACTCTAGATGTGAAACCGGCTGTTAGAAAAATTGCTTTTGAGAGAATGCAGATTCTAATTAATAATGCAATCTCTAATGCTAAAACCAACCCAAAACTTTCTCAAAGATATGCTCAGCTTGCACGACGAATTAGTACGAGACATAATATCCGAATGCCGTATGAACTTCGAATTGTATTTTGTAAAAAATGTAAATCCTTCATTGCTCCTGGAATAAATTCAAAAATTAGATTGGGTAGAGCATCAGTCAAGTCGATCAGAATTTCATGTAACCTTTGCGGGCATACTTACCGTAAAATAATATCTCAATGATTTATAAGACGATTCTAGACGTTTTCACTTCATGGCAAAAGTGCATGATGTCCCACCTGATGTATTGATTAGTAGATTAACCGACATTTTAAAAAATGAAGATATACCTGCCCCTTCTTGGACTTCATTCGTAAAAACTGGAGCCCATGCAGACAAGCCTCCTCAAAATAGAGATTGGTGGTATAGCAGATGTGCATCAATTATGAGAAAAATTTACCTTAATGGTCCAGTTGGAATTAACGAATTACGAAATGTATACGGTGGTGGAAGACCATCAGGATATGGAGCTGCTCATCACAAAGATGCTGGCGGAGCAATTATTCGTAATGCAATCCAAGGATTAGAAAAATTAGGTTATGTTGAAAAAGTCGAAAAGAAAGGACGTATGATTTCCAAACAAGGAATGCAAAAACTTGACAGATTAGCCACAGAAATTCTAAAAGAGCTAATTGCTGAAAATCCTAAACTAAAAATTTATTCTTAGATTTAATATGAATTTTCACGATTCTAATGAATCACATGATGACCATGTACATGATGACCATGTACATGATGACCATGTACATGATGACCATGTACATGATGACCATGTACATGATGAAAACTTTAACGCACAAAAAGAACGTGTTCTTAAACAAATTCTTACGTCAGAAGCAAGGATGCGCCTAAACAATATCAAAATGGTTAAACCTGAATTATCAAGTATGGTAGAACAGTATCTTATTGGAATGGCCTCTCAAGGAAAGATGCCTTCTCAGATAAATGACGATCAACTAAAACAAATATTGTTATCAATTCAGCAACCAAAACGAGATTTTAAGATAAATCGAAGATAATCCAGATAAAATATAATTATGGGGTACAGATCAAAATACCCATGAAAGCTGTAGTTTACACTGAATACGCACCAGATGATAATTATGCTAAAATCCTCAAAGTCCAGGATATAGATGAACCAAAACCAAAAGCAAATGAAGTAGTCTTTACGGTTAAAGCAGCTTCTCTAAATTACAATGATATCTGGGGAATGAGAGGTCAACCCGTTCCTGTACCATTACCACATGTTTCTGGATCAGATGCAGCAGGAGATGTAATTGCAGTTGGAGAAGATGTAAAAAATATCAAAATTGGAGACAGGGTAGTTTCTCACTCTAACATGTCATGCAGAGTATGCAAAGCATGTACAGATGGAAGAGAATTTGATTGTGTTAAAAGAATAATTTGGGGATTTCAAACAGGCCCAACGTGGGGTGCATTCTCAGAAGTTACCCATTTACCAGAAGTAAACATTTCAAAAATTCCTGAAAGTGTTTCTTATGACGATGCAGCAGCAGCATCAATGACACTATTAACATCATGGCATATGCTTGTTGGTAGGGCAAAGATTACACCTGGTAAAACAGTATTGATCATGGGTGGTGGTTCTGGAGTTGGAAGCTTTGGAATTCAGATTGCAAAATTATATCAATGCGATGTAATTGCAACTGCAAGTCCAGATAAGCTAGACAAATGTCTTGAGCTTGGAGCAGATTTTGCAGTAGACCACAGAAAAGATGATTGGCATAAAGAAGTAAGAGGCATCACAAAAGAATTGGCAAAGAAAAAAGGTGAAGTTCCAGGAGTTGATGTTTCATTTGATCACATTGGTGAAACTCACTTTAACAAACAACTAACATTACTAAAGTATGGTGCAACAATGGTATCGTGTGGTGCAACTACAGGATATGATGCAAAGATTGACCTAAGACATGTATTCTTTAAAGGAACAAACATCTTAGGTTCAACTCAAGGAACTAAAGCCGAACTTGACCAAGCACTCTATTGGATGGGAGAAGGAAAGATCAAAGCAACAATTGATTCTGTTTATTCTTTTGAGCAAGCAGCTGAAGCCCATAGTAAGATGCTATCTGGAAAGGGCCTCTTTGGCAAAATCTTATTGAAGCCAGAGGGCGCATAGCCGATTAATGACACAGCTTTTCAGAAGTCTAATTTTTGTTCCTGGAAACAATTCTAGATTTTTAGAAAAAGCAAAGCACATTGAGGCAGATATTGTCTGCTTTGATTTGGAGGATTCTGTTCCTGATAAAGAAAAAAAACAAGCAAGAAAACTAATCAAAACTGCAATAAAATCTCGTTCTAAATATAGTTCTTCAATATTTGTCAGAACTAATTCCCCATCATCTGGAAAAATTCCAGATGACTTGAAAGAAATCATTCAAAAAGGAATTGATGGAATCATTATTCCAAAGATAAACAATGTAAAAGAATTAAAAAAAATTGAAAAGAATTTACAATCCTTAGAAAAAACTCGAAAGCTAAAATCAATCCAAATTATTCCTTCAATTGAATCAGCCGAAGGTGTAGTCAACACCTATCAGATTTCCTCTTATAGTAAACGAGTTTCTGCAGTTGTTTTTGGAGTATTTGATCTGTTAAATGACTTGGGAATAGAATACACAAAAGATCCAATGGGCGCAAAATATTCTAGAGCAAAAATTCCAGTTGATGCGAAGGCTGCAGGAGTTGCGTCAATCGATGCTATCTGGCAAGATCTTAAAGATATCAAAGGACTTGAAAAAGATTGTAAAGCAGGAAAAAGTTTAGGATATACAGGAAAAAGCCTTATTCACCCAGATCAAATTTCTATTACCCACAAAATTTTCTATCCAACTAAATTAGAAATTCACTGGGCAAAAAAAGTTTGCAAATCATATTTGGATTCAGCAAAAAAAGGAAAAGGTGCAACAACTGTTGAAGGAAAAATGATTGATGAAGTCCACTTCAAACAAGCAGAGGCAATTCTTAAAATAGCAAAAACTAGAACTGCAAAATAAATTATTTTGTTATTTTTTATTAATTAAATTTAGATATCCATCTAAAAAAAGGAATAGAATAAAGATAAGGATGACCAACTAAAGATTGATTGGTTAACCTACTTGATCCAAAATTAATTATCACTAGAATGTTTGAATCTGGGAAATTCAGTGAAATGTTAAATTATTGCTCAAAAATGCTTGAAAAAAATCCAAATGATTTGATGGCTTTACAAAATTCTGCTTTGTCTCTATTAAATTTGAAAAATTTTTCAGAAGCTATTACATTTTGTGATATGGTTCTAAACGTAAACAAATTTGATAATTATGCTTTGACTATAAAGATCCATGCTCTAGAGAATTTGAGAAAATATGATGAAGTGCTCAATTGTTGCGAATTAATTCTTGCTAAAACCAAAGATGATGTCTGGGCTTTAAACACTAGTGGATTGGCGTTAAACGAGTTAAGCAAATTCAAAGAGGGAATAGAATTTTATGATAAAACCTTGAAAATTGATGATAAAAATATCACAGCCTTGATGAATAAGGCTATTTCGCTGAGTTTTTTGAATGAGTATCATAAATCAATTGAATTCTACGACTTGGCACAAAAAATCAATCCTTCTATGAAAGAATTAGGAATTGCTAAATCAAGAGAATTTAAAAAACTGGGTCTTGAAGATGAAGCATTCTTGGCGGCACAAGGATTGTTAAACAAAGATATGGAAAAAATCAAATCCGATGCAAAAGAAAACAAATGCTCCGTTTTTCACCAATTTTGTCAAATCGAATTTGAAGAAAAAAAAATACAAAGTAACAAAACTAAATAATTTTTCAAATTCCATTCCAATAAAATCATGATCTAATTTCTAAGAATCTTTAACATTGTCAATTTACAATATTTCTTCAAATTAAACAGAAAAAATTTTCTTAAAAATTAGAATATCATTGCTTATTTACTAGAAATCAATCATTCTTTTTTATATTGAAAAAGTGGGCAGATTATTTAATTTCTGAAGTTAGATACGACAAGAATCATTTAATTTCTATGGCAAAAAGACATGAAGATACTGAAACTGGAATTAGTAAAGGAGATTTAGTTGATCGTATAAAAATTTCATCAGATGTTGCAAATGGTTTGTACTACATAACAATTTACAATAGTATTTCAACTTGGAAAAAAGGAAACAAAATCCATTTTTTTAGGATTCATGGTCAACCCTATCTTAGAATTGATGCAAATAAAGTGAGTCAAGATTATCTTGGAGACATACCCGAAATAGAATTTACATCAATACCTGAATCAGAAAAAAAAATACCTGAACAAATCGCAAAATTAGAATCACAATCTAGTCAAGAAGAACCTAAACCAGAACCACCAAAGAGCCCAAGTGGAGTTCTTCCCAAAGAAAATACCCTAGAACTTCCTCAAGAACTAGATCTAGTGCCTGAACCAATTTCAGAACCAGAAAAAGCTACACCAGAACAAAAAGCTCGAGTAAAACAGCTAGAAAAACAAATTGCAAAATTAGAACCATAAAACTAAGAAATTAAATGTTCAAAATTAATTTTATGATAATTTAATTAAATCTCAAAATTATACCTGAGCTGATTTCCAAGTTTCATTAAATCTGCTTATAGCCTCTTGATATGCCTTAATTGAATCATCTCCAGAAGTATTCAAAAATTTTTCCCATTGATCATTGAAATTTTTCATTGTATCAATATTGGTTTCTTTGAAAATGTTTTCAATAAGCTGATTTTGTTGTTTAATGTATTCTGGTCCAATTTCTGCCCAAGTTCGTTCCCAACTTGTACTGACTTTTTTCAATAATTCGGAATCTGATTCTATTGCTCTTTGACAGGCGTCATGATAAGTCACTAACGTTTCATTTGTAGCTTTTTGCCATTGAGCCAGTGATTCTTTCCACAGATCTAATGATGCATTATAGTTTTTCCAAGCTTTATCAAACTCTATTTTTTTTGATGGATCCCTTGTTTTCTTTCTCGGCTTTGCAGAAGTTTTTTTAACAGTTTTCCTTTTTGGTTTTGCAGCAGTTTTTTTAACAGATTTCCTTTTTGGCTTTGTCTTTTTCTTAGCTACCACAAAATAGATTAAAAATAGTAGATGTTAAATCTTTCAAAAATTCTAATATTTTGAATTTAAGATTTTTTACAATTTAGAGGCCTTACTAAAACTTGGAGTATGTATTTCTTGTTTGTTTTTAAATAAATTATAGTGATATCTGCAAAGATTTCTTTTCTCCTTAAACCCAATTTTTACTATTTGAACTGCTTTTGTTTTACACTCTGAAATACTACACTGCAACAATGTTTATGAGTCTATTTTTACTAATAAAATTTTGAATTATATAATTACCAACAATGCTAAATTTTTATGAATGCTTAATTTTCAGAAAATCATGTCTGAAGATGACAAAGGAAAAAGGTTTCTTGAATTAATTGATGAGCAAAATAACCTCCAATGGAGTATTATTGAAAAATTAGCTTTTCTGATTAATGCAAAATGGGATTCTGCTGATAAAAAAAATGAACTTGAATCATTAGTAGAAAAACACTTTACAATTACTAAAGAACTTAACAGTCTTGATGGAGATAACAGTATTTTATAGGGCAGAATCTACCATTAAGGCAATAAACAATACTGCCAAGTAGGGACTAGAAAATTTGAATAATGTCCATGCTGCCTTTTCCATGGCCTTTTTAATGACCCAAATGGATAAACCAACCATTACTGCACCTGAAGCAATTGCTGTCCACAAATAAATTGGACCAATCATTGATTCATTATTTTCTGTCAACATGAAGAATGGTGTTATTGAAAATAATACCATTACCAAAGTAGAAATTGCAATTATTCTTGATGATGTTTTTTCTGATTGAACTGCAGTTAACATAGGCACATCTACTTTATTGTAGTCTTCTTTAAAATGCAAAGTTAAAGCCCAAATATGCATTGGAATCCAAATAAACACCAATCCTGCCATTGCTAGACCCATCGTCCATAAATCTGACATTGTAACTGCTACCCATCCAATCATTGGAGGGGCACCACCACACAAACCTCCTAAAATAATATTAGTTCTAGATTTTCGTTTTAAAATATACGAGTAAACAATAACATTGTTTGCCAAACCAAATGCAATAAAGGCTGTAGCCCAAAGCCCTTGTTCAAATGTAGTAGTAAATGAAATTGCAAATGCAAGAACAAGTGATATACCAGCTAAGACTAAACCAAAGTTCCTAGCTTTTGTAGCTGGGTAGATTCTTTTTGAAGGTAATGGTCTGTTTTTTGTTCTCTCCATTATCGCATCAATGTCTCTATCATGAAAGTTAGTCAAAGTATTGGCTGCTGCCGAACCAGCTGCAACTGAAAATAACGCAAACGCCCATGTTGCAGGAGAAACTTCTATATTGTAAATATTGGATGCAGTTACGATTGCCCCAAACGCAGTAAACACTAGCAAATACCATATCTTTGGCTTTGTTAATTCATAGTATACAGCAATACGAGATTCAGATTTTTGTTTTTGCAACTCTAATCATTATTCTTTAATGCCATATATGGCATTGCCTTTTGCCTTGATTTCATTTCAATAAATGATTCTGATGACTGAATTCCATCAATTCTTCCTATTTGCTCAGATACCATTTTATGCATTTGATCTAGTGATTTTGAAAACATCGTAACTAAAATGTCAAACCGTCCCGTAACTTCAGCAACCTCTCTTACCCCTTCTATTTTGAATAATTCTTCTATTATATGATCCCGTTTTTTTGTATCCATATTAATTCCTGTCAAAGCCTTTACATTGTATCCAAGTTTTGCATCGTTAACAATTATTGTAAAACGCTCGATCAATTTTCGTTTTACAAGTCTCTTTATTCTTGAATACACGACTGAAGAATTGACATTAATTTTTTTTGATAATTTAGGAATTGAAATTGATGCATCATTTGCTAATTCGGATAAAATTTGTAAATCAAGGTCATCAACATTTGCCGTCTAAAACACCTGACCCGATATAGATTTCAACATCTTATAAAGTTATTATTGAAAAAATTGCAAAAAATATCTAAATTTTTCCTTTTTTGTAAAGCATTTCTGCTACCAAAACTGCACCCTTTGCTGATCCCATTTTTTTATTGTGAGAAAATAACATGTACTTTAGACCATTATCAAATAGTTCTTCTTTCTCAACTCTACCAATGGTTGTTGTCATACCCCCACCAACCTCTCTTTCCATTCTTGGTTGTGGTCTTGTAGGATCTTCATGAAATGCATAGTAATCTTTAGGTGCTGAAGGCAAACCAGCAACTGAAATAGATTTATTGTATTCATCATAAGTTTCTTTAGCGGCTTTAGGGTCAATTTCTTTTTCTGTCTCTACAAAAACAGATTCTGTATGTCCATCAATTACTGGAACACGTGTACATGTACAGCTAATTTTAATATCAGCATCTTCAATTTTTCCATCTTTTAGTTTGCCTAAAATTTTTCTGGTCTCAGTTTTTACCTTCTCTTCTTCTTTTGGAATGTATGGAATAATATTATCCGTAATTCCCATTGCAGATACTCCTGATTTTCCGCCACCAGAAATTGCCTGCATCGAGGTCATCAGAACTTTTTTTACACCATATTTTTCATACAATGGTTTTAGAGTAATTGCTAAACCTGTTGTAGTACAATTTGGCAATGGTGCTATCCAACCTTTCCAATTTCTGTTCTTCTTTTGGATCTCAAGTAGTTCTGCCTGTTCATCATTTACTCCTGGAATAAGAATTGGAACATCCTCTTCATATCTATAAGCAGAACTAGTAGATATGACTGGGAGATCAGCTGCCATTTTAGTTTCAATAGCTCTTGCTGCTTCTGATTCTACGGCTGAAAATACTAGATCTAATTGTGATGTGTCTATTTCATCTACTCTTCTAACAGGCATGTCTTTGATGTATTCAGGAATTTCTCCACCTGCATCCCACGTAATAATTCCACTTGGTTCCCTTATTGCATCTAAGTATTTTTTCCCAGCAGAACGTTCTGATGCAGCAATCTGTGTGATTTCAAACCATGGATGATTATCCAATGATTGAACAAATTCTTGGCCTACTGAGCCAGTAACACCAATTACTGCCACACGTTTTTTATCCATAAGTTAGATCCCTTAACTCAATTAATAATCGTTATCTGCGCTTGACCAAAACACACTATATCAGGAAATACTATTTTCAAGCGTGAAACTCGATTCAGCCATATCTTCACACAAACCCGTTTCTCATGGTGGACTTTACTCGATCTCCAATCCGAGTCAGGACATATTGGATTTTAGCTCAAACATCAATCCACTTGGTCCAAGTCCAAGGGTGATTAAAACAATCAAAAACAAATTGAATACCTTACAAATCTACCCTGATTCTGAATCTCTTGCTCTCAGAAAAAATCTTCAAAAATATACCAAGATTAAATCAAATCAAATTGTAGTTGGAAATGGTGCAACAGAAATCATCTATAATTTTTGTAAGGCCTTTCTATCTCAGAAAACTCCTGTTTTGATACCTATTCCAACTTTTGGTGAATATGAGGCGGGTGCAAAACTTGCTGGTGCTAAAGTTGAATTTTTTAAAACAATGAATCTGAAAAAAGATATTATTAATTTTATTTCTAAACTTCCAAAAAATGGATGTGTATTCCTTTGTAACCCAAACAATCCTACAGGTTATTTACTTCCCAAAATTGATCTAAAAAAAATAATTATAGCTGCTAATAAGAAAAATACTTTAGTTTTTCTTGATGAATGTTTCATAGAGCTAGTGCCGAGTTGTAATGAATCAATTATTACCTTTGTAAAAAAATACGATAACTTGTTCATTTTACGATCATTAACTAAATCATTTGGATTAGCCGGAATTCGTATTGGCTATGGAATTGGTACAAAGAATTTGATTTCTATTTTAAACCAAATTAAAATTCCTTGGAATGTTTCTGGATTAGCTCAATATGCAGCATCTGCAGCTATCTCTACTCCAAATTATTTAGATAAAACAAAAAAATTAATTCAAATTGAATCAAATTATCTTAAAAATAATATTTCTAAATTAGAAAAATTTGATTGTTATGATTCAGTCACTAATTTTATTCTGATAAAATCAAAATTGAGATCATCAAACCTTCAAAAAAAATTACTAAGAAAAAAAATCTTGATACGTGATTGCAGTAATTTTCGGGGATTAAATAATAATTACATTAGAATTGCTGTAAAAACAAGAAAAGAAAATCAAAGGCTTGTACACGCATTGGAGGAACTATGAAATCCTTAATGATTCAAGGAACCTCGTCTGGAGCAGGTAAATCAATTCTAGTTACAGCCTTATGTAGAATATTTGCAAATAAGGGATTTTCAGTAGCCCCATTCAAGTCACAAAATATGTCAAACTACTCGTACAAAGGAAAAGGATTTGAAATATCTCGTGCTCAGGCTATTCAGGCTTTGGGTGCAAGGTGTGAAATTACTCCCAATCTTAACCCAATTATGCTCAAACCTCTTGGAAATTACTATAGCCACGTATATCTCCAAGGAAAAAAATTCAAAAAAATGCATGCTACTGAGTATTACCAAAAATTTGTAAGAACTCAAGGATTTAAAATTGCGGTAAAATCTCTTCAAAACCTTCAACAAAACTATGATCTTGTAATTCTTGAAGGTGCAGGTTCACCTGCAGAAATCAATTTAGATAAATTTGACATAGCAAATATGAAGATGGCTGAACAAGCAAATTCCCCAGTTTTGATTATTACTGATATTGACCGAGGAGGGTCCTTTGCTAGTATTGTCGGAACTTTGGCCCTTTTAGAAAAAAAATATCAAAAACTAGTCAAAGGTTTTGTTATAAATAAATTCAGGGGTGATGTCAAAATCCTAAACCCAGGTTTAAGAAAAATTAAAGAAAAAACTAAAAAACCTATTTTAGGTGTGATACCAATGTCTAATTTTGATCTTCCAGAAGAAGATTCATTGAATGTTAAAGCAAAGAATATAGCTTGGAGTAAAAAAAATCTAGATAAAATAGACCATGAGATTGATAAATTAAGTAAATTGGTGTATTCAAATCTGAATATTAAAGAAATTGAGAGGATGATAAAATGATTATCGAATCAATAACCATTATATTTTTTGCACTTGTGATTGATTTTACTTTAGGTGATCCAAAAAATAAACTTCATCCTACCGCATGGATTGGATCCTTGATTGCCAAATTAACTCCTTCTTTAAAAAACTCATCAGAAAATTTAGAGAAGCTAGGTGGAATTATTTTAATTATAATTTCAAGTATAATTGTTGTATCACTAATAACTTTATTAGATGTTGGAATAAACTTGATTACAGTAGACTATCTTTCAATCATAATTTCAGTAATTGTAAGCGGAATCCTTCTAAAAACCACAATTGCAATAAAGGGAATGGAAAAACACGCATTAGCAGTAGTAAATTCTTTAGAAAATAACAACATCATATCTGCACGTAACAATTTGTCTATGATTGTAAAGCGAAATACCAAAGATTTGGATAAAAATCACGTTTATTCAGGCGTAATTGAAAGCATCAGCGAAAATACTGTTGATGGAATCACTGGACCTCTTTTCTACTTTGGATTATTTGGGTTGCCAGGAGCATTTGTCTATCGTGTAATTAACACTGCTGATTCTATGATTGGATACAAGACAAATATTTTTAAAAATATAGGATGGTTTGCTGCAAATTGCGATAAAATTTTGAATTATTTACCTTCTAGACTTACCGGTCTGGTGATGATTTTTAGTGCAATGATTCTTGGAAATGATTGGCAAAGATCATATAGAATTATGATACGAGATGGAAAGAAAACTGAGAGCCCAAATGCTGGATACCCAATGGCTGCAATTGCAGGAGCATTAGGAACAAAATTTGAAAAAATTGATCATTATTCTCTCGGTGATGGTGAGATCTCATTTTCTAAAGAACATGTAAAATCAACTATTGCTTTAATGAAAGTTACATCCATTATTTTTTGTGGAATTGTAGTGGTTCCAACTGTTCTATTACTCTCTTATTTAGGATGGTGGATTCATGCTTAAAGAAATTGGTTCTGTCTTTTCATTTTTAACTATAATTCCTATGGGTAATGCAAATCTTGAAACTATAGCAAAATACATGTATCTATTTCCCATTGTTGGAATTGCAATTGGTTTACTTGTTGGTTCTATCGGATTTGGACTATCTTTCTTTTTAGATCCTTTGATAGTAAGTTTGTTAGTAGTTGCTTCTCTTACTTTGATAACTGGTATTCATCATACTGATGGTTTAGCAGATTTTGCAGATGGCTTAATGACAAAAGGTACTAAAGAAAAAAAACTTGCAGCAATGAAAGATCTTGCCACCGGATCAGCTGGGATTGTTACCATAGTTTTGTATCTTGTAGGAATGGTTGTTGCAATATCTCTCTCTACAGGGTTTCAATTGTTTTTAGCAATTTTTCTAAGCGAAATAGTTGCAAAATTCTCAATGGTTTTAATGGCCAGTATAGGGAAATCAGCCTCCATAGGCTCAAATTCCCCATTTGTTGAGTTAATGAAAAACCGAAAAAAACTTGCAGTTACCACAATCATCACATTAATTCCACTGATTATTCTAGGAGGTACTACAGGATTGATTATTTTCGTAATAGTTACAACTTTTACGCTATTTTTAGTGGCAATTTCATCCCGAAGTTTTGGAGGGATTACTGGTGATGTTTTAGGTTCTTCAAACGAACTTACTCGCCTTGTTTCTCTTTTGGTATTTGTTTCAATATGATTGGAATTATTATGGCAGGTGGTAAGGGCAGCCGAATGAAATTAACCGAAGAAAAATTATTACTAAAATATAAAAAGCCTATTATTTTGCAGGTTGCAGAAGCAATAACGAATTCTAGCTGCTTTTCTAAAATAATTTTTACCACCAGTAAAAATTCTCCAAAAACTAAACACTTACTACAAAAAAACAATTATGAAATTTTTGATACTTCTGGAATTGGGTATGTAGAAGATCTTAACATTGTTCTTAAATCATTAAATGATCCTATTTTTATTACTTCAGCTGATTTACCACTTTTAGATAGTGAAATAATAAAAAAAATTGTAAATTTTTATGATCCAAATAATATGTGGACAACAATTCTTGTTACAAAAAATTTTCTGGAATCATTAGGCCTATCTTCAGATTATGATATTACTTTTGAAAACCAACTTTGTAACTATACCGGAATTTCTATGGTTAACTCACAGAAGATTTCTAATCTAGAAAATATTGAGGAAAAATTTATAATTATTGATGATAAAAGAATTGCATTTAATGTAAATACAAAACAGGACTATAACTTACTCAGCACTGCCTGAAATTTTACCATTAATTTTTGCTTTAGATCCAGTTGGCTCTGCAATGTTATTTCCACAAGAATTACAAGCAATAATTGTTGATGCGTGAGAATATACAACTTGTTGCTCTCCACACTCACTACAATCCACTTTATGGAATTTGCTTGATGGTTTTGGAATTTCAATATGATCTTTTTTCATGCTGCTATCAACTCAAATTTCTTAATTCTAATACCTTTTTTATTGTATTTCTTTTTACACACAGTACAAGTCATTAAAGGAGTTACTTTCTTTGTAACCTTTGCAGGTTTAGCAAGTTTTGGGAATTTTTGTCCACCATATCCATGCTTACGCTCTGCGTGCCTACGTTCACCTCGTGCAGAACCTCTTCTTTTCCCAGCTTTGTAAATTGATATTTTCTGTTCAGTATGTGTTTTACACTTTGGACAATACTTACGCATGGTCTTGGGAATGTTCATATCAAAAAAACCGCCTCCACGGTAATTTAAGCATTGAATCTATAATAGGTGCAAAGCCCAAAAAAATTTGTGGCTAGTAGCCTAGCAAAATCAATTTTTTCTTTAAATTCAGTAGCGATGGGAGACAAGAAAGCCAGTATTGTACTCAAAAACTGTTCTTTGATATCAGTGTACACTAGAGAAATTATTCCAAAAACACAGATCTCAATTATTGGAGACAGAATTGCCTATGTGGGTCCAGATGCTAGTCATACAGTAGGTCCAAAAACAGCTATTATCGATGTAAAAGGAAAGTATGTAGGTCCTGGTTTTGTTGATCCCCATGTTCACATTGATCAATTTGTGTTGCCATCAGAGATTGCAAAAAAATCTCTTCTTTGTGGAGTTACGTCTCTTTTCTCTGATCCAATTGATATTGTAAGTGCAGCAGGATACAAAGGATTCCAAGAGTTTCTAAAGCTTGGGGAGAATTTACCCATTCGAATTTTTCAAGTAGTACCTGGTGGTCTTCCAGTTGATAGAAAATTTAGTAACAGTAAGACTCTGTCATTATCACAAGAAAAAGATGCCATTAAACATCCAAATGTTATTGGTTTAGGTGAAGTTTTTTCTTGGACAAAAGTTACACAAAGAGATTCTAAAACAATGAAGTCCTTATCTACAATGCTTGATAATGACTGTGTCATAAATGGCCACACTGCAGGTGCTAGCGGAAAAAAATTAAACGCCTATGTGTCATCTGGAATTTTATCTTGCCATGAACCCACCGACTTTGATCAAGTTTTAGAAAGACTTCGTTTAGGTATGTGGATAATGATTCGAGAGGGATCTATTAGACGTGATCTAAGAAATATCATTCCAAAAATATTGTCTAATGGGATTTATCTAAACCGCTTGATGTTTTGTTCTGATGGTCTCAATCCATTAGACATTACAAAATATGGGCATATTGATCATTGTATTAAAGAGTCGATAAAACTTGGATTGGAACCTATAGATGCTATAACTATGGCCTCAAAGAATTGTTTTGATTATTATAATATGGGAAAAGATTTGGGAGGAATTGCACCTGGAAAGTTAGCCGATATCATAATTTTTAACGATTTGAAATCTGTAAAACCATCCAAAGTTTTTGTAGGAGGAAAATTGGTTGCCTCAAATGGAAGCATTGTTGCTCCGATAAAAAAGAAGATTATCCCTTCTTGGATTAAAAATACTATAAAACTAAAAAAATTGTCTAACAAAGATTTTGAAATTAAATCAAAAAAGAAGCAAGTCAGCGCAAATACAATTCTTATGCAAACAGAGATTATCACAAAGTTAGGTTCAGTCGAATTAGAAACATCAAATGGAAACGTCTTGTCTTCAGTTGATAAGGATGTGTGGAAAGTTGCTGCATTTGATAGAATACATGGAACAAAAAATCATACTGTAGGTTTTCTTGAAAATTTTGGGGCGGATATTGGTGCCTTTGCATCGACCTGGAGTTTTCATGAAAATGATCTGATTATCATAGGATCAAATGATTCTGATATGGCTTTGGCAGCAAATACACTTCGAAAAACTCAAGGTGGGTTAGTTGTTGTAAAATCAGGACAAATTCAAGCATTGTTGCCATTACAACTTGCAGGAATTGTTTCCACAGATTCCTTTGAAAAAGTTTCATCAAACTTTGAGCAAATCAATAACACTATTGTTGATTCGGGATGTAAATTTTCAAGACCCCATCTAATTCCATTATTCTTGCCATTTTTGGCTCTTCCATCAATACGTATACTTTCACGAGGAATAGTAGATGTTAAGAGAAGGTCATACATCAATCCGATCACCTAGTAATATTAAAAAGGGGGATTCAGAGGATGGAATCTGAATCCTAATGGCATCAATTCAACAAGGACCAAATGGGCCCGTACTAGTCCTAAAAGAAAGCGCTTTACAACAAAAAGGCAAGGACGCGCAGCAAAATAACATCGCTGCAGCAAAACTAGTTGCAGCCTTGGTTAAAAGCAGTTTAGGCCCACGAGGTTTAGACAAAATGTTAGTTGACTCCCTAGGTGATGTTACTATTACAAATGATGGTGCAACCATCTTAAAAGAAATTGACGTTCAGCACCCAGCCGCAAAAATGATGGTTGAAATCTCAAAAACTGTAGATAATGAAGTTGGAGATGGAACCACGTCTTCAGTAGTTTTTGGAGGTACACTTTTAGCAAAAGCTGAAGACCTTCTAAAAAAGGATGTCCATGCCTCAGTAATTATTGACGGTTATCAAGCAGCAGCTGAAAAAACTTTGGAAATTTATTCCGAGATGGCAAAGAAAATAAAACCTGATGATAAAGAATCACTTCTGAAAATTGCAACAACTAGTATGGAATCCAAATTGATTTCAGAGGACAGTGGAATACTCTCCAAAGTGGTTGTAGATGCTATCTTAAAAATTGTTACAAAGAAAGGTGATGATTATGCTGTTGATCTTGATAATATCAAAGTAGAAAAGAAAACAGGTGGTTCTATACAAGATACCCAAATTATTACAGGAATAGTTCTAGACAAAGAAATTGTTCATAGTGGCATGCCAACAAGAATTGAACATGCAAAAATTGCTTTGTTAAACACTGCACTTGAAATAGAAAAAACTGAAATGAGTTCTGAAATTCGAATTACAGATCCTACACAAATGCAGATGTTCTTAGAAGAAGAAAATAGAATGCTCAAAACAATGGTAGATAAACTTCATGATATTGGTTGTAATGTCTTAATTTGTCAAAAAGGAATTGATGATATTGCACAACATTACCTTGCAAAATATGGAATTTTAGCTGTACGTCGTGTAAAAGAAAGCGATATGATAAAACTTGGAAAGGCTACAAGTGGACGTGTTTCAGCTAATCTGGATGATCTTTCAGAAAAGATTTAGGTTATGCAAATCTAGTTCATCAAAAGAAAGTTGAATCTGACAAATGGGTCTTTATTGAAGGTTGTAAAAATCCGCAATCTGTAACTATGCTAATCAGAGGTGGCTCTCAAAGAGTAATTGATGAAGTGGATCGTTCTATTCATGATGCTCTGATGGTAGTAAAAGATGTAATAGAAAAACCTGAAATTGTTGCAGGAGGAGGAGCCCCAGAAGCATATGCTGCTTCACAACTCAAAGATTGGGCTGATAACTTTGATGGAAGAGAGCAGCTTGCAATCAAAAAATATGCAGAAGCTCTAGAAATTATTCCACTGACCATAGCAGAAAACGCAGGAATGGATCCTATAGATACTATGGCAAAACTTAGGGCAAAACAAAGCCAAGGAAGAAAATGGACTGGAATTGATGCTAGAAATACAAAAATTGCAGACATGCTATCCATTGACATTGTGGAACCAATTGTAGTAAAGGAACAAATCATAAAATCTGCCACAGAAGCGGCTTGTATGCTTCTTAGAATTGATGATGTTATAGCTATTTCCGGAGCACCTGGTGCTGGACCTTAAAGAAATCATTTTCTGAAAACTTAAGCATTCCATTATATTTGATTTAGTGTGTATAGAATAGGAATAGATCTTGGTGGAACAAAAACTGAAGGAATTTTACTTGATGATTCTCTAAATGTTATTAAAAGAACTAGAGTATCCACACCAAAAAATAATTATCAAGAAATAGTAAATCAAATAATTTCTCTTGTAAATGATCTTTCTAGAGATATTGACGATTTTACTGTAGGAATATGCACTCCAGGTGCAATATCTAAAAAAACTGGAATGCTCAAAAATAGCAATACACAATGTTTGATTGGAAAGCCATTAAAAGAAGATTTAGAAAAAAAAATAGACAAAAAATTCTCAATGGAAAATGATGCTAATTGTTTTACAATTTCTGAAGCAACTATGGGGGTAGCAAAAAACCATTCATTCGTTTTTGGTGTAATTCTGGGAACAGGCGTAGGAGGCGGAATAGTAATTGATGGCAAAATTCATCATGGTAGAACAAACATAGCTGGAGAATGGGGTCATCACACTTTGCACCAAAATGGGAACAAATGCTATTGTGGCAAAACCGGCTGTGTTGAAACCTACATCAGCGGACCTGCTTTAGAGAAACGATGGGAAGATCTCACAGGAAAGAGAGAATCACTGCATGAAATTGTAAAAAATTTGGATTCTCCTCACTTTGATCAATGGAGGAAAGAGTTTATAGAAAATTTTGGAACTGGTCTTGCAAATGTAATAGACATTTTGGACCCTGATATTATTGTACTTGGAGGTGGGCTTTCAAATATTGAATTTCTATATTCTGATGGAATTAAAAGTGTCTATGAAAAAGTCTTCAGTGATCTTGTTGATACTCCTATCTTGAAAAATAATTTGGGCGACTCTGCAGGAGTATTTGGAGCTGCTTTGTTATATCAAAATTAAAATTTGTTTTAATTGTTAGAGTGTTTTGATTGTATTGCTAGAATTTTATCTACTATATCATTCAAATTGGCTTTTAATTCAGTGGTAATCAAAATTAATCCAGCACCTCCAATCGGTATAGTTATTCTATATATTTTCTCATATTTTGCCATTGCAAATATCGGCTTTCCAATTTTTGAAACAGTCTTTTTTCTAGTTGACCATCGATAAATTGCTTGAGATAATGAAATTTCTGTTTCTTCTCTTGTAAGATAACTTGAAACTCCTGGTTTCATTTTATCGTAAAGTTCTCCATAATCGTAGATTCCTACATATCGAATTTGATTATCACAATTTAGAACTTCATCACAGATTTTCTCATAATCCATAAGGATTCATTTTTTTACTCAAATAATAATTACCGTATAGACCGAACAAAATCTTCTATTGTGGTTCAATAGTTGCTGGAGGTTTGCTTGAAATTGTATATGTTACCCATGTCACATCTTCAATTTCGTTTGTAATTCTGTTGCTCATTTTTTCTAGTAATCCATGCGGTAGTCTTGTCCAATCTGCAGTCATTGCATCAATGGAATCTACAACTCGAATCATTACAATATTTCCATATTTCCTTTCATCCCCAACTACTCCTACTGCTTTATCATCACCTACTGCAGCATAAGCCTGCCAAACATCTCCGTAAAGATTTGCCTCAATCAACTCTTCTTCAACAATTTTACTTGCAAGTTTAGAAATCTGAAGTTTTTTTGGAGTAACCTCTCCAATTATCCTTACAGCAAGTCCGGGTCCGGGGAAAGGATGTCGCATGAATAGTTTTTCTGGAACCCCTAAAATTTTTGCAATCTCTCTTACCTCGTCTTTGTATAATTCTTTGAGAGGCTCTAAAATCTCCAATTTTAACCAATCAGGAAGACCTCCCACATTATGATGCGATTTTATTACAGAAGCTGGACCTTTAGAGACTCCACTTTCTATCACGTCTGGATACAAAGTACCTTGAGCTAACCATTTGAATGGTCCATTTTTTTCTGCAAATTCCGTAAAGACAGAAATAAATTCTTCACCTACAATCTTTCTTTTTCTCTCAGGATCTTCTACTCCCTTTAATTTATTCAGGAAAGATTCTGAAGCATCTACTACTGAAAAATTTACTTTGAAATTATTTTTAAACATCTCATCAATTTCATTTTCTTCATTCATTCGCAAAAGTCCGTTATTTACAAAAACGCATCTTAATCTATCACCAATTGCTTTGTGTATCAATAAAGCAGTAACTGTAGAATCTATTCCTCCACTTACTCCACATAATACATTTCCTTCAATTTTTGAAATTTTTTCAACCTCAGATTCAATGAATTCTTTCATTGTCCAATCCTGTTTTGCACCACACACCTTCAATACAAAATTTTTGAGGATCTCTGTTCCTTGTTCTGTATGAACTACTTCAGGATGAAATTGTATTCCATAAACAGATTTTTCAATAGATGCAATAGCAGCAGCTTTTGCACTTTCTGTATGACCTATCACCTGAAACCCTGGTGGAATTTCCTCTGCTTCATCTCCGTGACTCATCCAGGCTCTAACCGATTCACCTACTCCATTTAGAAGGTCCTTATCGCTATCAATTGTAAGCAGTGATGAACCATATTCTTTGTTTGCTTGTTTTACTTTTCCACCAAATTTGTTTACGATTAATTGATGCCCATAACAAATCCCAAGAAGAGGCAAACCCATATCAAAAATTCCATTTTCTGGAATAGGCGCATCTGAATTATATATGCTAGATGGACCTCCTGAAAAAATAATTCCCTTTGGATTGTGTTTTTGTAATTCTTCTAAAGTAATATTATAAGGAACAAGTTCCGCGTAAACTGAAAATTCACGGATTCTTCTACAAATAAGGTGGCTGTACTGTGAACCAAAATCTAAAACAACAATTTTATCCATAAGATCACTTTTTGATGTTTTCTAGCATACGTGTAAAGGACCAACCTGCTGTGTTAATAATTTCATTCACTCTTTCTTTTTCTTTATAGTTTTTGATTATAATCTCGCGAATATCTGAACCGTTTTTATTAATTACATAATTAATAATGGAATCTTTTTGAATTCTTCCTTTATCTGCATCCAACATATCTTTTCGTTTCATTTCTCCAATAATTCTATCTATAAAAAATGACTTGAAAGGAGGAACATCCTCAGCAATTTCCATATCCTTTTCCAAAATTATCTCAACTTGTTCTGACGTCACAAAGGCATTAGCAATAATTTTACCATCATTTCCACTAGTTATTGGAATAGATTTTTTTTTAATCACTATCTTCTCTTCGGAAGAATTTTCTGTGCTTTCTAGGGAAGACGCTTTAGTAAAACTAGATTCTTTTAACATTGAATCTAAAACTAATAGTCGTTTTTCAAGTATCTCTATGGCTTGAGTGTGTTTGTCAATTTGTTTAACTAAATCTCCTCTCCAACTAGCAATTTCTCTAATTTGTTCCTCTGAATGTTTCATATTTCAGTTCAAACAGATATGGCTATTAAATGCACTCTAGGTAATTATGATATCTAGTTTCCGGTAAGGGATCTTTTTAAATCCAGAAATTGGACTTGAGGTTGTAAATAATTCAGATTTTGTTTTTAATGCAAGCCATTCCAACAAAAATTTTCCTTTTTTTAATTTTTTTAATTTAATTTTTCTTTCTGATTGTTTTGTATTTGAAAATTTTCCAATTCTTTTTCCAAAATCCATTCCAAATAAAATAATTTTTTTTGCATTAAAATAACTAGCAAGAAAAACTGCTCTATCTCCATCAGTAAATCCACCAAAATTTTGTATTCTTCCATGAGATCTAGTTTGTGTGGATCCAATACAATTTTTAAAATTTTCAACCAAATTTAGTTTAGATATGTTATCGCCATGGGCATGAACCACAAAAATCATATTAGACTTTCCAATTCTTCTAAAAGTTTCTTCATCCCCGTCAAGATCAGTTACAACAATGTTTGGTTTAATTCCATTATCAATTAGAGGTTTGACTGCACTATCGGCAACAATTTTTAAAGTTTTTTTAAAGCGATGCAATACAGGAATAGCATAAGATAAAGAAGGACCAGCACCAATTATGAAAACATTTTGATTTTGGATTAAATCACGAATTTTTTTAATTTGATTTTCTTCTCCTAGTAAAGAGTCTAATAAGATAGCAGAATCGATATCTTTTCTCTTATCATAGTTGAATTCCTTTAGAATTTCTTTATATCTTGAATTCCATCCTGAAATCATCATATGACTCAAATTAGTATAGTTCATCATAAACCATGTGACAAAACTTGGAAATGTAGGAGTAGGAGGTAGAAACCCTGTCCGGATTATGGGGATTTTGAACACTAGTCCAGAATCATTTTATAAAAAATCCATAAAAACAACAAAACAAAATATTTCAAATGCAATTAGAAAGATGGAACTTGATGGAGCTGATTTTATTGATGTTGGAGGAATGTCAACTGCACCATATTTATCCACATTGGTGTCTGAAAAAGTAGAATTTAATCGAATTTCAAATGCAATCAAAATAATTCAAAACGCTTCAAATCTTCCTATCTCTGTAGATACATGCAGAGCAAGTGTAGCAAAATCTGCTTTGGACCTAGGAGTTGACATCATTAATGATATTTCTGGATTAAAATATGATCCTAAAATGATTGATGTTATTTCAAATTATAATCCATCATTAATTTTATGTGCATTTAATTCAAAAAGAGTATCGGGAAATGCAATTACTCTAACTAAGAATCTTCTCAAGAAAAGTATTAACATTTTAAAAAAAATTGGATTCCCATCTAACAAAATCGTTTTAGATCCTGCCATTGGATTTTTTAGAAAATCTGGGAAGGGTCCTTTTTTTACCAAAATTAGTTCTGATTGGTTTGCAAGGGATCTACAGATTATACAAAACCTTAATTCAATTAAACAACAATTCCCAATCTTGATCTCAGTTTCAAACAAATCCTTTATTGGAAAACTCTTGGGAAAAGAAAATTCATCTGACAGACTCTATGGATCGATTGCAGCAGAAGTAGTATCTGTTCTAAATGGAGCTGATGTCCTACGAACTCATAATGTTTTAGAGACAAAAGATGCGATTAAAGTAGTATCAAAACTATCGAAAAGAAACAAAGGCTTATAATCAATATTTTACTTTATTAACAAGGTTCAGTTGGAATTTAAAGAAGGATTAACTTTTGATGACGTTCTTCTTGTGCCCAAATATTCTGATATTACTAGCCGATCTCAAACTAATTTAAGCACAAAACTATCTCGAAACATCTCACTTAACATACCATTTATCAGTGCCAATATGGATACTGTAACGGAATCTGCAATGGCTGTAGTTATGGCTCGTGCAGGAGGTATAGGAATTATTCACAGATTTTTAACCATTCAAGAACAAGCAAATGAAGTTCTTAAAGTAAAAAGATCTGGAAGTGTAATCATTGAAAATCCGTACACGATCAATCAAGAGAAAACTGTACAAGATGCCATTAATTATGCAGAAGAAAAAGAGGTCTCTGGACTTTTAGTGGTGGACTCTGACTCTAAACTTACAGGGATTGTAACAGACAGAGATCTATTATTTGAAACAGATACCACTCATCAAATTAAAAATGTAATGACTAAAGACGTTGTTACTGCTAAACCTGGAACAAGTCCACAAGAAGCTAAAGTAATTTTGCACAAACATAGAATAGAAAAATTACCAATTGTAGACGAATCAGGTTCTATTAATGGTCTTATCACCAGTAAAGATATTACAAATATTGAGGATTATCCTTCAGCATCAAAGGACAAAAAAGGTAGACCTCTTGTTGGTGCTGCAGTTGGAGTAAAAGGTGACTTTTTAGAAAGAGCGGAGGCTCTTTTGGATGCGGGAACTGACGTATTAGTAGTAGATATTGCACATGGTCACAGCGAAAATGCAATTAACACCGTTCGAAATATCAAAAAAGCATTTCCTGATTGTGAATTAATTGCAGGAAACATAGCAACAGCTCAAGGGGCTGAAGATTTAATCAAAGCAGGAGTGGATGCAGTTAAGGTAGGTGTAGGTTCTGGCTCAATTTGTATCACTAGAGTAATTACTGGATCTGGAGTGCCACAGTTGACTGCAGTAATAGACTGCACCAAAATTTGCAGTGATCATGGCATTCCAATAATTTCTGATGGTGGAACAAGAACATCAGGTGATGCTACCAAGGCATTAGCAGCAGGGGCCTCTTCTGTAATGGTGGGGAGTATGTTAGGAGGAACAGACGAATCTCCAGGTACTGTATTGACCAAAAATGGAAAACGTTTCAAGGTTTATCGTGGGATGGCCTCTCTTGGAGCCTCCTTAGGAAGAAAATCAAAAGATATGAGTTCACTTTCATTTGATGACGATCTAAATGATTATGTTGCAGAAGGAGTTGAAGCAATGGTTCCATACAAAGGAACGGTTACTGATATTCTAAAACAGCTTACAGGTGGTGTACGTTCTGGTTTAAGCTATTGTGGCGCTCATACTATTTCTCAAATGCAAGAAAATGCAGAATTTATTAAAATGTCAAGAGCTGGCTTTGTAGAAAGTCAGCCTCATGATGTTTCAGTGATGTAGTTAGTTTTTAAGCAGCATACAAAGAAATTCCTCATGATTGCAACTAGAACTTTAATTGGATTCATAGTAGGTAGTGCAATTATCGGCATTGGGGTTTACTCTTTAGTTTCTGGCTTGGGATTTCAAACAGTTGATGTCGATGAGACCTTTGAAATTGGGGAGGCAACTTCTTATCAAATTAGCGCAAATAAAGACGCCCAACAACAAATGAAGATTACTGGAGATAGGTTTGACCTTCAGTTATCAAGCCCTGGAGGTGATTTAGAAATTCCATTAACTTCCTTTACAAAAGAAACTACCCTTAATTGGGTACATCTAGAAGATGGTGTTACAAGAATAAAAATTCAAAATACAGGTTCTTCTGAAATGCATATACAGGCAACTCTTAATGTGACCTCAGATCCAATTCTGTTTACTTATCATTTGGTAGTTATCATTACAGGAATTGTAATAATTGGATTTAGTATGGGATTTACCATAAGAAAACCTAAAGGATTCTAGCCTAATTTCGCAGATGGGTAAGAACCTAGAATTTTCATAAACAATGTTTCCTTTTTGATTTTCTCAAGCATCTTTAAAATTTGAGGATTTTTCGCATGACCTTCAAAATCTACATAAAAATTGTATTCCCAATTAGTTGATTTCTTTGGTCTTGATTCAATTTTAGTTAGATTGACCTTGTAACTATGGAAATTCTCGATTATTCTGGAAAGAGAACCAGGTTCATGTTTTATAGAAAATATTATGGATGTCTTGTCGTTTCCCGTTTCTTCACTAGTTTTTTTTGACAGTACTAAGAATCTAGTATAATTATTGAGATTGTTTGCAATATTTTCTGATATTATGGGCATTTTGTAAATCTGTGAGGCTGTTTTGCTAGCAATACATGACACATTTGGTTTGTTTATTTCTTTGATAATTCTTACACTTCCTGCAGTATCATAAGTTGGAACGGTTTTCATTTTGTAATTTTGAATAAAATCCCTACATTGTCCTAATGCTTGAGGATGCGAATATACAGTATCGACTTCTTCTAAATTTCCATTTCCAATCAAACAATGTTCTATTCTATGATAAATCTCACCCATCGCGTTTAGAGATGTGGAATATAACAAATCATAACTTTCCCCAACGCTTCCTTCCAATGAATTTTCTACAGGTAAAACTGAATAATCTGTTTTGTTAGTGATAGTGCTTTCTAAAACTTCTGCAAATGTTGGGAGTGGTATTGTTTCAATCTCTTCGGCAAAAAATGATCTAGCTGCTGCTTCACTATATGCCCCTCGCTCCCCTTGGAACGATACTTTAACCATCTTTTATTCTCTCAGATGAACAAATTCACCGTTGCCATAGTTCTTTGAAAGTTTCCTTTCATCAATCCATGAACATTCGGTACATTTTATGGCATCACGCATTTGGACAACCTTTCCACCACATTTTCTACATTTTGTAAATATTACCCCAAGTTGTGGCTCATCAATTGCTGCATGTATGGTTCCATTAAGATGATTTAAAATTTTTAGAGTAACAATATCGTTTAACAAAGCCACATTTCTTATCCTAAGATTTCTTGTTGCACAAACACACTCTACTTTAGAAGTTGTTGGTTTTCCATTAATATAATCAATTGATACGGCAATCATAGAAGACATTACTGCAGCCACAGTGCCAATTATAGTATCTCCTACTTGTGGTATGGATAACAATTTGGGATGTTTTATGCTGGCTATACGAGTTGCTTTATCAAGGTTTTTTTCGCCAACTGTAGATGCACGCACCATATCGCCATCATCAAAAGTATTGTGTCCAGCCTCATATTCTTCAATTGAGGCGATTTTATCGCCTGGAAAGGTATCTGTTTCAGACATGCTGTGATTTCTTGTTTTATGATTATAATTGTTTGTGGTTTTAGTATTGGGTAAGTCATATAACTTGAAAAAAATTCCAAAAATCATGAAGGCCTTAGTATATGATGAGTATAGCACAGATGATGATTTTTCAAAAATTTTAAAAATTAAAGATATTGCTGAACCAAAACCCTCAATCAAATGAAGTTGTTTTTCAAGTAAAGTCTGCTGCCTTAAATTATGATGATATTTGGGGGATGAGAGGAAAACCCCTTGCAATACCTCTTCCCCATATCTCTGGCACTGATGCAGCTGGAAAAGTAATTGCTGTTGGCGATGATGTAAAAAATATCAAAGTAGGTGACAGAATTGTATCTCATGGAAATATGTCATGCCGTATTTGCAAAGCTTGTACTGATGGACGAGAATACGATTGTCAAAAGAGAAAGATATGGGGATTTGAAACTGGACCTCTCTGGGGAGGATACTGCGAAATCACACATCTTCCAGAAGTTAATACTGTACCAATTCCTGAAAATGTAACTTATGATGAGGCCGCAGCTGCATCAATGACTCTGTTAACATCTTGGCATATGTTGGTAGGCAGAGCAAAAATTCAACCTGGACAATTAGTTTTAGTCATGGGGGGAAGCTCAGGTGTTGGAAGTTATGGAATACAAATAGCAAAATTGTTTGGGTGTACTGTAATTGCAACAGCAAGTGCAGATAAACTAGATAAATTGTTAAAGTTGGGAGCAGATTATGCAGTAGATCATAGAAAAGATGATTGGAATAAAGAGGTTCGTGATATTTCAAAAAAAATCTCTAAACCTTTTGGAGATATACCAGGTATTGATGTAATTTTTGAACATATTGGAGGGACACATTGGAACAAGGAATTGGCATTGCTAAAGTACGGGGCCACAATAGTAACTACAGGTGCTACTACGGGATATAATGCAAAAACAGATTTACGCCAAATTTTCTTTAAAGGAATTAACATTTTAGGCTCAACACAAGGAACCCGGGCTGAATTAGAACAAGGATTGTACTGGATGTCTCAAGGGAAAATTAAATCCATAATTGATTCGGTATATACCTTAGAACAAGCATCTGAGGCTCACACAAAGATGCTTAAAGGTAAAGGTCTTTTTGGAAAAATCTTAATGAAACCATAACCCCATTTTGATCATGACAACAAACCCAAAAATAAATTCTATTTTAGATGAAGCAAATAGATTATTTTTACTAGGTAAACTTCAAGAAGCAATTTCTTATTATGATAAAATTCTTGAGGAAAATCCAAATCATTTGGGATGTCTTAACAACAAAGGATATGCCTTAAGTAAATTGAAAAATTATGATTCTGCTTTACAGTGCTATAATACTGCATTAAAATTAAATCCAAACGATCTTCCGGTGTTAGTTAATAGAGTATCTTCTTTACGAAAAAAAGGAGACCTAATTGAAGCACTGTCTAACTGTGATATTATTTTGGAATCAAATCCTAACTACAATATTGCCTTGTATCATAAAGAAAGAATTTTACTTTCTATGAAAAAATTTGAAGAATCAATTGTTTGTTGTAACAAAATTTTGAAAGATTATCCTAAAAATGGGGATGTCCTTTTTGATAAATCTTGTAGTCTTATCATGTTATCTAAATTGGATGAGGCACTTGATAATTTAGAAAATTCTATAACTCAAGGAATTCAATATAAAATCAAGGCAAAAAAATCTAAATTTTTTGAAAAGCTAAATGACAATAAAAGATTTCAAAACCTGATTTTATAACCAATGAGGAAGTTCTAAATATTCTTCAATGTTTTCATTTCTTAATAGTTTCAAAAGAGCGTTGGCTTGAGGAGAGGATAAAACAGGCTTGTCAAATTGATTATCAGTTGATATTCTAGGACATGCAACTTGAATGAAGGCATCTATTCCCTTTAGATTGTTTAATCTTTCACCTGTGATATCAGTTAAGGCAAATAACTGAACTGTTTTTCCCTCTTTTTCTAATTCTTTTTTGAACTTTAATGCAAACAATTTTGATAATTGCCCTTCTTTGAGCCCAACAATTATTCCAAATGACTTGGCTTCAGCTGCTTTGAAAATTGCAAGAGTTGCCTTCTTTTTTAATTTCTGTGCAAATTCAGTTACCTCTCTTACTTCATTGAAGTATGGATCCAAAACATATGTTGGCATATTAGTTGATAAGGCAATTCCAGATGCATGAAAATTACTTTGACCTAGGAAGACATAAGCATCTACTTCTTCTTTGAGTTTTGTTGCTGGGTAAAATTCACATCCAAACACTTGACCATCATTTAGTTGCCCTCCACCTTTTCCGATTTTCACTTTAACCCCATTATTTATTAAAATTTCTTTTACCTTTTCCATTTGATGAAGATGCTGACTATCTGTTACAAGGGATATGGTTTTTCCTAATAAAATTTCTGCACATTTTTTAGCAACACTACCAAATTCAACATCATCAAATGCATCAATCAAAATTACATTGTCAATTGATTCTGTGTTAACGGTATGACCAATGTTAAATTGAATTCCAGTACCTAAAATTTTTCCAGCATTTGAATTCAAATCACACGTCCCCCAAGTGGTATCAGCTAAAACATATGCTGGAATTCCAAACTTCTTAGAAATATTTACAGCAGTTTGTTGAACTTGAGGTAAAATTCCATCAGGTCCATTTAGAGAAACCGAAGCAGGCTGTTTTGATTGAATTTCTTTAAAAATTCGCTCTTCATCTACTATTATCAATTTAACTTCAAATTCAGTGATTTTAATTTAAACTAATTGTAAAACTCGACAACTAAAAATGTCTGCTACTGTATACTGAATCATGGATACTTCATGTACCCTTCATATAGGATTTGACGATACGGACTCTCCAAAGGGTATGTGTACCACATTTTTGGCCTACAAAATCGTAGATTATTTAAAAAAACAAGATTCGGAATTTCTAGATTTTCCCAGATTAATTAGATTTAATCCGAACATTCCTTGGAAAACCCGTGGTAATGGAGCAGTATCTCTCAAAATAAAAACTAAAAAGCCCTCTAAAATTAAAAATAAAATTAAAAATTTTATTTCTAAATATTCCGATATCAAAAATGGAGCAAATCCTGGTTTAGTTTTTTATGAAAACAACACTATCCCTTCTCATTTTACGGAATTTAGTGAATTGGCCTTATGGCAGCTAATTAATAGAAATCAAGCAAAAAAATTTGCTTCTAAAAATAATCTTGAAATTTTTTACAAAGGAAATGGACAAGGACTAGTTGGAGCAATTGGCGCTATAGGATATCAATTCAATGATCACACTCTAGAATTACTAAGTTACAGAAAACCTTCAAAATTTGGAAAAGAAAGAAAAATTTCGTCTCAAAGTGTAAAAACTATGCAACAAAAAACATTTCCCCACACCTTCAATAGTTTTGATAATAAAAAATCCAAAGTCTTGATTACCCCACATGGTCCTGATCCTGTATTTTACGGAATACGTGGTGAGAAGGTTGATTCATTATTGAGCGCAACAAAAATTTTAGAAACTGAGGAAAAATTAGCAGGTCACATGATCTTCAAATCTAATCAAGGAACTGGTGATCACTTGAAAAATCATTTTACTAAAACAACATTGAAACCTTACGCATCAGGAATTATAACTGGATTTGTGTCATGTGAACCAAAAATAGAGAAAGGTGGACATGTATTTTTTTCTATAAATCATAATGGGGATGAATTACTATGTGCAATATACAAACCAACTGGACTATCCTCTGTTGCTTTAGGACTGATCAAGGGTGATAAGATATGTGTCGGAGGAGGAATAAGAAAGGCATCTAAAACTCATCCACGAATTTTGAATCTTGAATTTATCGATATAGTCAGTCTTAAAAAAAATATGGTAAAGTCAAATCCACTCTGTACAACCTGCAATAAAACAATGAAATCAAAAGGACAGAATCAAGGATATCAGTGCGTGAAATGTGGTAAAATCTCAAAAAACAAAACTAATTTAGAAATTCAAAGAAAAATCAAAAAACAACTTTACATTCCAGATGTTTCTGCCCACAGGCATCTTAGCAGACCACTCACCAGATTAGGAAAGATAAATAGAAAATCTAAATTTGACGAATCTGTTTCATGGTTTTCTGTATATGAGAATTAAGTAGCGGGGAGTAGATTTGAACTACTGATTTGTGGGTTATGAGCCCGCCGGGATGACCTAGTCCTAAATAGTCTGACTTCCCCACCCCGCTGTTTCGTAAGTGAAAATGGGTGGTATATACGCGTTATCAAATTTTTGAAAGTAATTAATAGGATTTAAAAAAATTAATTTTTAATGGATAAAAGAATAAGGATTGCAGGTATTATAGGCGCAATAGCATTTTCAATTCTTGTCTTGACATCACCAGATGATCCCATTCCTCTTCCGGAACTTCCCTCAGAGAAATTAGGAAATAACTTTGTTGAAATTTTGGCAGAAAATCTTGAAAACCCACGGTCTATTGCATTTGCTGATGGTAAAATTTTTGTTACAGAAAAAGAAGGTCGAATTAGAGTAGTTTCCAATAACGAATTATTAGATGAACCATTAGCTACATTGCGCCCTGCAGATGTTTTTGATGGGGGCCTACTGGGAATTACAGCCCATCCAAATTTTGAAAATAATCACTTTCTTTATGTTTTTTTAACATATGAAGAAGATGAAATCTTATGGAATAAAGTACTGAGAATTACAGAATCCAATAACAAACTCCAAGATGCTATGACTATTTTTGATAAGATTCCAGGCTCTGTATTTACTAATGGTGGATTTTTAAAATTTGGTCCTGATGGAAAATTATACGTTGGAACGGGCACCGTCTCTGATTCTTCTCATCTTCCACAGGATCTAGATTCGTTGGCTGGTAAAATTTTAAGATTAAATGATGATGGTTCTATTCCTGCAGATAACCCATTTCCAAATTCTCCAGTATACTCCCTTGGCTTTAGAAATCCCCAAGGGATGGCTTGGGATATAACAGGTAACATGTACGTAGCCGAACTAGGCCCTGAAAAAAACGATGAAATCAATCTAATTAAAGCAGGAAAAAATTTTGGCTGGCCTGAACAAGAATGTTTAGGAAATGAAAAATTTGAAGGGGCTGTAATGTGTTACGATCCAGGAATAGAACCAGGGGGGATTCTCATTTATTCTGGAGACACCATCAAACTTGAGCATTCTTTTATTATGACCTCTCTGAGAGCCTCAAATCTTTACCAATTAGACCCTGAGGAGGGACTACATTCTCAAAAGAGTATTTTAAGTGGAGTGGGTCGTATTCGTGATGTAATACAAGGACCTGATGGTAGTATCTATATCATTACTTCAAATACCGATGGAAAAGGTTTTCCAGAAAGAATGGATGATAAACTATTGAGGATATTAAAATAAAATGAAAGATTCATCAATTTCAAAATTTTTTGAAAAATCTAGGGAAGAAAGGTTAGAGATAGTAAAATCTTTTTCAAGTTTATCAGATGAAGAAATAAAATTATTAGAAAATACTGATGGAGGAGTTTCTTTTGAAAAAGCAGATAACATGATAGAAAATGCTATTGGTACTTTTTCTTTACCTCTTGGAATTGCAACAAACTTCAAGATTAATGGTAAGGACTATCTCATCCCAATGGTTATTGAAGAGCCTTCAGTAATTGCTGCAGCCTCAAAGGGTGCAAAAATCTCTAGAGTTCTAGGGGGATTTGAGGTTGAAGCTGATGAGTCATACAGTGTTGGACAAATTCAAATGTTAGATGTAGATATTTCTGCAGCCATTCCAAATATCAAAAAATCATCAAACGAAATACTTGAGATTGCAAATTCAAAAAGTAACACGTTACCAAAAATTGGTAAAGGGGCAAAAGAAGTCACGTGTAAGGAAATTGATACTCCAATAGGAAAAATGCTCATTGTTGAGCTGTTAATTGATGTTGGCGATGCAATGGGTGCTAATATCACAAATACAATGTGTGAAGCAGTATCTCCATTCTTAGAAAAAATTACCGGAGGAAGGGCACTTCTTCGTATTTTATCAAATTATTCTACTAGAAGAATTGCAAAGGCAAAAGCAATTTTTGAAAAAGAGGCAGTTGGAGGAGAAAATGTAGTCGATAATATAATTTTGGCATATCAATTTGCTGATAATGATGTTTTCAGGGCAGTCACACACAACAAAGGGATTATGAATGGAACAATTGCAGTAGCTAATGCTGCTGGCCAAGATAGTCGTGCAATTGAGGCTGCAGCAAATGCTTATGCTGCTAGGTCAGGTCAATATCGTTCTCTTAGTAAATGGAGTAAAGATGAAAATGGAAATCTCGTTGGTTCATTGGAATTACCTTTGTCTGTTGGAATTGTTGGAGGCATTGCCAACGTTCATCCTATTGCAAAGATATGTAACAAAATTCTCGGTGCTTCTTCTGCTCAAGAACTTGCATGTGTAATGACTGCTGCTGGATTGGCACAAAACTATAGTGCAATTAGAGCATTAGCTACAGAAGGAATTCAAAAAGGACACATGAGATTACATGCTAGAAATTTAGCTGTAGCTGCTGGAGCTAGAAATGAACAAATTGATAAAATCGTGCAAAAAATGATTGAAGAAAATAATATTTCTCTTGGTAAGGCAAAAGAATTGGTAAAGAAAATTTAAAATCCTATTATATGGCTAAATTGTAAAAAATTAACGATGTCTCAGGTAAAATTCGCAATACCCAAGGGAAGTCTTGAAGAAGCAACTTTTAAACTGCTCGAAAGATCTTGGACCAAAGTTAATAGAAAAAGCAGAACGTATCGTATATTCTTAGATGATCCCAATATTCTTGTAAAAATGCTCAGACCCCAAGAAATTCCAACATTAGTATCTGAAGGATTGTATGATGTTGGGATTACTGGAAAAGATTGGATAGGAGAAACAAAAGCTGATGTTGAGTCAATCTTAGACTTGGAATATGGAAAAATTAGATTGGTTATTGCATTTCCAGATTCGTATACTTACAAAAATCTTGATTCAATGATAGCAGATTATGCAAAAAAGAAAAAGATTCTTCGCATTTCTTCAGAGTACCTTACAACTGCGGCAAAGTTTCTCAAACAATGTAAATCCTACAAAAAGTATTATGGTTCAAAAGAACCATTGATAGTCACTCCTTGGGTTAGATTAGGCACAAACAAAAATGTCCAAATTCATTTATCATTTGGGGCAACTGAGGCAAAACCTCCAGAAGACGTTGATGCAATAATGGATGTTACTGAAACAGGTACAACTTTGAAACAAAATAAACTAAAAATTGTAGATGAGGTTTTGACTTCTACTGCGCACTTAATTGTAAATAAAAAGTCTCTCAAAGATCCAAAAAAACGTGAAAAAATCTTTGACATTGTAACTTTGATGAGAGGAGCAGTACATGGAAGGAAATACTTGCACATATACCTCACTGTAGAAGAAAAAAACCTCAAAAAACTATTATCTCAGATGCCTTCTCTGAAAAGACCAACAGTTAGTCCATTAAGTGAAGATGGATGGTTTGGAGTAAATACGGTAATTAAAAAAGAAGAATTTCACAAACTAATTCCCAAGTTAAGAAAGATTGCCCAAGGACTTGTGGTTCATGAACCACGTCAAATATTGGAACTTGAGGAGATTAAACGTGATGAAGAGAATTGATGAAAATAATTCGAGTTACTAATGTTGAAAGTTTCGCATCTAAAATTATTCCAAAACAGCCTCAAAAAAATAAGAAAGTAGTGGAATCAATACTAAAAAAAGTTCAAAAAGACGGCGATTCAGCCATAAAAAAATATGAAAAACAATTCAGCGGTGCAAAACTCACTTCATTACATGTATCTAAAAATGAGATAAAAAATGCTTACAAAAAAGTTTCAAAACAAGAAATTAATGCAATTAAACTTGCTAAAAGCAGATTAGAAAAAACTGAATATACAGTAAAATCTATTTTAAAAAATAAAAACATAAACACTGATGGAATAAAAATCTCAAAAAAATTCGTGCCATTACAAAGTACAGGTTGCTATATTCCAGGAGGTCTTGCAAAATATCCGAGTTCTGTAATAATGTCTGTAGTTCCTGCTAAAGTTGCTGGTGTAAAACGAATAGTCGTTGTTTCTCCCCCTAACTCTAGTGGAAAAATTGATCCATTAACTATTATAGCTGCTGACATTTGTGGAGCAAGTGAAATCTACAAAGTAGGTGGTGCACAAGCAATAGCTGCATTGTCTTTTGGAACAAAATCAATTCCTAAGGTGGATAAAGTTGTTGGACCAGGTGGACCATTTGTGACTACAGCAAAATCATTGATTAGTAATCAAACTGCAATTGATATGCTTGCAGGACCCACAGAATTAGGGATAATTGCTGATAATTCAGCAAATCCAAGATACATTGCACTGGATATAATTTCACAATCAGAGCACAGTAAAGATACCTTTTGTTTCCTAATTACAAATTCAGAAAAACTAGCAAAATCTGTGAATAAAACTATTAGGGATTCAATTCAAAAAATAAAACGATCTGATTTAGTAAAATCAAGTCTTAAACAAAACGGATTCATTGCAATTTGTCAAAATAGTTCAGATATGATTAAACTTGCAAATGAGCTTGCTCCAGAACACCTACAAATTATGACAAAAAATCCACAGACCACAGCCAATAAAATTACATCTTCAGGCTTGATTTTGATAGGAAATGAGACTCCTTCTGCTGCTAGTGACTATATTTTAGGCTCAAATCACATTTTGCCAACAAATAGATTTGGCAAGACTAGAGGTTCTCTTTCAGTTTTAGATTTTATCAAAATTAACACTCAAGTTACTTCCACTAGAGCATCTTTATCCAAGATTTCAAAATATCTTGATGTTTTTACAAAGGCAGAGGGACTCCCAAATCACTTTGAGGCTGTAAGAGGTAGATTGAAATGAAAACAGAATGGTTTGAAAAAAAAGTTAAAGAATTTTCTACACTTGGAGGCTATCAAAAACCAGAGTTGCAACAAGATTCTTTGAAGCTTGATTCAAATGAAAATTATGTAATTCCAAAACAATTTCAAAGTGAGATAATTTCTGGAGCAAAGAAAAATTCTGATGTAAGAGAATATCCACTAGGTGGAGTAGAACGTCTAATTCAAATCATTTCAAAATTTACCAAGATACCATCTTCAATGATTGGAGTTGGAAACGGATCTGATCAAATATTGGATTTAATACTTTCAAATTTTGCCTCCAAACAAACAAAAGTATTGACATCAAATACAAGTTGTGGATTTTTTGAAGAAAGATGCAAATTATATTCTATTCCTATGCTTGCATTACCTTTCTCAAATGATATGAAATTAGACATTAAAGAATTTACCAAGGAGTCTAAAAATGCAGATATTTTATATCTTGACTCTCCAAATAATCCTACAGGATTTCAATTTTCAAAAAATAATTTACAAAAGTTGGTAAAATCCTTTGATGGATTGGTGATAATTGATGAGGCTTATGGTGAATTTAGTGAATATTCATTAGCGAACATGGTAAAATCTCAAAACAATCTAGTTGTAGTTCAAACCCTCTCCAAATCCTTTGGACTAGCTGGTTTAAGATTAGGATATTTTATGGCAAACAAACTATTTACTGAGATATTTAACAAGGTTTTACAATATCCATATCCTTTAAGCACACTTACAATTGAGTCTGGAATCCTGGCATTAGAAAAATCACAACAAATGAAAGATGCAGTCAAGATAATAAAACAAGAAAGAAAGAGAATAATTGAAAATCTTAGAAAATACAGCACATTTGAGGTCTTTGATTCTGAGGCTAATTTTGTCCTATTTGACGCTCATGGCTCCCATCTAAGGGTATTCACAGCACTTTCTGAGCAGGGAATTTCCATTAGAAAATTAGGAAAAATCGGAAAACATGAAGGGTGTCTAAGGGTTACAGTTGGGACAAAAGAGATGAATTCAAAATTCTTACTAGCAATCCGTGATTTGTTACAATGACACTATCAAGAAAACAAGATGGACTCTACATAGATGACTCTGTAATTGATATTCTAAAAACAAGTGATGGTATAATTTTTGATTGCGATGGTGTATTGATAGACATTACAAAATCTTATGATCTTACAATAATTAAAACAACAAAGTATATTTTAGAAAATATTTCAAAAATTAATGACTCAATTAATATTGATTCAAAAATAATAGATGGATTCAAATCTACTGGTGGATTCAATGATGAAGTTGATTTAACATACGCTTCTATCATTTCAATTGTTGCTGCAAAAAAGCTTCAAAGAGATCAAAGAGAATTAATTTTTGAAGTAATTAAAAACTGTGATACTTCTGGGATTATCTCTGCAGAGAAATACATTGAGAAACTCACTGAAATTGATGAAATTAAAAACAAACTATCCTATCCTGGAACTCATCATGATAATCTATTATACAAAATATTTGATCAAATTTTTTATGGACCAGAACTTTATGAAAAACTGTTCAAGATTAAATCAAACTTTTCTGAATCTGGTTTAATTGAAAATGATATTGTAATCATAAGTGATTCACTTATTTCAAAACTCAAATTAAAATTTAATTCAAAAATTTCCATAGTAACTGGTAGAGGGAAAGAATCAGTTAGATATTCATTAAAAAAATTATTGAATCAATTTGATCTAGATAATTCTACCTTTTTAGAAGATGAATCAAGAAATATAGCAAAACCAAATCCTTCATCTTTAATTCGTTCAATTAAAGGAATGGGAAGCAATAATTCTATTTTAGTTGGAGATTCTATGGAGGACCTTATTATGGCTAAAAAAGCAACAGAACAAGGCTACAAAACCACTTTTTGTGGAATAATTGGAACTAGTAAGAATCCTCAAGAAAAATTTGAATTGTTTGAGAAAAATGGGGCTTTGGTGGTATTAGAATCCATAAACGTATTACCGAAGGTATTAAATTTAGAATAAGATAGAGTTAATCTTCTGTGATGAATATGAAGTCAAGAAAAAGTTCCATTAATCGCAACACAAAAGAAACTAACATTTCCGTTGCAGTTAATCTAGATGGAACAGGAAAAACCACTATAAAGACAGGTATTAACTTCCTAGATCACCTTATCACATCATTTGGAAAACACGCAATGATGGATCTTAAAGTGAGTGCAAAATCCAATGATAAAATCATACATCATTTGATTGAAGATACTGCAATTACTATTGGATTGGCAATTGACAAAGCTTTGGGAAACAGAAGTGGAATTACTAGATTCAGCTATGCATCTGTTCCCATGGATGAATCACTAGCTGAGGCATCAATTGATTTGGTAAAACGACCATTTTGTAAATTGATTTTGTCAATTAAACGAAATAAAATAGAAGACATATCAAAAGAAGACTTGGAGCACTTTTTCCAATCTTTACTTCAAAACCTAAACAGCTGTATTCACCTTACTGTAAAGTATGGAGATAATGATCACCACAAGGCAGAAGCTGCTATCAACTCCCTGGCAGTCGCCTTTAGAGCAGCATCATCATATGATAAAAAACAAAAAGGTATTCCAAGTACAAAAGGTTCAATGTAATGGTAAGTGTGGCGATATTTGATTATGGAGCTGGAAATATTTTCAGCCTTAAAAATTCCCTTGAAAATGCTGGAGCTACAGTTGATGTCATTACAACTTTTGATAAACCAAACAATTATTCTGGTCTTTTACTACCTGGAGTCGGGAATTTTGATCCTGCTATCAAAAGCATTCATGATAACTCTAAAATCGAATTCAAAGATTATGTAAAAGACGAAACTCCAGTATTAGGAATTTGTCTTGGGATGGAGATGTTTTTTGAGAAAAGTGAAGAAGGACATGAAAAAGGTTTAAGCGTAATTAATGGAGAAGTGATAGAGCTTCCATCATCTATGAAGATACCTCATATGGGATGGAATAATTTAGAAATTAAAAAATCTGGAAAAATTCTTGAGGGAGTAAATGATGGCTCATGGGTATATTTTGTACACTCTTTTCGAGTAAAACCCACATCAATAATATTATCACAGCCGAATCTGATTATGGAATTAAAGTTCCAGCAGTTGTAGAAAAGAATAACTTTTTTGGAACTCAATTTCATCCAGAAAAATCTGGCAAAGTAGGCAGTATCATGATTCAAAATTTTCTTGAAGAGTGTAAAAAATGAAAATTATTCCTGCTATTGACATTATGGATGGACAGGTAGTACGACTTTACAAAGGTGATCCTAAACTAAAAACAATCTACAGTGACAATCCTATTGAGATTGCCAAAAAATGGGAGCAAAATGGTGCTGATATGCTTCACATTGTAGACCTTGACGCCACATTAGGTATAGGGTCGAATCGTTCTATTATAAAAAAAATAATTGAAAATGTTTCTGTTCCTGTAGAAGTTGCAGGTGGTCTTAGAGATGAATTATTAGTAATGGACACAGCACAAATCTCAACAAGAGTTGTAATAGGAACTTTAGCATTCAAAGATAAAATTACTTTGAAAAAATTACTTGAAAAATTGGGTCCTAAAAAAATTGTAATTTCAGTTGATCACAAAGACGGTGAAATTGTTATTTATGGCTGGCAAAAAGAAACGGGCGTTAAACTAATTGATGCAATAAAAGATTTTCTTGCTATGGGATTTTCTGAATTTTTGTTAACTAATGTAAATCGTGATGGGACACTTGAAGGTCCTGATTTACAATTCCTAGATCAGGCATGTCAGCTAAAAAATGCGAATGTGATTGCAAGTGGAGGAATCTCAAATGTAAAAGACGTACAAGACGTTAAAGAAAAAAATTCGTTTGGAGTAATTCTTGGCAAGGCTCTTTATGAAAATAAAATTTCAATTCAGGAGGCAAAAAAAAT